>Ga0307516_10003560_pt1 | contig 19880 bp, 22 predicted proteins | sample 19_EM_MG_FD_203310 | JGI IMG/M metagenome (GOLD analysis project Ga0307516, IMG submission 203310) | Populus trichocarpa ectomycorrhiza microbial communities from riparian zone in the Pacific Northwest, United States - 19_EM | ecosystem: Host-associated > Plants > Roots > Unclassified | place...
AGTGGGAGGCAAATTATTGCTCGACTGAAGGGCGTGCTTACCTTCTCTCGCAAAGAACGACAGAACAAAGATTTGCTCATAGCCAAAGTCATAGATTGCGCCCCACAAGACCACATTGAATTCCTTCACAAATTGGCCCAGGAGAAAGACAGCGGTAGAGTCCAAGGGCGAACTATCCTCCAGAAGCGCAAACGGGGGGAGGAACTTCAGCACAGACATACAGCTCAGTGCCCAGATGATGAAGAGGAAGGAGAAGAAACATCACATGAGGATGAAGTCGACAAAAGTGATCTGTTGAAATACTTAGCACTGCCCACAGAAGAGGAACGGAAGGCATGTTACTGTAAATTTTACGAGGCTACTTCGAGTGCTGCTCTTGCTGCAGGTATATGTGGTGTTTTTGCCATGGAGTGCAGAGCAATGGAAGACAGCCTGCATAAAATGGCGCTCAGCGATATACCAAATTCACATCGACTTGTCCCCAAAGCCTCCCATCCATCTCATGATGTCTACGAGAGCCGGCTACTTCAACCAGAAGGAGTACTAGAAGTGAATGGTCCACACACAATTGTTTCCATTTGTCAGACGTGCTTGGATGAATTGCGGAAGCCCGGTGATAAACCGCCACGGTACTCTCTTGCAAACAGCCTTTGGATTGGACGCATTCCATGGCAACTCCAAGTACTCACATTTCCGGAACAATTGTTAATTGCCCATCTCTACCCTCGTGTCTTTGTTTTTAAACTGTTCCCAAAACGTCAGGGTGGCATCCGCCAGGCATCTGGTTTACAAAACGCTATGCGAGGGAACGTCAGTACCTATGACATGTCTATGGATGGGATCACTTCAATGGTAAAAGGGGATCTTATGCCGAGGCGACCTGCTATTCTTGCGTCTTTAATAACAGTGACCTTCATCGGACTTGGAGAATTGCCAAAGGCTTGGATTCACTCCACCTTTCGAGTGAGGCGGAGGGTTGTCTACGATGCCTTACTTTGGTTAAAAGAGAACAATCCATACTACGCAGAAATCGAGATCAGCACTTCTCATCTTGGGGAGCTTCCAGAAGATGACGTACCGGAAGAAGTAATGGGTATAATACGCCACTCAGATGACATCGGCATGATTGAACAAGAAAGTGCGGGTTACGTGCCACAAGATGACAATGAAGGTCAGTAGTGCCAAAGCTTGCCACATATCCGAACCTTAAGATTGCACGACAGGAGTGCCATCGAACCTCGCAAGCGATGTCATTGCCAATGGATCTGATAACAATGGTCAGCACAGAAACAGTTCAATAGTGATCAAAACCTCACCTTGTCGAGCAGGACCAGATGTTATACCAATACAAATTGCTGGTGGCATTGATACAGAGATGTCGAAGCTCACGGCAAGTGAGATGATGACATGGGGACTTGCGAATCTATGGAAAGAGGGTAGAGAGGGTGGTTATTTTGTTCAGCACGGGCAGCAACCTGTCAATGACTTTGGCCGTCCACATGCTACAGACAAGCCAAGTACAGGAAAACGTTTGAACTTCTTTGCGAGAGCATTTCCTGGGCTATTTCCATATGGAGAAGGTGGTATAGAAGGAGAACAAGAGGTTGCTGTGGATTTCAGCGAGCACATCCGGTGGGCACTGCGGTACTACGATGGTCGGTTCCGGAGGCATCCAACATTCTCCTTTGTCGCATTTGGAATATCCCAACGTCGCCAAGTGCTATTGTCTGCACGTCTGCAAATGAGTCGGAAAACATTCGATAAGGATGCACAGTTGCTGTCAAATCTGACACTTGAGCGGTTACAAAAAGCACAGGAGGCTGAAGAGAAAAACGTGCCCATCTCTGATCCATTGATTCACCTGCTGCGAAAGCATGTGTATGCCACTGGTGCCCGTGTTGTCGGATCGGACTACTCTCGCTTTCAGCTCTGTAGTCAGATTTGGTCGACATCGATAATGCTGAACCCACCGTCGTTATGGATCACCATCAATCCCTGTGATCTACATGATCCCATCGCACAGGTCTTTGCTGGCGAGGACATCAACCTTGATGACCTACAGGAAAAAGCAGGGCCATCAAAGGAGCGGCGCGCAATCCCTATGCTGCCTCCAAATTCTTCCATTTTCTCATTCGAGCTATACTTACCACTCTATTTGGAGTCGAAGCCACGACACAACGCGTTCATAGCCGTATGGGAATATTTGGAGAGGTGACAGGCTATTTCGGACTTGTTGAGTCCCAGGGAAGGGGTACTCTCCATCTTCACCTGTTGGTGTGGCTCAGGAATACACCTATCAGTGGGGAAATCGAGAAGTTACTGGGCACCGAAGATTTCCGTCAGCAAATACGAAACTTCATCAAGCAAAACATACGTGCATACATGCCAGGCTTCGAGTCAGCAGAGGAGCTGAAAAAAATCCCGAACGACGTGGAAGTTGCGTATTCACGGCCCCCTAATCCACAATCACCCGACTACGACTCTGAGATTATGGTCCTCGAATGAAAGGTAGCCCGTAATAAACAGCATCACACCTGTGAGGTGCACCGTTGTCTTGTCATGAACAAAGCAGGGCGATGGGTATGCAAGCGGCGTGCACCCTTTCAAACAGCTGATGACGACTTTGTTGACGAGGACGGGCATTGGGGGATGAAACACCTATATGAATTCATGAATGCCTGGGTACCCGGAATTACCATCAATGCTCGCTGTAACAACGACATAAAACTACTTACCAATGGAAGGGAGACGACCAACATCTCCTTCTACATTACGGCTTATTGGACAAAGAAGCAAGGGCGCAGCTATAACATGTCAGCAATCATGACAAAAGGCTTTGCCTATCATGCCAAACAGACGACGTATACCGACGAAATCCGTGATCAACAACGGAAGTTACTATTTCGTCTGGTGCATGCAATAAATCGCGAGCAAGAATTGTCAGCCCCGATGGTGATCTCATATCTAATGGGATGGAAGGACTCGTACTGTTCACATCGTTACACGCCCATTTACTGGACATCATTTGTGACCGCAATCTTCGAAGCATTTCCAGAGCTCCGTCGTCGTCAAGGTTCAAATGGTTTTGAGAAGCCCTCTACTGGATCAAGGTGAGAAGATCACTGCGATAACGAATTTCCAGGCACTTACAGTTTACGAAACATGATCAGTGATGTCAACGAAGGGAGGGAAGACAGAGAAGTACCAGAGGAACAAGCAACTAGCACAGTGGAGGATGGTGGTGAGGTGAGTGAAAGCGTCAAAACATGGAAAGGGTTTTGACTGAAGTGGGCGTGAACAGACAGGTGGCGAGAGGGTGGCTTTGGATGTAAACGGCAGTGGAAGGGTGTTCATCAAGTCACAAATTACGGATTACACCCTCCGTGGGGAGGCGCTATCAACCTCCAATGTCATGGAATTTTTTGTCAACACATACGAGGCAGACATTGATAAAAAGTCGCGCCAACGGGAGAAAGTTGCAGCATTGGTGCCCGATGACCAGACTGATTTGATGCGAGGCCCGAAACGACACTGTGGAAAGGCATTGCATGAACGTGTTCGTTATCTCGAATCCCATCCAAAATATAAGAGCAAGTATCGTATCGTACGGAACCGACACCATAATACCCTGCCTAACTTCATCGGGCGATACTTCCCGTCCCGCGATGACGAAGATCAGCAATCATTCTACTACGCATCTATGCTCACACTCCTAAAGCCATGGAGGGACCTCCGAACCAATCTGAAACATCCCAACCAGACATGGGAAGAAGGTTTTAATGCCTTCTGCTCAACAGCATCATCAAGGCATCTGCACATCATATCAAACATCCAATACTTTCATAACTGTGAGGCTGCAGCTCAGCGTGAGGGGCTGAAGCTCACAACAACGCAGATTAGGGATGTAGCATCAGAAGAGCTCGACCTTGACGAAGATGTTCCTCATCCCATCAGCGATGAAAGATTTACAGAGGATGGCCTTGCCTTTTTTGTTGCTTCACAAAAATCCTGGCGGGAAGAGTTGCATGCACGTCTGGCAATTGAAGCAGCCAAGTCTGGGGGCATCTTTGATGATAAACGGAGTACCTGTCTCACTGTCATTGGAACCGGAACAGACAACCTACTTGATGGGTCTATACGAAGGGGGACAGCAGATGACATTGAAAAACTGTTGTTATGGAAAAGGCAGATGGAGCAAGACGTCCAAAAACTGAATTCAGTCTTCTCAGTCATGACAATCCAGGACCGCAGGGACGACTGCAATACGGCTTCTGTTACCTGCAACAACAGTACTGGCTTAGCTGGTGTCACTTATAATGACCTCGAAAACGATGCTCCTGCAGAGGCGTCACTTCTGCCGATTGATTTGTCAATGCTCAAGGCAGACCAGTACCGGGCGTATGACATTGTAACACGGCATTTGGATCAGACCCTGTCCGGATATGAACTGCCGCCATTGAGAATGCTCATCCTTGGTGAGGGTGGAACAGGGAAATCAAAGGTTATCCAGACGATCACAGCATACTTTGCTCACAGAGGAGTAGTCCATATGTTACTCAAAGCTGCATATACCGGAGTTGCCGCCTCGATTGTTGATGGGAAGACAACACATACAATTGCGATGGTTTCAGCAGGAAAGGCTACGACGCTCAGTGATGAGTCAAAGGCCAAACTACAACAATTCTGGCAGCATATTTCATACCTCATCATTGACGAGCTATCAATGCTCACAAAGAAATTCTTGGCCATCTTGTCATGCAACATCAGCGTTGGCAAGATGGTTGAGGGGCAGCCAGCCAAAAATGAATCCTTCGGGGGCATCAACGTCATTCTCTGCGGTGACTTTCACCAGTTTCCTCCTGTTGCAACATCGCCCACCGAAGCCCTTTACTTCCCATGTAATCCAGAGAGAGACAGCACCGAGTCACAGTTGGGAAGGGCTATATACATGGAGTTTTCCACGGTGGTGATTCTGAAGGAACAAATGTGCATTACAGATCCAGTGTGGCGCGATTTCCTTGAACACCTACGTTACGGTCGGGTTCAAGAAGAGCATATCAGAATGCTGCGAACGCTCGTCATCACTGATGAAAACTGTCCCCCAACCGACTTCCAAAGCGCTCCCTGGAATACTGCATCTCTTGTAACCCCACGACATGCTGTTCGACGTCTGTGGAACGAGGAGGCCCTGCACAAATTCTCAAGTAGTGGAGGAAATGTAATCATCAGTTGCAAGGCAGAGGATACAATTAAGGGCGAACGACTTACACTTCGGGAACGATATGCGCTGGCTGCACGAGGTTCAAACAGCAGAGAAAAGGGAAAACAACAGCAGCTCAATCAGGATTTACCAGATTTGATTGAGATTACAGTGGGGATGAAGGTGATGGTGACACAAAATGTCGAGACCGACCTTGACATCACAAATGGAGCGTGGGGGACCATAGTTGGCATCATAATGCATCCTGACGAACCTATCAGCAGGGAAACGGAACATACGGAGCTTAAGCTTCAAAACTTACCATTGTATATCCTAGTGAAGATGGGATGGACACGAGCCACACAACTGGCTGGTTTGGATGAGTATGTCATACCGGTCGAACCGAGGACACAAACCTTCCGGGTGAAATGCGAGCAAGAGGACGGCAAAGTAGTCACTAAAACTGTCAAGCGGCGGCAGTTTCCAATGACTGCGGCATATGCATTCACAGACTACCGCTCGCAAGGACAGACAATACCTTGCGTGCTCGTTGACATTGCAACACCCCCCACCGGAGGGCTAAACCTCTTCAACCTCTACGTTGCGCTCTCATGCAGCTCTGGTCGATCGACAATACGCCTTCTGAGTGATTTTGACGAGAAGTTATTCCAAGCATCTCACAGCCCAGAACTCATTGCAGAAGATGACAGATTGGAAGCTCTGAATACGACGACGAAAAAATGGTGGAATGATGAGACGGCACGCAGCAGGGATGAGATGGGATTTGGAAGCGGGAAGGAGCACTGAAGCAAGATAGGGCTGCGGGAACGCAAAGGCAGATGACAATGCGATAGCAGACGGCAGGACGTGTATGGATTTCAATCAGTAGTTCTATTAGCAATATTACTAGACTCTACTGGTTGTTTGTCACTGTTGTGAAATGTTTATGCTCTGTTGTCCAGGTAAGCTAGGCACGGCGAGAAATGGGGGTGCGAGAGACCTTGACAAGCAAGGTGATGTGCAGCACAGCAAGGGGGAGTGTTGAAGTCACACATGCACCCAGCATAAACCGTCAATGAAGTGCACACAAGACTGTGACCCATATTAGTGTAGACTTAGTAATAGTCCTCTTTAGGTAGATGTTACATGTCACACATTATGTGTCACAGTCACGTGTCACACTATTTGTTGTATATAAACAACAGACATTGCTGACATAATAGAACAGCTCTTGACCAGCTACTGCTATCATCTCAGGTTGTGCACTCCACCCAACAGGTGAGTTGGAGTAGCAGTTCCTCTATGTATATAAGTATTGCTTCAACAGTTTGTGCCTGCTCTTGCAGGCCTTTGGTGCTCACCATTGAGCTCGTCCGTTTGCAGCTCAGACACTTGACGGCCATTTGTGCTTGTCATTGCAGGCCTTCAGTTAGGAGTTCTGGAGCTGTATGCAGGATGGTTGATGCTAGGTATGTCCCTTCACTCCCTAGACTCCAGTGCTCAGAGCATTCTGACCAGTAGCTACTTTTTAGTGAATATTTCGTGCAGTGTGCAATTACCAGTGATCAAGGGTGTTGGTGCCCAGTTTAGGGTATGGGCAGCATGCAGGAGGATGTCTCCCCAGTGCCTGCTGATCCAATCAGCATCCATCAACATCATTTGGGCAGTTTCAAGTAATCTTGTTACAACCATGTCCAACTCCAGATCTTATCTGGTTACTCTGGTTGCATCGCAGCCCTATAGCTCAACTCTGGTTGCTCTCAGTTACTCTGGTCACGGTCACACAGAGATACTTCCATTAAGTATGACCCTTGGTCTAGTCTCTATTCAGTCCTTATCACACTTGCCTGCCTACCCTGTCTTGACGTGAGTTCTCTGTGTACTTGATATATCTTCTACCTTGTATCATTTTCACCAGACCTGACCTGGTCCTTACTCTGGTCGTTCCTTGTCCACCATTAGGCTGTTTACTTGTCACCGTATGTACTTGTCCCTAGTTCTCACTTAGTATAAGTACCTTGGAGTTTATCCTGTATTCTCTGGTCTGAAATCAACTATAGTCACTACTCCTGCTCCTGTCCATCTCTGTCTCTGTCTCCGCCTGACCGGACCCTATGCAAGGGATCAACACTCATTGTCCTTAGTCATTGAATCCAATCAGTCACTAACTCTGGCTGGACTAACCTCTTGTCCAGCCCTCTGTCCTCTTCCCTTGCCTGTCTTTGTGTGGACTTGACTGGACCCCCTACTGGAGTAGACCCAGACTTGACAAGTCTGCTAGCTGTCTGTGCAGCTGTGCTCTCGATTCCTGGTGTGTGCTTGTTTACTGCTTTGCAACTGATTCCTTTTGTGTTTAGGTAGGCTTGTAGGGTGTCGAAAGTCCCATTGCCAGTATCAGCCATGTGGAAGTGAGTAGCATGCTTGCCCATTATGGTTTCGGTGCAATCAAGGTATTCCTGGGCAAATTTTACTATTTCCCCTTTAGGCTTCATGAGTCTGACTACAACGTGATGGGAATAAGTATTGATGAAGGTGGTGAAGTAGTAGTCACCTGTCCGTGTTGCCATGTCAATGGAGCCACAAATATTCAAGTATGTTGTGTGCAGTGGATGTGGATCTTCAGATTGCAGAGGTGCCTTTTTGGCATAGGTTGCCTCATCAGGGCATCATGCTGTGGAGAGAATATACAGTGCATCCTTTTTATATGTATGTTGTTCCAATTGTCTCTTGACCATCCGTAATCTGGCAGGATTGCACGCCAAAAATAACTTGAAGGTTGTGCCTAGCAAGACACAAGACCAACAGAAGGTTTTTGTCCAATACTGGGACATGATAGACATCATGGAGGGTTAAGACCCTTCAGCAACTGTCTCCAATATATACGAATAGGCAAACATCCCCAGTTCCTGTTGTGGGGATGGTTCTGCCATTGCCAAGGCCAATGAGCTGGGGAGGCCACAATGGCTGATATGAATTAAATAAATCGTGTTCCAAACACATGTGTGTGGATGCGCCAGAATCAATGATCCAGTCCCTTTGAGTAGGGGTGCTGGCTAGTCATTGTGCCATAAACAGATGGAGTGGAGGTGAGTGGGTTAGTCCCACTTTCATGACATGAGCCACTAACTCCCTTTTCTCATCCATTTTTTCTTTTGACACATCATCTTTCTCCTTCGAGTGTTCAGTGGCCTTCTTCCAACACTCATCCTCAGTATGGCCATTTTTCGAGCAGTAAGTGCACAATTTCTTTCCTTTATCCTCCTTACCCCCCTTTTCCTTTCCCTTCCCTTTAGGTCATCCTGTCATCTTCATGGCAAGAGCCGAAAGGGTAGAAGAAACCTTTCTTGACTTCTCTTCGATCAGGACCTGATTTATTACAGCGCCTGTCATAAGTTTGTCATCAGCAGCCATTAAAATGGTCCACAGGGTGGAATATGAAGATGGGAGCAAGATTACCATAGTAATAAGAGAGTCTTTGAGCGGCTGGCCAAGTGTTTTTAATACATTGGCCTTCTGCCACATGGAGTTTAATTGAGTCTCCATGGACTCATCATCTGTCACATCCATGCCAACTCCAACACATCTCCTACTTGCTCCGATGCATCTCCTCTTTGCTCCGACGTCTCTCCTACCAACTCTGACATCTCTCCTATTTGCTCCAATGCATCTCCTACCAACTCCGATGTATCTCCTATTAGCTCCGATGTATCTCCTACCAACTCCAATGTTTCTCCTCTGAACTCCTACTCTGTTCCTCTGGTCTGTCTGGCCTGCTTCTGTCATACCTTCAGGTACATACCCTGTTTCCTTCCTGTCACTTACTTGTCACCCTGTTGCTACTTACTCCTTCCATGTGTTTCTCCTACCCTGCCTTTCACATGTCTTGTGTTTATCACAAGGATCCTGTCCTTTCAATTAGTATATAAGTCTCTGTGTATCTCCTCGTACCTTAGTACGAATATCAACAAAGCCCCGTCCTCATCTTGCTTCTGCCTGACTCTAAGTTCCTCCTCCAACTCAACTCCTACTCCTACTCCTACTCCTCCTCCTCTGAAATACGAGGGCTGAGCCTGTCCAAGGGCGTAGCACATAAGCTGAAGCCGATGCCCTCACCCCCTACATCTTCCTTCCTCTTCTTCAGGTGCTGAACTCCTCCCCTGTAGGACTTGTCCTCCTCTACATTGGACTTGCATCTCCTCCTTTCAGAGTTGTACCTCCTCCCATCAGACTTGTCCTCCTTTTCATCAGAGTAGCACCCAGAAGCAAGGCGGAGATTATAGGTGCTTGACATCATCCAAGAGTGTGCTGTGGAAGAGCTTGCTTATAAGGTAGGCAATGGACTGTTTCCCTTTCCCCTCATAATGCTCACTCAACTTCCTCCAGGCTTCTGCAGATGTAGTCATGTACAGCACCCCACTAAGGGGCTCATCCTTCAAGGTAAGAGTAATTTGGGTGTGGGCTTCTTGGTCCTTCAAGCACCACTCTTCACTTTCGATTGGGTGAGTCATCTCATCCAGCTGGGCTTTGTCTCCACTAACGATATTCCATATGCCTTGGATGCCTAGAACCATTTGGACATGAAACTTCCACATTTGAAAGTTTGTTCCATTGTTTTCCAGTGAAGGCACGTTGTACAAATGACTTGAACCTGCAGATTTGACTGCTGCCGACAAGGCTGCAGTCAAAGACTTCATTTTCCTGGCCATTGAAGCTGAGGATGGGCCAGACATGTTTTGCATAGGAATAGTTTAGATAGTGCTGGTGCTTGTCTAGTTTTTTATAAGCCAGTGGGGCTCATAACCTTTTGAGAGTTGGCTCACACAGGGAACTAGACAGAGGCTATAAGCTCAGTGCTTTGTCTTTGAACACTATGTAACTAACCTAGACAGAGGCTATAAGCTAAGTAGGTTAGTACTGAGTAACTAAATGAATGTGAGTATGTGTCTTACCTCAGTGCTTCATCTTTGAACACTGAGGTGAAAAGAATCCCTGAGTGGATGACAAATAGTCCATGCTTATGTAGGGATACTTGCTGTATGAATAAGGAAACTATCAGTAAGCCTAAAGAATGGTAGTGAAAGGATAGGAGTTTCAACAAACACACTGTTGGCAGAACACACTGTCGGAAGAACACAACAGTGGCACAACATGTTATTGGCAATCTACCATCAGCATAATGCATTGTGGCATTACATGAACAGCACAACATAAATACTAGTAATGGCTGGGCAGCTATCACTGGGTGCAGCAATACCTTGCCGAGAATCACAAACATGCTGTGTGGCATATCCATACTTTTCCCAGTTGCAACTCTGGTCTAACCTTGGCCCACCTGACCTCTCCTTAGGCATAGACGCAACTCCGGATCTAGTCTGGCCATCTCCAGCCCCATAGCTGTACTCCAGCTCAACTCCAGTCACTACGTCCATCTCCGCCTCAGGACTAACCCCTGTCTTCCTGCAGACAGATCTGCGGTCTAACTCCTCTGTGTTGGACCTGTACCTACCACTAGTTGCTACTCCAGTTTCAGTCTGGCCACTCCCTTAGCCTTGTCTGCAATGTAGCCCAACTCCAGATGGTATATCCAACTCTAGCTCAGTTCTGCTCCTGCTCTTGCTCCACTTCCTCTGTCAGGTCCACCAATGGCTTAGGACATTTCCATGTCCAACTCCGGACCTTCCTCCGGCTACTCCACCCTTCCTCCACCTGTACACTCCCTCCACTCTTGCACTCCCTCCGCTCTTGCACACTAGCACCTACTAGTGTCTGGACTTACCTCCTCATTAGTCCCTTGCACCCCTGGACCTCCTAGTAAGATTGTTGAGGAGAACCGGTCTTGACACTGCTGGAGTAATAGCCATGCAGCCATCATGCTTGCATGTGCAGCAATATGGGAATGACCATGCCAAGTGGCAGTGATGGCATGGTATTGTGGCAACCAGCATTTGCCACTGACATACTGGCTGGTGGGCAGCCAGGCTGTGGTGGCTGTGCAAATAAGTACCGCAATGATAGCATTAAATTAATGATGGCCATACTGCAATGACTGACATGCAGCATTGATGCCTTTCTCAAGCTGGGGCTGTGTTAATATGTGCCACATTGATTGTTCCCCGAGAGATGGCAGTGCTAGATGAGCCAGCACTAGCGGGCCACTCACTTTGAAATAACTCTCTTCTATAACTAAGGCAACTGCAAAGCCCAACCATAATGCTGATCTGAGATCCCTTATTATTGTGATGGCACAATGCACTGTGACAGCCAATCACAAGCAATAGAAACGTGGCCATCATGCAATATGAAATGCAGCAGTGTGGTTCATTAGCCGAATTGTCCAGACACAATGATTGGTTGGACTTGTGGCTGAATTATTAACCTATATTTGATTTAGTCCACTTGGGTGTGTGACCACAATGCAAACATGTTGTGGTGTGAAATGCTTATATAATACATTGAACATTCTCCAGGCCACATGGCAATTGGACCCAGTTCTTCCTCTCAACCGCTGCTATACCATTTCCCTATCCTTACCATCTATATGGCAACCTCAGAAAGTTCTCAGTTTGTCTCTGCCTCATCTGTTCAAGAAGACATGTCAGTGGCTATGTCCCTCACTGCAGAAGAAGTCGTTGCCCAGTCCGCAGAAATAATTCAAGGCCAAATTGATGGCTTAAGAAGCACACAGGAGAAGGGTGTATGGTTGGAAGCAGTGTCAACTATCTGGGCCCAGTTGGTGTGTGGCAAATCTATCTGCAATCAATCAACTCACTGATCAGGATATGGTAGCATCAGGTTGAGAATGTCCTGCAGGATTAATTATCCCCACCATCATCATTGTTGCCAACCAGTTTATGGAGGTGCCACAGGTGATCCTGTTGACAGGGAAGTGGCCTCACTTCCTGGACATCATTAACGCTACAGACCACAATATCTGGGATCATCCCTGGTTCCAACTAGGCAAGCCATAGAAGAAGGTGGACAAGGGAAAGAGGAGAGTAGCAGAGCTGGCAGGGAACAATGCAGTGGCAGGACCATTGGGGGTAAAGGAGATGGAAGGGCAAAGCAGTCATGGCCAAGTAGGTGAGCCCAGGGAAACTGAGGACTCACAAGCAGTGCCAGCAGAGAGCCATCCCATTGAGGACAATGAGGTGCCTAGGGGCTGCAGTCACAGTCACAAGCTGAGGAAGCATGCACAATTGGTTGTGGTGATCAACAGCAATGGTGATGATGAACTAGCCTCATTGGAACCACAGCCAAAGCGACCAAGGCCAAATGTTCACAACATGCAGAAGCCAGAGCAAGGCTATGAGTGGGTGGATGACAAGGATTGCTGCATCAAGTGCATACAGTGAGATCGATGGTGTGCGGCGAACCCAGGCCATGCTTGCTGGCAATGTTGCTGCAGCAAGGTTGCATGCAGCATGATGACAGCAGTCAGAGCGAGGTCAAGGTCGCATTCACAAGCCCCAAGGAAACCTGCACCATGTCAGTGCTCACCATCTGTGCCTTCAACACTCAACCCTGGAAAGTCACAGCATTCAAAATGCCAACATCAGACCATGGCGCCAGCCAATCCACCCAGGAAACCAAGTAAGTCATTCATTATTCAAACCATTTAATATTATTTCTATCCATATTCCATCCAGTTTTTGATGGGGTACTGATCAATACTCCAGCATGGCTAGGGAAGACATCAAGGACGGCAAGTCCATCGTCAACAGCCGCCAGAAGTGGCACGAACCCTCCAACAACACCAGGAGATAGTACAAACACATCAAATGTACAAGATCTCAAGGAGGAGGTTGTCCATTTGAGGGAAAAGCAGGCTGAAATGGAACAAAAGGTGGATGAAGCAAATGACAGGCTGGCCGTTGCCCTTGGAGAAGTAGCCAGCTTATGGCAGCTGGTTGAAGCCATGCAGGAACAGATGTTCCTGACACCATCCCATCTTCAATGTCCAGCATCACAGCAGGGAGTTGCACTGAGACAGCCGGCATCTGAATCAACCTGTGCCAAGGTCATGCACTTTGCTCACCCCAGTCCGCCAAGTCCCTTGGCACTAGCACCTACTATGATGCTGGAAGAAATGGCATCATTCAGCAATCCATCCTGGCATGGCTTGCGCAAGCTGACTGGCACCCATGGTATGCAGGTTGCACTCCGCAACAATTCCTCAAGTCTTGATGTCACAACTCCAGGCTTGGTTGATGAAAGGGGTGCCAGCAAGCCAACCAGTGATAGCTATGACCAGGCCCCACCACAAGGTAAGTCTGTCAATTACCAACCCATGTGCTACTGATCACAAGATTGTGTTGTTGACACAGCAATTCATGAGGAAGTGCCTGCAACAACGGAGACCGGGAATATTCCAGCAATCGAGGTCAGCCCTCCGGAAGATGGAGATGTTGGGATACCGGCATCTGATATGGAGATTGGAAGTTCCAATGCTGATGGCGGGCACGATGCTGGTGTGCAAATGCAAATGGACTAATTTTCTTTTATCACACATACATCTTTTGTACAATTTCTGGTTCCTATCACATAGCTTGCATTGTAAAGTATATTTATGCATGTAGAGTTGTCCTTGTGCATCATTGATGCAGCCTGAGAACTCTGTCAGAGACATCCCAGCAATGGTCATGACCACAGCCATGGTGCCAGATAACCTTCAATGAATGCACTGCCACATGTCGCTGGCACATGCGAGATGCACATGAGTAATTTTTCAATGTTACAGATATACATAAATACCAAGAGTAGGCTAGATATGTCCAGCAGATGTAACTATAATTGCTGTGTATGGCAGCATCAAGTGTTGGGATGAGCAACATACTTTAATCCACTGTTGGCACAACACACCATCAGCAGAACATACAAGGGAGAACATTAACTCAGCACTGCATTGGCACATACCTATGGCATACAATTGGCAAAACCACCAGCAGCATTACATACATGCCGTTGCAACACACCATCAGCACTTGCATAACATTGGCACTTTGCAAACCATTGCCACAACACACTATTGGCATAGCACAACATGGTATCAGCACAACATGGTATTGGCACAACATACTATCGGCACATCGCACTATCAACACAGCATGCTATTGGCACTATGTCCATGTGGCATTACATACTATCCCAATCTTTCACCAGCAAATGCAAGATTTACCTCTGGAGTAATTCTCAATGTTACTGATATACATAAATAGCCAGAGTATCTATAGTTGCCATGGATGGCAGCATTAAGTATTAATCAGGGCAACATACTCTAATCAGCACACTATCGGCACAACAAAGATTGGCAGAACATACATGGGGGAGAACATACAATCGGCACACACCAGCAGCATGACATACATTTTGTAATACAATTGGCACTTGTATAACATTGGCACTTGCACACCATTGGCACAACACACTATCAGCAAATCATACTATTGGCATATTATACTATTGGCACATCATACTATCAGCACAGCATACTATCAGCACTGTATGTGGCACTACATGCTATCGCCAGCACATAACTGATATATTGATAGGGGCAACATATTGTAATTGGCACAGCAGTCCATTGGCACATGCATATGGCAGACAATCGGCACACACCCCAGTGGCAGGACATACATTTGTAATACTATCAGCACTTGTATAACATTGGCACAACACACTATCGGCACATCATACTATCAGCACAGCATACTATCGGCACTGTTTGTGGCACTACATACTATTGCCAGCACATCCAAGATTTACCTCTGAAGTAATTTTGCAATGTTACCAATATACATAAATATGAAGAGTATCTATAATTGCCATGGATGGCAGCATTAAGTATTGATAGGGGCAACATACTCTAATCGGCACACTATTGGCACAACAAGGATTGGCAGAACATACATGGGGGAGAACATACAATCGGCACTACATACATACATGCAGCACAGCACTCCATTGGCCAGCAGCATGACATACAGTTGTAATACCATCAGCACTTGTATAACAAAGGCACTTGCATAGCATTGGCAGAACACACCATTGGCAGAACACACCATTGGCAGAACACACTATCAGCACTATGTAACTATGCCAATCTTTCCAGTAGTGGTGAGATAGATGAACTATACATGGAAACCATTATTATATAATCATTCAATTGTCATTTCCATTCTACATCAATTCCATCTTGTTAACTTGCATCTTTGCTACTGCCATGCCACCTAAGTCTATCAGATTTGATAGTGCAAGTCTGCAGAAATTGAGTGAGTAATTTCTCTCATCTGAGCTGATCTGCATGGCATCGTTATCAACCATTCCTGCACTGCCAGTGTGGCACCCACTGCCATCCATTGTCAATGAACACCTGCCATCAAGCATGGACTGGATGCCACCCTCTCCCCCACACCACAGGATGTGCCCAGGTGAAGTGAGTGCAAATGTGTCTGTGAGGAACAAGGATGCAATATCTGTGGACAGCAACAGGCAAGCAACAGTGGCAAATGATCAGTTACTGGCCTCATCACCACCCAGCAGTAGTTCCTCCACACCCTCACCAGCATTTCAGGGATGGATCCCACCTTCACAATCAGCTCTGATCAACCTCTCTGGCCCCTCAGCACACAAGATGTGTCCAGCAATGCCCATGACTAGATCCCAGGCTTGGATGCCACCATCTCCTCCAATCGCTGCCAGTTCATCCAATGTGCCATCTACCCTCACCATTCAGTCACAGGCATCAATGCCACCCCCGGCAGCAATGCCAGCTACCCCATCAGTTCGGCCATCATCCCAAGGCACCCAACTGCAAGCATGGATGCCACCATTGCCATCTCCCACGATGGCCACATGGATCCTGCCCTCTCCAGTGCACATACCACATATTGGAACATCATCCCCATCAATCCCGGCATCCCCATCCAGCCCGGCATCAAGCCAGTGGATTCCCACCTCCCCAATGGAGGCAGTATCATCTGCTGAAGCTGCATCTGGATTGCATGCACGATTCCAGCAACACATGCATGTAGTCTTACTGCAGGAATTATGTGTATTTAACAATTTCCTGGAGATTTGACCTCTTTACATTTGCGTGATTTATGGCACAGTGGTTCTGACAAGAAGACTTCTGTTCTCATGACCCACACATCAAAGGATGACATCTATGATATACAGCCCACTCACCTCTTTGCTTTCAGAGACTGTAGCTATATGGGTTTGATAAGGACCATCCTGGACCATATAACCCAGGCCATCAGATAGGGGGATGTCATTTTCTGGTTTTTTCATATTCATATACTGCACAGTAAAATTTCCATCCACTACATATTGGCAAGCTGTGATATCCCTTGCATGTGAATACAATCAATAATCAAAATCTTGCCCACAGATTGAGAAAAACAAAAACCTGGTATAGATCTCCCTCCAGTTTTCCAGCAAATTAATTCCAGGTTGGGGACAGGAAGGAAAAAATATGGCCAAATCTCCAGGCCCAGGATACCTCTCTGTGTCATGTCCAAATCCTGCCTGTTTTCTGTTGGAGAGATCCCTCCACATCTGGGAGACCCTTAATAGTTCATGGTAGTGGTCCTGAATAACAATATATAGCAGGAAACATGCTGTAGTTGAAAGACTTACAGGAAGAGAATCCGGAAAGGCATTATTAGACAATCGGCAGAGTTTTTGATAGATGCTCCTGGCAGAAGTTTTGCATTCCAAGGTGTCAATGAGAAAATGATCAAGGGCATCAAAGGTGAACGCAGTCTGGGGCTTGATCACAGTTGATGGAAAAATCACCAAATCTGAGCAGCTGGAGATGCTGGTCCTTGACTTTTTCATCATTGCACCTGCACCAGTTGAGTCAGTGTATGAATATGCCAGTGGAATGAATAATGGTAAAGTGATCGCAGAATCAATTTCCCCCGCTCTCCTCCATATTGTTAGGGCATGAATGGCCATTATGACCTAAATTGAGGACATAGCCAAGGTCATGAAGGGTGATATTATTGTAAAATTGGCCTGTCCATTGCTGCATTCGGTGGAAGGGATGATGGACATGGGACCTCACTGCACAGGGCCCACACCACATATGGCAGGTTTGACAAGAAAGGCACCTGATATTCCCATCAGCCTAAAGGCAAACTTGGCACTTCTCTGGCACAGTTGGGTTTTCCAACCCCAATATTATTGACAGATATTGCTCTCACCATGGAATCCATTCCAAGAGAAAATCAGTTTGAGTCTTTGATTGAGTAAGAAATATGAATGGGACTGAGTGAGAAGGTGCTGACCTTTGTTGTTCATCTGAGTGCAGTAACCTCTTGGTATTCCCCAGGATAATCCTCCAGAGTAAATGGCACATACTCATCCACAAGATTGTTTGTCCCAGCAGTCCCTCCTGGCATCTTTGTCTTCTTCCTTGAAGGAGTGTCCTCTTCCTCACTGGAGGAAGTTTTGTAGTAAGCCATTGCGGGAATCTCTTTATATGTTGTCCTCCCCCTTCGAGTTTTCACAGGAATCCAGGTAAATATACCCGCAGATCCGGATTTGTGAGTAGAGCTACCAGATTCACAGATGGTGTGGATGGTGTGTCTGCTTCTCTTCACCCTCCGAGGCATTTTGGACATGATGCTTTGGGCTATCTGCAGGGGATTACTGTTCAGTGCTGGAGTCATGGAAGTTCAGTCTCTCTCAAGGGCCCTGTTGCTAAGGCTCGGCCACCACTACTTGCTTCAACCCTGAGGTAATACAGTGCTAAGGATTGGCTATCACTACCCCCATCAACCCTGGATTGGCTACCACTACCCCATCAATTCTGGATCAGCTATCACTACCCCCATCAACCCTGGATCAGCTACTACTACCTCTCAATTCTGGATCGGCCATCACTACCCCCATCAACCCTGAACTAGTCTACTGACCAGAACCAAATTTGAACCACCATAACAGCTGGGTGGGCAAAGCTAGGCATGGAACATGCATCCTATCATGGAGAAGATCCTTCATATAGTGAGCAACTGCCACTCTCTCCCCCCCCCTTCCATTCAGGCACAGCATGCTCCAAAACCCTCCCAGTCAGGAAGACTAGGGTGCCAGGCCAGTATTTGAGCTGTGCACCTAGATCTGTCAAGTGCAGATCCGCAAGCCCCTCACCTAGACTCATTAAGAGATCATAAGAAGATGCAGTGCCACCAGCATCACAATGGGGAGGTGTCAACTGATTGACAATTATGTCAATGCCGGAATAGACTGAGGGCCAATCATGTGGCTTGTCCAATTCTGTGCTGGCTTTGTAAGCTTGATTGGCCTCAAAGCCCACCTGGTGGACATCAGGATGGACTATACTCAGGATGGCATTGGCCAGACTCTCCATTGGCTCTGACTGGTGCAGCCATTTCTGGACCTCAGGTAGTTTCAAAGAAGCAGATCACACAATCGGATCCACAAGTCACTAACCCGGGAGGATATAAACTCATATATAAGAGTCATTTTTGGATGAAACTTACTTTTTGGCCCTGCATAAATGTTCCGGGGGCAATAGTTACTGTTCCCACACCAAATTTTGCCTTCTCTTTTGGGGGAATGAAATTTTGGACACACCAAGTTGAAGAGTTGTGGGATTCTTCCTTTGGAGCTGTCTTCAGGCCTCTTACAGCACAATTGAATTTTTCCTACAGGCAAACCATGAATATATCCAAAATAACTATCAGCTTGGGGAAAACATACTGTGCAACCAGGAAAAAAAATGTTAGGAAGATACCATACAAGCAATTTTCCATGCCTGTCCACTATGGTGGTGGGTTTGTCAACCTTACCCAGCCTAGCCATTTGGAAAAAGACTTCCAGATTTTCTTTCTGCTTAACTCCAACCTTTGTTGCCTGAGAAAATCTGTTGAAGTCCCACTCCACAGCCACTAGATCACCAATGAATGTTATTTAGGATCCAACTGAAAATTGCTTATGAGGGTTAAGATACACATGGGCAATTGTAGCAGCACACCGGCGCAGCTTCCGTTGTGAGTCAAAGTGTGGATTTGGGTCAGAGTAATAACCCAAACACAACACCAACAAAGGACTACAAAATTGTGCGAGTGGTGGTTTACCTCTGCAGTGTCCAGAGAGGATATGCTGAGGAGGGGGAGAGGGGATCTACACCAACAGGGTGATGCAGACAGAGATACAGGATACTCCTGAGGTACAGGAGCAATAGAAGATGAAGGGGACAGGTGTCTGGACTCTTCCTATAGCCTAGGAAGTGTCAAAGTGGGGATTGAGTTGACTGGGACTGAAGTAGTGATACTACACCTAGAGATTGGTGCAGCAAAGGGGCAAGGGGGCTCCTGACGTCCAGAAGCAATGGGAGATGAAGGATTGGCAGCCTAGACTCCGCTTGAGCCTAGAGAAAGACTTGGACTTGAATAGATTGAATAAAACTTGGATATCAAAGCCTTTAGACCTTCACTGAAGCCTACAAGACTCAAAGTACTGAGGGGATACTGACTGAGAGAGACTGAGAGAGACTGAGAGAGGGATAATTTCGTATAATTGGGCTCTTTTCCACTGGGCTGAGCCCAGGGGTTTAAATACATGGGGGGACACAGCATTAAAGTACAAAAAGGGAAGGGAATAAGCAGAATTTGTCAAGGATTGGTAAGTGATTGGTAAGGGCTTTGTAAGCGAT
>Ga0307516_10003562_pt1 | contig 19878 bp, 23 predicted proteins | sample 19_EM_MG_FD_203310 | JGI IMG/M metagenome (GOLD analysis project Ga0307516, IMG submission 203310) | Populus trichocarpa ectomycorrhiza microbial communities from riparian zone in the Pacific Northwest, United States - 19_EM | ecosystem: Host-associated > Plants > Roots > Unclassified | place...
TTAAGAACTCCACTATAACCTAGTGTGAGGACTTCTGGTCAATATAAACTTCCCCCTTCACATTTCTGTTGTTTGATTCTTGTAAGCCCGCGAAAGCCTAGTGATAGGTTTAGTGTGTTTTAACAAGGTATAGGCTTGGCGGTGATTGCTGCCGGAATTGCTTTCAGAATGAAAGCAGGGGCGGGGATGATTCTACCATTCCCATTGATTGTGGTGACGACCAGAAGGGGAGCTGGAGGTGCTGGAAGTGGAGCCGATGATGAGGCTATGGGAGCAGGAGGGTTGACCACCATCGCAGATTCTGCCATATGGGCATGATCACATTGTTTGGCAGCTTCTCATTGTTCCTTCACTTTTTTCCCAGCACGAGATTGTCCTTTCTTCTGATCACCCGAGCCAGACGCAGTAGGCTGTTCCTCTCTGGATTTTCCTTTCCAGGAGGGCAGGTGATTGGACTTACGCTTGACAGCAGAGATCTTGTTCGCCGATTGCGAGGGTCATGAGACTCCTGCTAGGCGTTGGTATTCTCCGGTGATCGCGTTAGCCACTACGCTATACTCAAGTTTATTGAGGGAGTAGTAAGATAAGAGCCATGTCGAGATTGTATCCCATTTCTGGGGAATAGCTATGATCAGGATTGAGGCTTGGACGAAATCAGGGACCGTGAAACTGCGTTGCTCAAGACGAGCAAACATAGCGGCGAGCTTGGAGATCTCATCAATGGGATCTCCCCCAGAAAGCCTGAAAGAGAAGGCTTTACGTATCTCTTGAAGCACGGTGGCGGCAGACGCCTTGTCAAAACGCTCCTTGAGACCGTCCCAGACTTCTTTCGAAGTCGTGTGCGTCACGGGGATACCCACAACAACTGACTTGGTACATTTCATTTTAATGTACCCAATCGCCACACTGTCCTCAGTGACCCAATCATTACGAGCCTTAATAGATTTGGCTGTAGCGGAGTGAGAGGTGGCAGTAGTGGGGGCTGAAGACTCAAAGGTGGGCTTGGTGATCAAGCCAGAGACATACACCCAGAGCTTCTGAGCCATCAAGAATTGAGACATCCTGGCGGACCAGGAGAGCCAGTTGGAGCCGTCAAAGGCTGGGACAGAGTCAAATCCGGTCTTGGAAGACATGTTGATAGGAGGCTTGAAAAGAGCATAATCAGCGATCAACGCTATATGAAAATGCAGGGCAAAATCGAAGATAATGCCAAAGCCTTTGAATCAGAAGATTTGGTTACGCATCACTTTCTCGTGGACTTAATCTGCGGCAATAGCCATTGAAGGCTAGTGGTAGATCAGGGAGGAACTGATCATCTCGCTATATTGTTCATTGTCATTACAGACAATGAGCAGCGATGGTACCACTACGTACAACCAGGCGAGGCCTGCCAACACCACCGGTATTTGCACTGAAGCATATAAGCCAGTGTGGGCAGGGCCCATAACCTATTGAAAGGTAACTATGGAAGGGTGCGACTACCTTACCTGATTGTAGAGGGTACTTAGAAGTAGACTACTGGGGTAACTCACTGGAAAGCAAGTTATATTGCTGAGGCGAGTCAAGCACCTTTATATACGCCCAAGGTATCTAGATATGGTAATGATAGTAATCTAATCTATATACGTCGTCATCGGTATGTAAGACAATACCGGAATCATATGATGTGTCATGTGATGACGTCACATGCGTGTCTCGGACATTCGTCTTTCAACACTGGTAGGTTTCCGAACGAACGCAGCCACGACATCCTTCGCCTCCATCCTTCCAGAGAAGCCTTTTTTAAAGCCGCCGGCGGAATCTCCATGGGGACAGAAATTTCGGATTCGGACATTGTCCATATCCACTCCCTCTGCGACCAGGTCATCTCGATATCTGCGTACCGAACACAACTAGCTGAATACCTTCGGAATTGAATGAACGCAATTGCGCCCAATTTGACAACCCTTGTTGGAGAACTTGTTGGTGCATGGCTGATCGCTCATGCTGGCAGCTTGCTCAATCTGGCGACACATCCTTGGTGCGGAGAAGGCCCTTTTCCGTGCCTTGAAGACGAAGCATGACACACCTAGATATACCATCTATGGTTGTGTCTGTATTTGGGAGGTGCATGAGGAAGGTTGGTTTGCGAGCGATCGATTCAGTTGGGAATTAAGCACACTGGAGCTAGGGAGGGTAGCGTTCGCGGAATCCTGCAACTCGAGTTCGTCTTCTTTATGATGGACTTTACGGGAGGAGTTGGAACGAGACATCTCATATCGAAACAAAATCAGGGGAAGACGACGAGACCGCATGTGGTGTGGGATCTAGCGAAATCAGGGGCCTAGATGTCCGTTGACGGCAGATGGAGGCGGTGCATTCACAGAAGGCACTGATTAAGGAAAACGCTGACCGTTCCGAAGAGCTGATGGTAAGGGGAGAAACGAGGGCAAGATCATTCGCTCTTATGGTGTTCTGCGTGGTCGGTTGGTCATGGTGATCATGAATTTGTGAGGCAGGGCGTCGACGAAGACGTCCCAAAGATTGTTCAGTCGGGGTTACCCAACTCAGATCTGGCACTTTGACATCAAACTGATGCAATGATTTCCCTCCGCAACCCTCTCTGTGGTCTGAAGCCTTTCAAGTTTCTGCTCAATGCTGGACATTGAATATATACATCTCTCTGTGATGGGGCAACAGCCGTTATCTCGTTGACACAATGTCATCCACTGACACCGACGATTTCTACCAACGACAATACAAATCATATCTGCTATCTCTATAAACCTTCTGGTGTAACTCCGCAAGGTCTCGCGGGCCCGGGGAGACTTTAGGCGATCGAGCTGAATGTGAGTTCTCAGAAGAATCTGTCATCACGCTGAGAACTTTTTACAGCTGCACTGCCAATTCCTCTTGATGTACGCATTGGCGATCTTTCTGTAACCTGGGACTCATTCATGACGCCCTCGAAAGCAAGCTTCTCCAGCAGCTTGGTTTTTCATATTTGCGAGCTGTCGAGATGTTGTCCATTTCCATTTTCTCCTATGGTACGTCCTAAGCTCCCTCGACCATCGTATATAGCTCATCCACAAGTTTGATAACAGGAATGTTTGTTGTACTCTTCTCTGCGTCGGTCGTTATCTTCGTGTTCGTTTTTCCTTTCTGCAAAGTCGGTTGTTTCTTAGAGAGACCTGATTTCCCAAAAATTTGATAGGCGGAGAGGATTTTCTAACCCCGCGACAGCAGCCATGTTCATAGCGACAGCCATCAACTTCCTTCTCTCCAGTTTGAATACTGGAAATCAAGTTGCCATCGTCATTATGTTCATCGGAAAGGCTCGAATCCTGAATATCGACCATCCGCTGTCTGAGAAGCCAGAGCTGGTTAAAGATGCATTACAGAACATGAACATTATCGACACCTGCGGATACCTTCCCCTGAGTGGCAATCTGTTGTTGCCAGATTCCTTGTCTAATAATACTTGGCGAAGGTATTGCTCAGCGATCTAATTGTCATTTGGAGGGCTTGGGTCCTCGTCCCAGATCAACGGTGGATAATCCTCTTACCCCTCATTCTGTGGATCGGTGCAGTGGGTGAGTAGACATCTGCGAGGAAGTCGCTCCCCTTTGCTGAATCTAAGTGTATACTCCTAGGGACGACTTTCACCTACTTCGCATTGTCATCGACCCCCCTTGGCCGCATGTTCTCGATGGCGGATACTGATGATACTGAATACTTATTGATCGTATGCCTTGCACTCTCCATTGCGACCAATGCCGTCACGATAATAATTATTGCCTATAAATTGTGGTACGTCACGATGGGCGGGATTCACTGGATCCAGCAGCTCATGGTGAAGTGATTTTACAGGAGTCTTCGTACATTCGTCGTGAATACTCTCGGCCTGAGTGGACGAAGGAGTCCAGTGCAGTCCGTGTTGATTCTTCTCGTAGAATCAGGCATTGTTTACCTCGGACTTCAGGTCAGTCTCTTGCTGATATGCGCGCGCAAGATTCTCAAAGCTCTCACCTTTCTGACAGATAGTGTACTTTGTTTTGAGTCTGCATCATGTGGCAGATCCTCTGCTCTCCGAAGCGTACTCTGGCTTTAATGCTGTGCATTATTCTCTTGCCGTAAGTGTTACGCGGACTGGGGATCTCCGTTACCTGTGGTCGTCTGATTTATATCTAGGCAATGTTTCCGACTCTGGTGATAGTTCTGGTCGAAACTCAGCGTTCGATGACGGACATCTGTGTGATTAGCCTGTCGAACCAAAATCACGGTTCTATTGGCATCTGAAGCTCATGCTACAACTTCGAATCATCTCTCATGTGCCGTTGGGCCCACGAGACAAGGCAAACTATTTCGAATTTCACTCTGAGACATCCCGAGCTTTTCAGATCGAAGATCGGCAGGTTGTCGGCAGGAACATAACTGGAGAAGGTCTTTGGTGCAGAACCGAGTCACCGTTCAGAAAGGAAGTCCATCGATATTGAGCCTGATTCCGTTTAATTATATTAGGGTAACTGTAAAAATATGCATCTACGATCCGACGAATATGAAAAGAGGGGTATCGTCGAAAGTGTCCAGTACTGTGTGTGGTAACTCAAGATTGCATTAGGTCGGTGTAAACGTAAAGTGACTTTTGCGAAGAAGATTATGATTATACTTTTAGTGAGAAGCTCATGCCCAGAAAGACGTCCAAGGAAGGGGTCGATGCGCGCGGTTGGTTGGGATTACCGCCTTCCTGTGCCACCACCACCTGGAGATTATCGAGCTCGGCTTCGAGCTGCTTGATGTTGATGGCACATGCATGTAGGCCAGCTCAAGGTCCTTGTTCAGCCTGTCCCTCTCTGCAGAACGACAACCGTCAGTTAACGAAATCCTGAACGAGGCAGAAATCCTTGCGTGTTGTTCCCAGTGCCTAAACCTGGCCTCTTCTTGCTTGACCTGCTCCGTGAAACGCTTCCTCAGCAGGTGGCTGAGCGGGTGGCTCACGAGTTGTTCCCCGGGCCGGAGTTAACGTTTTGAGATTTTAAACTCGGGAAAGGGACTTTTTGAACCTGATGCCGATTTTCACGATAAGGATTGGAATCGTTAATTTCCTTTGAATAGTCGAGGATGTATATCTCGGGAAAGACATTGCATGATACAAGGGATTTATGTGGCGAAGTGACGTCTTTAACCAATCGTCATCACTTCAGGTAATGCGGGCGCTAAAGAACCTCTGAATTCGAAACTCTCCCAAGACTCGCCCGTCGAGCATGGAGACGGGTCATCCATCGTGATAACACGTCTTCTGGGGGCTTCCGCCACCTCTGTGACGACCAAGTTTACCATCCGTCAGGGGATGATCCTTTGTTCGACTTCCAAGAAAGAATTACTACTTACCTGCAGCCAAAACACCACCTCTTGTGCCAAGACAACGTCATCGAATAGGGGCTTCTGAAGACTCTCAATTCCTTGTATCTCAGTAAGCAAGTCTTCATTGTCAGGCTTCGCGCGCCTAACGTGGTAGGGCATGCAGGAGATCACGTATTCGGATTCGGAGATCTCCCTTTCGTCAACAAATAAATCAGTCAATCCCGATCCCGGAGAAACACAACTGCATTCTCACTGTGACGACACCAAAAATCGAAGGAAACGGGAGGCAACATATGCATGCCACGTCGCTGGATCACGATAAAACCCTCCAGACCGCGCAGGATCCCGTTGGAAGCGGTCAAAGTAGGATCTGAATGTGTGACCACGATGAAGACTGGGGTGTTGGACCACGCATATGACCTTATTGATGTCTTCATACGATACCAAGTTTGGAAGACCCAGTGGTTTTAGCAGAGCTTGGCGATCTACGTAACGAACTCCGCTAAGGGAGAAAACTTGTAGTCACGATACTGGGATTTTTCGGGGGAGTTTGCTAGTCGTGATAAATGAAGATAGAAGCCAGAGTGGGCGAGCAGCATCAACTGGGTCAAAAGCGTTTTGTCCTTCCACGTAGAATCGTCTACCCCGTTCGCGGGATGAGGATCGTAGCTGTCGCGGAATGGCTTGTTGCGCAGATCGAGGTCCAAGATATTATAGACGTTAGATCACAATATCCTCATCACGTAGACTGTCAAAGCATACCTGTAAGATCTTGATCATTTCCAACAAAAGCCTCACTACGAGGATGAACCTTTTGTGAAAGGAGCGATTAAGGTCTTCCCATCATGAATCTCTACCTAGACTGTACGCAATGACGTTTCGAAGTGAAGTATTGTTAGAGCATTGTCGCGAACACTGCACGATGCATGTCTCAATTTTCTGCGGGTTGTAACGGACCGGGTGAGTGTAATTTATCTGATTCATCAGTTTTAAAGTATGTTACGAGAATTGGCCTCAACCTGTTTTGGATTCTTCGGGCCTGAAGCAATGGCCTTGAACTGTTCACCAATGAAAAAACGCGATGAAAGTTACTAGCGTAGCACTGTTCTAGGTCGACGTGATAGTCTTTGGCTCGGGCGGGATCGAAAAGAAAGTCAAGAAACGATGCATGGAACGAGGATAGATGACCGTGGATGTCCACAGCGACGATTGACCACAAACCTCGCAGAGTCAGGTTAAGTTGCCCCGGCCGCAGACTGAGGAATGCTTCGATAGCTGATACCTTTGGATCGCCTCCGAGGAATGCCAAGGCTCTTTTGAGCAGGGGTAGTTGGGATTTTGGCCAGGTAGATAGGACATCACTATAGAGCTTGTCGAGCTCAGCGAACGGCAACTCCGGAGGGTCATGGTATGCAGCTGAGGTGCCTAATACTTGATTGAGTCGTTCGACGCATGAAAAGTACTCCTCGTCAATATATTTGATGATCGTGGCGGCATAGATGAAGTATCCCCCAGATTTTTCCGCGATTGATTGTATAACTCGGTTGGAAGGCCAGGGCTTGGGCACAGATCGCATTATCTCCTTGTGCCTTTTTGAGTCTTGTATTCGCATGAATTCATCCTGAAGGTACATCAAGACGTCACCGAAATCCCCGGAGATTGAAAACACTTGAGTCACACTGCTCATGAGAGGCTCGTCGAACGTCTCTCGGATATGAGATTCAGGTCGGCTCGTGATGAAAAAACGGAGGGGAAGACGATGTTTGTCGACAAGATCATGGATGTGTGATAGGATTACTGATTGATCATTGTTGCCCCGACACTCGTCGAGACCGTCAATGATGACGAGGAAAGGGGATGAAAGTGCCGTTGGACCATCGGGGAGCGCACCGGGCTGGTCACAGAACAGCGAGACGAGAAGACCGATGGACCCAGAGACACGATGGGCAATGTATGGGTCATCCCATAGTATATGCTGGAGCTTCTCACGTTTATGAGGGGAAGACATAGAGATTTGAACGGCAATGGTAGGGAAAAGGTGTATCATAGCGTCGCGGTCCGGGCTGGATCGAGAGAAGAAGAAACTCGCCGCAAGCTGACCCCGTTCGGCACATGTCTCTGCGACGGTCTGTGCGATAGCGGACTTGCCTGCACCTGCAGGACCGTGGAGCCACAAGAGCTTCGTGGCATTCCTTCCAGCCCCAATCCACCCCTCAATTTTGCTCAGCATCTCCGCGCGAGTCCCAGGATGACGTCGAGAGGCAGGGAACCGTATCTGGGAATCATAAGCGGCACCAGGAGAGATCCACCCTGAGAGAGCCTGCAAGAGGAAGCCTATCACAAGTTAGTTTTCGGAGCATGGTATGGATAGTCCAAGCTCTACTCACCCTCGGTTGACTGATATGTTCAAATTATGGGTGCTGAACTCGTTGCAAACACTCAAGTTGCCGTGGACGTCGGTGAAGGAGCCACCTTGGATGTGTATGCTGGCTGCCGCCTGAGGTCCATTCATCTGTCAGGATCCCATTCTCAGCAATATCAAAACGTCTAGTCAGGTCCCAAGACGTACAGAAGCTCACGCAGGAGGGTTGGAACAGCCGTATTGAGCAACCGTGGCGGTGACCAACGCGTTGAAGAAGAATCCATATAGTGGTCAACACATTTCAGTTGCAACTTGCCATCACTGTTTTCTACAATTAGAAGTCCATTCTCAACCTGACCCTACAGAATGCCGACTACCACCACAAGGCCAATAATCGTCGTGACTGGCGCCAATGGGTGAGCCAGTACCCCATGGAAAGCAGTGCTGCTCACCCATCCCAGCGGTGTAGGTTTCGGTACCTGCCAGCGACTCTTAGTTCAACTCTGTGACACCCATCCCACCGACAGTCTACCCCAGAGTTTCGTCAAAACGCGAACTCTTTCGATATTGCTCCGAAATGCGTCGGTCTAACCCTCATCATGGCATGCAGGAGCAGGGAACGGGCTGAGGTGGCACGAGCTGACCTTTTACGCCTCCTGGACGCGCATGTCTCCAAGCTTCAAAACGGCCGGGCTACGACGGACACGCACACGAATTCCGGAAGAACGTTGTGATTGACATCGTTATCCTTGACCTTGCGGAGCTCAGTAGCGTGTCCAAGTTCGTTAAAGACGTCGCGTCAAAGTGAGCCCAGCTCTTCATCTTTCGGGAGTCACATTTTCATTGTTTCTTGTGTCGCTTGCAGATACGCCTACATTTCATATTTGATATGCAACGCTGGAATTGTCGGCTTCAGCCATATGGACTGGTTCCTGTGCATCAAGCAGATGTTCACAGAGCCCATGATAGCGGTCACTTCCCCGACGTACTATCTCCAGTATACGGGCCAGCAAGGACGGGCTCGGGTTGATTTGGCAGTGTAATCTTTTTGGTCACTACGTCCTCGTACGCCAAAGCCTTTTCGTCTGCTCGTCTTCTCGACATTGACTCCTTCCCACCCTTTCCCAGTATCGCTCTCTACAAGACCTCTTCCTGGCATCACCACCTGAGCTGGTCTCACGCGTCATATGGATCTCTTCCCTCGAGGCCTCGGCATTCTACAATAATGAAGACAGCTGAAAGAGAGCGCACATGCCTACGAGGGCACAAAATACCAGATTGATCTTCTCTCTACTCTGCTCGACCGCCGTGCACTGCACTCTTCAGAGCCGCATCCGACGCGACATTTAGTCACTCACCCAGGCGTGTGTGCAACAAACGTCAGTAATGCTCTCGTGGGACCGTTTATAGATATCCTCAAGGTCTTCTCGTTCTACATCGTCAGTGGCTTCATTCATCGTGTCGTTCTATTAAAATTTCTCTTCTCATGTCAACTCTAGGCACGCTTCTGTGGATCCCCATCGACCCCTACAAGGCCGCCATCGGCGCTGTCCACCTAGTGCTTGGTTTCATCACCCTGTGGCCGGTAACGACAGGAAAAAACGACGGAGACGTTCCGCCTCCTGATTAACCTGCAAAATTTAGTGTTGAGACAGATTGGTGGGACTCGGAACGCGTCGGGCTCAACACGGTTAAAGACTGGGAGAAGCAAAAGGAAGAGGGCGAAATCTTGCTGGCCAATTGCGAGGCCCTGTTTCAGTCTTTTGGACATTTGAGAGTGCTGCAGGGAGTGCCGGACACAGCGCATGCTGGTAATGCGTAGAAATGTGAGTGGGTGAGGTTCTATCGCGATCGGCCATCTTCTCATTTGCGTTGACACAGGGCTATCCCTATCCATGAAGATTACAAGTCCCCTCTTTATCAATAGATTCTGTGGGGTTACGCTGTAACACATGAGACCGATAAAGCTCGCATCGGGATTCTCCGTTTCCTCAAGGCATTTTTCGATGGAATTTCCTCTCCTCGTTTTCAGATGAGATTTGACTTGGTCGTCAAGCCTTGCAAGATCATTTAGGGAGTGAATCCAGCGGAGAACTATTCTAATCATTCTTATTTTTACATAGATGTATCGAATCTCGCAACCTGCAATGTATACGAGCAAGATTTTTGTTTCGCACACATTTTAAAGTTTAGTCTCTCATGGGAAATTGTTGCTTGGCGTATCACGTTCAACAACGATTCGATGTGTTTGAATTGAACTCGTGAGTTGTACTTTGTCCCGAGATAAGTATGATACCATCATGGTTTGCCACTTCCTGCGGGACGTACCGTGTATTCGCCAGCGACGCCTGAAGGTTCTTAACGCCCATTGTCGATCTCAGAGTTGCCGCAGATGAACCGTTTTGATCTTCGAGCAGGGCCCTTGGACGTGTGATGATGTCTCAGACTGTAGATCACGATACAACGCTTTTGTTAGTCGGATGTCCTTTCTGTGATGGAGTCGAAATTGACGTCCTTGTGGTCAGGCTTTCAACCTTATGTCAAATGGAATATCGGATGTTTGCACACCGCATTGGGAGATCTCCCAGGGATGTTGCGGGAGTAATCAGGCATGCACCCTTAGTTAAGGGTTATGTGTCAGGTCGGAATACCATGATTCTAATTCAACTTGAACTAAAATCTCCATCAGAAATTGGGAAGCATTGAAAGCGTTGTCAATCTCTGAGGGACCAGTAAAAGATCCGAACCGAATAATTGATGGAGAATGACCAGGCACCGAAGTTCTCATCGATAGGCACAAATTCAAGGCCGATAAGACGATGACGGGCATACGAGGACTTGTCACGGTAGGTGGCAGGCGAATGAATACTTACTTCTGCTATGGCATGTAGCACTGCTCTGTATACTCAGGAGAGAAGACTACGCAAAGTAGGAACGACCGAAACTCAAGCTCAAGACTGAAAGTTTGAAGACTCACGGTAGAACAGGATCGTTGCGCAATTATGCCGTCCTTGCTGCGGTCTGGCATTCTGGTGCCGAAATCTTAGATGCGAGTTTTCAAAGTTTCCCTCATGACAGGTCGCTGACGTGCGGTAGAATGTTCTTCTTGGTCGGGGCATTCATACTAGTGAGTGTCAGCTATCGTCAAAATTCAAATGCATTGCAGAGGATCCAACTTTGAGCATGCGCAGACCCGGATCGTGAGCCACGGGGGATTGATATTGGATAATTGGGCCAAGAGGGAAATGGCCCACCATCAATTCACGATGGTCGATAATCGTGATGACCGACATGTCGAGTCTCGTCACAGGACATTGATGAACACTGAGCGTCTATCACCGACAAGATCGCCGATCTCGGAGTCATTGATGCATCGTCACGAGAGCGTTACACTAGCATACTGGGTTCTCTGCGGCGTATACAGGCCATCCTCGATTTCCTCAACCAGACGTGGTGTACCAGCGGTGTACCCTGATGGCACATTGTTGATCACTGCGTTGTTTTAGGAGACCTGTCGAACAACGATTCTTATGGGCATCTGCGGCTTCTCAGCCCCCTGGTTACCCAGAAACTCGGAGGGTACCTTAAGCCGTGCAGCGTCGAACTACCAATGAGAGTCAACAAGGGTCACCATGTGATACTTCACAAAAGACAGCTTGCCATCCCCAAATCCGCTATTGGTGAAGTGGAGAAACATCTCCATGAACGTGTCCTCAGGTCCCAACTCCGCGAGTCATGCGATTCGACACCTATCCAGCCTCATGCCCTCCGAGTGGAGTCAATATGGAGTTACTCGGATTCGGCCCATAGATATGAAAACAGCCCTAGGAATAACATCGTATAAGAGCTTCAGCCCAGGACATATATCTCCATCTCGTCCAGAATGTCTCACTCGTCGAAACCCAAGCCCTATTACCGAGCTCGGGCTGGTACCATCGCCACTCGAGTACGCAAGAACGCCAAGAACCTGACCCAGGACGAATGGGTTCGTTTCATCAACGCGCTCAAAGGGATCAAAAATCGCAGTCGACCGGGAGGTGTCATGTCCATCTATGATGAATTCTCTGCGCTACACATGGGTGCGGTAGAGATCCACCGCAACTGGCGGCGCGAGCATCCATATGTTACTCGTAACGACTTGGGAAACTCGGACCCCGCTCACGACAATCCTGGGTAAGAGGGTTTCGGCCCATACTCCTGCCTCACCTCATACCTTATGTATCAGCTTCCTTCCATGGCATCGACAGTTCTTGCTTGAGTTCGAACGCGCGCTACAGTCCGTAGATCCATCCGTGATGCTTCCCTAGTATGTCGTACGTTTCAGGCTTTTTTTGCGTTACTGAAACTGCGTACAGTTGGGATTGGAGCGATCATGAATTCAGCAGGAAGTTGTTCAGTCCTGCTTACATGGGCGGTAACGGTGGCTTTGATGGCAAGGGCGGTGCACTTGTCACAGGTCCGTTCACTCTCGACGGTGGCTGGGTCGTCAACACTGCGCTCCATCGTAATGCATGGTTCACGCGGGGCCTCAACGGCGCCACGTTGAAAGATCCCACCACTGGGTCATGGTTAGTTCAACCGTCCTTGGGCCGATCCGTTATCCGGTACCTAGGCGATTTTGAGGACCTTGCAACGCCCGCCGATATCATCGAATTCACAAAGCGCAGGCACATGTTCGGCCCTGAGAGACTCATCTATCGATCCGACCTTATTCCTGTCAATCCAGACGAGGATGCATCTCCCCCCAGCAAGTTACCCATGCCACGCGGTACCATTCACATAGGTGGCGGCGATTTGCGACTCTCGGCACTACCCGAGGATTCATGGATCAAGAATCGCCACAACATGTTGTTGCAGTCTCAGGCCGATGACGATGACCCAATGGAGACGATTGGGGACAACGATCGATCTTTCCGTACGTCGCCCCTTGCAACTGATTTCTCGCCTTCACTGACTGTGGTCCGATGTTCTGTACATCAGGTGAGGATGTTCAAGGTTTCCGATGGGCACTTGAAGCCTCGCCCCACATGCATAATCGTAAGTATTCTAATTGCTGTTGTTGAACGCGGTAATCTTCTGATTTGTCCTTCAGAAACCCACGACTGGTTTGGGTATCACACCACTATCCTTCAGGACGACGAGATCAATGGTGCATCTTCGATGCCCAATGTTGCGTGTTCTACCGCCGATCCCATGTTTTTCTTGCACCACTGCAATATCGACAGACTTTGGGCCGAATGGCAAGATTCTGGACATTATGGATCCATGTAAGGACCTTTCACCGCTTCCACAACTAGATTAACACGCCCCTTAGCTTTTATCCCAAGCGTGGAGATCCTCTGTACCTCTATAAAAACGTCGGCGATAAGAAACCCATCAGGGCCCATACCTATCCATACGGCCACAACCTTGACGAGTGAGTGCGGCGTTTGGTAGCGGGTACCGTGACGATTCACCTGAACCACCTGCAGTATGTTATGGCCTTGGGATAACAACTCGATGAAAACCCAGAAAGAGCTGCAATTCATTCTTCCCCAGTTCCCGTACACTGTAACTCCGCGTGATATGTTGGACTATAGGTCGGTATTCAGTTGGCACGCCCTTTTGATCATGGAGGCTCATCGAAATTTCCTCCAGGGGTTTGGGTTTTTGCTATGATACCAGCACTCAGCTTGCGGTCAACAGCGTGACGCCCGTGCGGGTATATCTGCCTTCGATGGCAGGGAAGGTAACACGCCAGGTCTTCTCAGTCGACATTCAACGTGATGGAACCTACCTCATCGCGGCTTGGAACAAGGGTCGCGACAAAGCAGACCTCGAGGTCGCCGTTTATAAGGAATATGAAGAAAAATATGAAGGCGCGTTCATTACTAAAGGCTTTAGGGGACGAAAGGTGGACCCGACCTTGGTTACTACGCCAGTTGAAGTCACGACGGATGCGCTATCCACCAACCTCGTATATTCACTTCCTCGAGACACGTATTATGTCGTCGTGACTGCAGTCGTCCCATCCCCTCTGCCACCCACGACTCGGAAATCGACCGGCCCTCTCCCGACCTCTGCTATCGACGCTGTTTACGAAATCGGCATTGCGACGAACCCGACAGATTTCAAGATCCCAGACATTCCGATTGCCTCCGGCGTGATCTCCAACCCACAAGTCCCCGCCGAGAGTGCCGTCTATCTCGCGAAACATCGCTATGCACCTGTCAACCTGGAAGATGGCGTGACCCAGACTCGTCTCACGAGGATCAAGGGTTCGCATGAACTGTTCGGGATCCTGGTTCCGACAAACGGATGGTTCGCCGATATTACGTTTGAGGTCAGACTCTTCGTGTTTTGTCGTTTTCTCTGCCGATTCACTGATTCGAGGCAATTTTATTCTTAGGGCATGGATGCTCTGGTTCAGCTTTACGGTCCATTTGACGAGGATAATGACAGTCTCCCACACTTTGACGACAACGGCGAGCCCGTTCCCGGCGACAATGCCACTCGCCTCAGTGCGCAGCTTCAGATCGCGTCAAGCGAAGGCTGCTGCGAGCGCCTTGGATCTGGTATCTCGAGCTTGATTACCCCCGGTCGTTATGTCCTCCTCATCTTCCACTGCTCCATCGGCGCCAATGAAGAACGGCCATATAAAGTCACCTACAATCTCTACTCCGATGGTGGGGTTCCTTCTCTCCCGCTGCAGAACACTATATCCTACTATCCGCCCGGGTGGGGACGCACTGTGAACCTCATGTATCGCGTTACCGTTGGTAGTAGTACCGATGAGGCCCTCGTCACTCGATTGGGCGAGATCTACAGGCTTACTGTAGCGACGGACGACTCGCAGACCCAAGCACAGGTCAGGGTGTCGGTGTTCACGTATGCTCAAGAAGAAATTCCGAAGTTGTTCGGTGTGGAGCCTCCGAAGGAGAAGAAGAATGATGAAAACAATGTGGCGTATAAAGCCGGGTACTGGGGCAAGTCCTCGGTCACTTTCGAGCCACCCGAGAACCAGGTGATTCTTGATCCCTCCTTTCATGACACCATGTGAAATTGACTATTCACCTACAGGTGCTGTTCGTTCGTGTCAGCATTCTGAATGGGTATCGTCGCACCAGCCTCAAGACATCCCTCATTCGTATCCAAGTATGAACGCAGGACGTGTATGGGGACGGGTTAGTGGACAATGTACTTGTATCGATCTCGTTGCTGCTTTTACTATTGTACAAGATATTAAAAGTCCGTGCATTTCGTGTTCATTTTTCTTGATGCACAGAACAATACTTGGCACCGAAATATTGAACAAATATTGAAAAAGTATTCCAATTATTTTCAAGATTTTTTCTCCATGTTTTCTTCGAAAAGTCCAAAGAGTATTGAAAAGATATCCATAAAATATGTCCAAGCAAGGAAATTCTATAGATAGCCTTTCAATATCTTGTCCATTTCTGAGAAAGAAAGATGCAAAAGATATCGTAATAATAATTAGACTAATTTTTCAATATTTTTTCAGTATCTCAGCACTGAATATTGTTCTGTGCATCCAGTGTGGAGGTACATTTTTCGGCAAGAAAAGAAGCAAGGAGGTGAATATCGATGGCAGTGCGTGCAGTGCTGTATGCCATTGCACCGCCACGACCCACCCACCGAAAGTGTGTTGACCACTGATACATACTTGTACAGTATATGGATCACTCTTCTTCAACTTCGTCACCGCCACGGTTCCTCAATGGTTATTCCAACCCTCCTGCCCAAGCTCCTGTATGTCTTGAGACTTGACCAGACGTTTCAACATTACTGAGAATAGGATTCTGCCAGACGAATGGACCCCAGGCGGCATCGACCATACACATCCAAGGTGGCTCGTTCACCGACGTCCACGGTAACTTGAATGTTCATGGCGAATTCAACGCCCATAATTTAAACGTATCAGTCGACCGATCGGAGACGGGTGAGTAGAGCTTGGACTATCCATACCATATTCCGAAAACTAGCTTGAGATAGGCTTCCTCTTGCAGGCGCTCTCGGGATGGATCTCCCCCGGTGCCGCTTATGATTCTCAGGAACGGTTCCCTCCCTCTCGATGTCATCCTGGGACACGCACGGAGATCCTGAGCAAAATTGAGGGGTGGGTCGAGGCTGGCAGGGGTGGCACGAAGCTCTTGTGGCTTCACGGTCCTGCAGGTGCAGGCAAGTCCGCTATCGCACAGACTGTGGCTGAGACATGTGCCCAACGCGGTCAGCTTGCGGCGAGTTTCTTCTTCTCTCGATCCAGCCCGGATCGCGACGCTCGGAAACACCTTTTCCCCACCATCGCCCTTCAAATCTCCATGTCTTCCCTTCATAAACGCCAGAAGCTCCAGCATATACTACGGGATAAACCGTACATCGCCCATCGTGCCTCTGGCTCCATCGATCTCCTCGTCTCGCTGTTCCGTGACCAGCCTGGTACGCTCCCTGATGGTCCAACGACACCTTCATTCCCCTTCCTCGTCATTATTGACGGTCTCGACGAGTGTCGGGGCAACAATGATCAATCAGTAATCCTGTCACACATCCATGATCTTGTCCACAAACATCGCCTTCCGCTGCGTTTTTTGATCACGAGCCGACCTGAATCTCACATACGAGAGACGTTCGATGAGCCTGTGATGAGCGGCGTCACCCAAGTGCTGTCAATCTACGAGGATTTCGGTGCCCGTCGTGATGTCTTGACGTACCTTCGGGATGAATTCAGGCTAATACAGGACTCAAAAAGACACAAGGATATATTACAGTCCGTGCCCAAGCCCTGGCCTTCCGATCGAATTATACAGTCAATCGCGGAGAAATCGGGGGGATATTTCATCTACGCCGCCACCGTCATCAACTATGTTGATGAGGAGTACTTTTCGTGCGTCGAACGACTCGATCAAGTACTCGGCACCTCAGCTGCGCACCATGACTCCGCAGAGTTTCCGTTCGCAGAACTTGACAGGCTATACATTAATGTCCTATCTACCTGCCCAAAATCCAAACTACCTCTGCTCAAAAGAGCCTTGGCTTTCCTCGGAGGCTCCCCAAAGATCTCAGCTATCGAAGGATTCCTCAGCCTCCGGCCAGGGCAACTAAAATTGACTCTGCGAGGTTTGCGGTCAATCGTAGCTGTGGACGGTCACGGTCATCTATCCTCCTTTCATGCATCGTTTCTTGACTTTCTTTTCGATCCCTTCCGGGCCAAAGACTATCATGTTGACCTTGAACAATCCTACGCTAGTAACTTTCATCATTTATTTTCGTTGGTGAACGGTTCAATGCCGGTAGGAATCCAAAACAGGTTGGGGTCAATTGTCGTAACATATAAACCTCAAAACTGATGAATCGGATAACTCAGTCACCCTATGCATTACGACCCGCAGCAAATTGAGACATCCATCATACAGTGTTCGCAACAATGTTCTAAAGAAGGTTCTCTTCGAAACCTCATTCTCCACAGCCTTCAAGTTGGATCGTGGTCAGAAGACCATAATGGCTCCTTTCAGAAAAGGTTTATCCTCGTGGCGAGCTTTTTGGTGCAAATGATCAACAGCTTGCGGGTATGCCCTGTCTGTCTACCTGATGAGATAAACACTAACGAAAGTATCTTGGGGTTCGGTCTGCGCAAAAAGCCATTCTGCGACAGGTTTTCGCGCTACGATCCCCGTCCCGCGAACGGGGTAGATAATTCTTCTTCGAACGACAACACACTTTTGGCCCAGTTGATTCTGCTCGCCGACTCTGGCTTCTATTTTCATTTGTCGCGACTGGTAAACTCCCCCGAAAAATACCAGTATATACAAGTTCTCTTCATTCATGACGTCCTTTGCGGAGTTAATTGCGCAGTCTATCGCCAGGCGCTTCCAAAGAAACTGGGTCTTCCAAACTTGGTGTCGCACGCAGACATCGATGAATTCGTATCCACGCTCTACACACCGCACTACCACCTCAATCATGATCTTTTCACACTCGTAGTCTACTTTGAAGACTTCCAACGGGATCCTGCCCGGTCTGGAGGGTTTTATCATGCTCCACCAACGTGGCATGCATTCGCCGCCACCCGTTTCCTTCGATTTTTGGCTTCGTCGCAGTGAGAATGGAGTTGTGTTTCTCTCGGATCGGGATTGACTGATTTTCTTCGAAAGGGAGATCTCTGAGTGCTCATATGTGATCGCCTGGATTCCCTACGACGTTGAACGCGCGCAACCGGGCGATGAAGACTTGCTCACTGAGATACAAGGAATCGAGAGTCTCCGACGGCCCCTATTCGATTTTGTCACGAATATCCTGGAACACGAGGTGGTGGTTTGGCTGCAGGTCAGTAGTGATTCTTTCCTGGAAGTCGAACGAAAGGTCATCCCCTGACGGATGGCAAACCTTTTTGTCACAGAAGTGGCGGAAGTCGCCAGAAGACGTTTTATCACGATGGATGTCCCGTGTAGATGCTCGACGGGCGAGTTGGGAGAGTTTCGAATTCGAGCTCCCGCATTCCCTAGAGTGATGACGATTGCTTTCAGACTTGTCACTTTGCGCGGCCAGATAAGTGCCTTATATCACGCCTTATCTCCCCCGAGATATAGACCCTCCACGATTCTTGTCGGTTTCCTTATTGTAAAAATCAGCATGAGATTCCAAAAAGTCCCTTTACATAGTTTAAATCTCATTATCTCACGACACCGTGAACAACTCGTGAGGCTTGAGCTACCCGCTCAGCCTCATTCAACGGGCCTGCAGGTTTAGGGTTCGCCTCCGTAGCAGTCCGAGTCGCGGCCGCCGTCGTCTTCTCCCCATCCGGCTTTTTATCCTCCCCATGCACATCCTACACAACCTTCTGCTCCCCCTCCGCAACCGCAGCATCTTTCTCTTTTTTCTTCTCCTGCACTATCGACCCCTCTCCACCTCCCTCCCACTCTTCTCGCAACCCCAACCGTGCTAATCTCCTTCTTCGTCGTTTCCTTCCGTTCTCCCTTCTCCACAACCACACTCACGCTATTCGTATCCCCCGGCGCCGCAAACACACCATGCTCTGGCTCAGGTTTCCCCTCCACAATGAACGTATGAGGCTTATATTCTTGTTGCGCATTGGCATTGCGACCGCCATCCCCAGGTCAATCGACACCATCTGGCAGCGCCAACCACGGGTGCCCCGCCATTGGGAACCACGACCATCGGGCGTCCGTCCACATTCCCACCAATAGTCGTCACGGCCCACGGTGAAGGTTGAGGGTGTACCCAACGCCCATGTATTGCGAACACTACATCCAAATGAGCTCAAGGGGAGACACCATCAGAATCGACGCACAGACATGCATCCAGTGTTCCGAGTAGTAATATTATGGCAGTGCGTGCTGTGCCACCGTGACGGCCACGACCAAGCCACGACCCCTTGTTATAACGAGGCTATCCGGGGCCTATCCCAAATCGGTGGGGTGGGATTGAATTTAAAAAACTGGAAAGAAAGCTTATTGGTGGGATTGTTACTTATAGGTGGGATTACTTTTGTTTTTCGGTAGGATTCCTGTCCCTCAATGGGAGCACATGCACCGATCCCGCCCTTCGCGTCAAAGCGGCAGGTTCTGTATCCCGCCGGTTCCCCCGACCGCATCCGACACTCCCGTCTCCCCGGATTCGACGATTTCCAAGATGGTTTTGGTGATGTTGGTAGTTCGGATTACAGTGCCATGGCTACCGCAACCAACGATGTGGACCCTCGATTGATTCCGTTTGATCCTTCGCCGAGAGAACTTGCAGCCATTGAAACTTTCGACATGGTATACCCTCAGATTGACCTTTATGATGATGCCTCACTATATCATCTCTTAGCTCAATGTGACAACTATTAGTGTAAATGTAATTTGAATACAATCACCGTAAACGAGACCGGAGCATCGACGACGAGTCCAGGGCACTGAGAATGATAAGGCTGCCAGTACCATTACGACTGGATGTTCACGCACGTGACCAAAAAGGTTTTTCCGACAAAGCCCCAAAATCCCGATAAATCGAGAAAAATTCAAAAAAAAAATATCAGAAAAAAATGGCCGTGACGCGTGACTGAACATCCGATCGTAATGGTACAGTACGTGTAAAGTTGATCAGGGCACCAAATATAGGAAGTCCCGCAGTGCCGCCCTTTACCCGATTTGGCAGTCAGGCGCTCCCAGTTGGAA
>Ga0307516_10003563_pt1 | contig 19873 bp, 11 predicted proteins | sample 19_EM_MG_FD_203310 | JGI IMG/M metagenome (GOLD analysis project Ga0307516, IMG submission 203310) | Populus trichocarpa ectomycorrhiza microbial communities from riparian zone in the Pacific Northwest, United States - 19_EM | ecosystem: Host-associated > Plants > Roots > Unclassified | place...
TTTATCTCCTCCTCCTTTGTTTGTATTGTTTGTAAGCTTCATTAATACAAACCAGTAGCTCCGTGGAGTAGGCAAGTTGCCGAACCACGTAAATTGTGTGTGTTTGAGTTCTGGATTTTTCCCAACACTGGCATCCAGCGCTAAACCCTCTACAACTTCCGTTCCCTAAAAAACCAACAAAATTCAATAGAGTTTCAAAGTAATTATATGCAAGAAGTTTAAAATGAAAGATAAACGAGCATTTTTGTATGCATTAAGTTATTACCATTTGCTTGCTGAGTACATTCCATGCATCCTCACATTGCCATACTCGGCTGCGTTTTCCTGGGTTGTTAGGTGACTCTTTGTGAATGATCTCCCTTCCCATGTCTCGTAATAGATTATGCATGCTTATATTTCCAGAAGCATTAACATTAATCAGAGACCTTTCACTGAGAGTTCCCAAATCATCCTCTGGATTGTAACCACATCGAGCTTCAAGTACATTTGCTACATATTCTTTATTTCTACCAATAAAAAAGCTTGCAAGATCAAGAAATGTATTTTGTAGTTTATGGTCATCCAGTTTGTCAAAACTTATTCGAAGTTTTTCCTGAATATCATGGTTTGGAATTTTTCTCAATTTGTCGATTATACATTTCCATCTAGATTTGTTTTTCCCGGACAAACAAGAACCTAAAACCTCAAGGGCTAAAGGAAGCCCTCCACAGTAATCAACGACATCATTCGAAACCTCAACATAATCTTTTGCTGGCTTGGTGTCCCTGAAGGCATGCCAACTGAAAAGTTGTAGGGACGCATCTCGTTTCAATTCTTTGACATGACATTTTCGATCCACTTTTAGAAGCAAGCGTTCATCTTCAGATGTAATTATTACTCTACTTCCGGGACCAAACCAACTTCCATCTCCCACCAAAGCATTTAGTTGGTACTGATGAGTTACATCATCAACAACAACAAGAACTCTTTTGTGACAAAGTCGTTCTTTGATCAGAACCATTCCTCTATCAACATTATTGATATTTGCAGGATTTTGCTTTAAGATATCATGAAGAAGTTGTTCTTGTAAAAGAACAAGACCATTCGATTGTTCTGAAGTTTCATTGATATTCGAAAGAAAACAGCTTCCCTCGAATCCATAGCAGAGTTGATTAAATACAACTTTTGCTATAGTCGTCTTTCCTATTCCCGGCATCCCATGTATGCCCACTAGGCGTACATCATCTGTCGCGGTACTTATGAAGTCACTAATAGTATGGACAAGGGGATCAATACCTACTACGTGAGTAGAAACATTTATGTACTTGGGATCCAATTTATTCAACACATCCTTGATAATGTCTTGGATAAATTTTGATTCGTGCCTGCTCATAAACAAAAGCAAGTCTTTAATAGAGAGACAATTAAGCATGCTAAAAAAAATTATTATTTCACATGGTAAAATCTAATGTATAATTACTCCATAAATGTGTGCAAGGGAATCTTAGAGAGAAAAAGGCATACCCATTTTCCATATCACTGAGATTCCATCCGGAGAGATTTCCCGTCTCCTCAAGAGCTTTTCTCCACTCCTTCACCTTCTCTTTAAAACAGTCTTCATGCTTATCAAATGCTTTTACAAAACTTCCGGTCTGCTTTCTCACATCTGAAGGATCAATGTCATAAAATACAGGAAGAACAATCTGACCAGTTTTCCTGTTTTTGCACTCAAGAATCTCTACAAGTTCATTAAGACACCATCTAGAAGAAGCATATCCTTTAGAGAAGACCACTATAGATATCTTTGATTCTTGAATTGCCTTGAGGAGATGTTTGGAGATTTCTTCACCTCTAGGAATTTCATTATGATCTCGAAAAGTGTAGATTCCTGCTTGGACTAAGGCAGTATATAGATGATCTGTAAAATTCTTGCGATTATCTTCTCCTCTAAAACTCAGAAATACATCGTAGGCCCCATTTGGTCTAGAGCGAGAAGACTCTGGCTCTGTCATGGCAGCTGCAGAAATTATGACACAATAAATTAGCAAGGGAGCAAGGAATGCATGTAAAGCGATCATCAGAGACAATACATGTAAATTCTGATGGGAATTTGTTAGAGAAGCTGAATTTTGATCTGTATATAATTTAAGTGACGTGATAAAGAGGAATCCCCGTGAAAGTGATTAATCTTTAAGAAACAAATAACATATTGACAGCAAATCATGAGCTTGGAAATGATAAAAGTGGTGGGATTTATTTTGATGTGTCCTAAAGAACTTCGTCTCTTAGAAAAACAATATATTATATTGTTTCCACCATGCTTCCCTACCTCCCTCTCCCCTGGTTATTTCTAACAAAAAGAAGTAAACTGATTTTGATTGCTAATAAGCATAGCCTAATATTTTGCCCTCTTTTTCTTCAACTTTTTAGCACCCAAGCAGAATGGAACTTTCACGATCCGATTTTAACATAACTGATCTACCAATGAAAATTTTTATTATTATGCTCTCAGCACGAGATATTTCTACGTTACGTGTGGAGACAAAACTGACAGGCTTACTGAGGTCAGCTTTTCTTCTCTTTCGCGAGGATGAATCGTTTTCTTCATCTTTGGATTGCTTGCGTTTTACTTTCTGCATTCTAAAATAGAATGATATTGTGCTTGAAGACCTACAAGGAACTCAATAAACTGGTCGATATTGATATATCTATCTGAACGTAAAGCTTCCAAATTATTGTTATAAATAAATACATGAAATTAAAACGAAGCAAAGAGAGTTAGTTATACCTCTAACCCAAGGGCTGGTTAGATTCCGCCAGCTAGCAACTGGAGATCAGAGAGGTTAGCTGATGAATATCGCTGTCCTGCAACAATCGATATTGCTGAAAAGATTAAACCAAAAAAGACTGCATGCATGCATGCAATCAGTAGCAACAATCCCAAAGATTACCTCTATATGGTGTTTATGAGTTGGTCGGATTCCATCTACTCGGTGACTTTAAAGATCAAATTGCAGCAATCAGAAAGGTTAGCTGAAGAGCGAAGCAATGAGGACTGATGAAGGTTGGTACAGACTATTGTTCCAGAGAAAGAATATGCTTTCTTGCAATTTATTAGCAACGCAATAATTGTTAAAAATAAAAGGTAACATATACAGGAAAAGGAGCAAAGAGATTTCGTTAGCTACAAATTGATCAAAATCAAGCAAATTTATAGCTCTTGCTTGAGCATCAAACAGTTTTTTCGAGAGCTAAAGCAGTCAAGAAGCAGGTGTATCATGAAGTGGCAATAAGGGTATTTTATCAACCGTGTTGTTGGTGAGGTTTTGACCGCATCGGAGTAAAATGGCATGATTTTCCACACGGCAAACTAATAACACCATTATCATGCAATCGGCTGCCTCCATCTCTCCTCCGTCTAATCTGATACTCTCAAAATCAAATGGTCTAAATTTCCACGATCCTTTTTTCAAAGCCTGGGTTATTTTTTTTCCAGACAAGACTTTGACTAGTACGTCAACTGAACTTTCTTTCTTTACTTTTGATTAAATGTTACACTGAATTTCTTTCTTTGGTTCAAAAGGTTAGAATTCCCGGCAATATAAACTTTACCGATATTCTCATACCATGTTTCCATAATGTAGTTTTATATGTAGCAAAAGATTTCTATTTCTATTGTTTTCTAAAAGACTTTTTGACACCTGCGAAAGCACAAGCAATTGATTCTAACTAGTCAAATACCCCTAAAATATTCCATAATGTATCAAAGTAATTGCATAAAGTTAGCTTTAAAGGTCTTCAGCCGTAGATCAAGACGATGGAGAATTAACTCAAAGGTTGAATTCCAATATAGCAATTGATTCTCAAAGACCAATTTATTTCTAACTAGTCAAATACTCCTAAAATATTCCAGAACGTATCAAAGTAATTGCTAGACTTTGAAATTTTCCTTTCACAATTTCATTTCATTAGGTTAACATTTGACCAATACTTTTCTACATGCACCATTAAATACCTAATGAATTCAAAAACATATTTCACAAAATCCAAATATATCTGCAATGTAGAAATATATGACTGACCACTTGTGTTTCAACAATACAAAAAAAAAAAAAACAAATTGGTTTTTTATGAGCAATTAAATTTATATTTTCTAAGAAATCCTCTTCTACACAATACCCTACATAGTACCCTGTTAATGATTGTACTTCATTATTTCACACCCTTTGGTTCATTCCTCCAAACACTCATGTTAAACACCTTAATTCATAGTTTTTTTTTTCTGAAGAGAAAACTCTGTCATGGTTTATCTCCACCTCAAAGGCTGCTTGTAAAATACCAATCTCCTCCCACAAAATACACCTCTTGGTAACCAAACTCCCTGCATAAACTCAATAGTTTCAACCTTAAAATTTCCTCTGTTCCACATTACCAAAATTCCACCAAGACAACTATTAATTAATTCACAGCCTAATCACCAATCTCCCTATCCAATTGCTTTGTAATGTCTACTGTTAGAACCGCCAGATCTTAAGCACTTATAAATCCCAGAAACTGCCCAGCATTTAACATCTCTTGCACCTCATCATCTTTCCCATTCTTTTATGGTACAGACACGTCACTAAGATGAGTGTAACGAGCGTTTCCTTGTCTGATGCCAGAGTCAAGTGAGCTTGAACCATCCTCTTCCCCTTCTGCCGTATCGTTTTCTAAACTGTCAGTTGATGAAAAGACTTTAACCTTCCTCTTCCTTCTCTGTAAAATCATAGGGTGAAATATATGCTGGGTATTTGGGTTTATGACTTGTTCTTCTGATAGTTGAGGACTCTCAAGAGGCACTAATTCATGGGATGGGCTAGATACTGTTTTTATTTAGCAGTTTCCGTAGTTGAAACTCAATTCCAAACACCCCTTAGTGCTGATCTTCTCTCCAATATTTCCGGAACAGAATTTCAACAGGAACATCGGAAACAGCTGTTTTACAGATTTCCAAATCCCTGTTGTTATGCGAACAGTTAATCACATCCACAATCAACGCCAAATCTGCACAGCTTATAGTTGCAATCTCGTCAGAATTTTCAACATCAAAGTGTCAGCAGTACTAGTCTCTGTTTCACTCTCATCTTCCTGCTTCATCAGATCAAAAGCTGCCATACTGTACTCAATAGCTTCAGATACTAGATAATGCAGAGGATCCAATTCCTGCAATTTGATCTTATAATCTTTCCCATTTAACCACAATCCACAAAGTAGTGTGCTCTTTAATAAATCTGTGAAGCCGTGTTCCAATTAAAAGATCAATATGACCAAGATTGCTATACCCCAAATTGATTTTGTCAAAACCTATAGCTCTACCATATGCTGATATAATCTTGTTATTGCTCGTAACATTCCAAACAGTTATTGGCAAATCAGTAGCTTCAATCCAGGCAAATCAATCAATTGAACCATCTGTATCAATTCAAGGCCTCAACTCATCAAAATAACCATGCCAAAGCGGTATATACAATTCAAAAGCTTCCATCGTGGAGTCATAAGTATTGAACGAGATCAAAGCTTGTGATGCACCCATAGAACAAAAACCCGTTAATTAAACTCCATTGGAATGCAAGTCTTTCCTTATATCCTGATAATTAACACCTTCATTTATCACTCCTACCAAGCTATTCTTCATCCATGCAACCTCCTCCTCTTCTGGATCATGTGTTCTAAAGTGTGCAGCCACTGGTTGAACAACAGGGACTTCATTAATAGTCTCATTTTGGATGACATGGACTCCGTTGATATCCTCTGTTTGAATAGTAGGGTGTGCATTGCTTCGGAGTTCACGAGTGCTTGCTGAATTTTTTTCTGCGCGCTACCATAGCATAACTTCTGCAGTCTTGCTCCCTTACTGGTACTAATACACGTTGAACATGTTTTTTTAATCGGAATCCGAAGCGCTGAATCTTTATTCACATGTTGAAACCGCTTCAAATTTGCACGTAGACGATAAGACCTAAACCATTCTCCATTAAGCTTTCCAAGGAGCTCCTGTTGCGAAGAATCTGTTTTCATTGTAACGAAGCCAAACCTCCGTGTTTGTTAAAAGCTAAACCGGTTTCTTCTGTTGTTTCTTCGTGATATGTACATAACAATCACTACTCCATATTCGTTAAAAGTTCTGCGGTGGCTTTGATAATCTACCCAACAGAGGAATCGCTCAAAGTAAATCTGAGACGGTGGTGTCTGAGGCAAGGTAGATGGCAGCAAGGTAGTAGTGTGGTTGGATTTTGATTCTGTAATTAGTTTAGTAGTTTGAGTTTGAGTTTTCGTTACAGTACGACCTTTAGGATCAAGACTGGATCTTTTGTTGGAATCATTCAAGATCCATAAACCATACTTTAAAACCTCGACAGAACGCCTAACTTTCGTAACAGTACACACCTTTAGGATCACTACTCCATATTTGTGTAGAGTTTCTGAGAGGAAAGAATGAGATGAATATTTTTAAAATATTAATTTCAAAGGAATTATCTTATCAGATTTGTTTTTGTCTAATTTTTATAAATTAAATTTTATTTGAAATTTAAATCAATATTTTTAAGAAGGATTTTAAAAAAAAAATAGTATCCATTATATTCTCAATCTTCACTACTAAAAGCCTCTTCGTAATTTTAAATTTATAGTTATTCTTAAGAAAAAAAAAGAATTTACCTTAAGTTTTTAATCTTTCATAAATTATTGTTTTTTTTATAAGTAAATTTTCAATTAAGATAATAAAAAATATAATATTTCAAAAAAATATCATATGTGAGGTCTAATGAGTGGGTATTTCAAAAGTTTTTTTAAAATATTTTTTTTAAAAAAAAAATATTTATATTTTTTTTTAAATTAGTTTTTTTAAAATATTTATATTTTTTGTTTTAAATTAATTTTTTTATAATATTTTTATATTATCTAAAATGTGATGTTAAAAATAAATTTTCTAAAAGTAAAAAAAATATTTTATTTAAATATATTTTTAATAAAAATATTTTTCTACGGTAATACCAACCGAGCTCTTACAGAGACGCATGCAGCCCACTTTAGCATACCTCAGCACTGCACTGCGTTGAACTTGGTAGAGACATCTCCTTCCTTTGTGCGCTTTGTCCTTCTCTTCTGTCTCTTTAAAAACTCCGAAAATCAAAAATCAAAACCCACAAATCAAAATTCTCTCAGAGAGAAACTTTTCTCATTCTTTTGAGTTTTAAATAATACCCATTGAAGGAAAAAATCGTGGAGATTGCTGGATGCTCTTCTGGTTTCAGTTCCTCCTCTAATGATGTCTGGGCTAAACTTGGTCTTTTCAACTTCTCTTTCTTTCTACAGTTTGTGTTCTTTCTTATGTTATGCTCTCTTTGTTTCCTAAGTAAATGACTAACGAAACTGTTTTTAGTGAAGTTTAGTGTTGAAACTGACATTTTATTGGAAGTTAAATTGAAATGAAATGAACCCAGATGAGGAAATTTAGCAAAGAAAGAAACTTTCTTGGGTTTGGGTTCTTAATTTTCGTTGTTTCATTTTTTGGAATGCGACCTGTTAATGTATGTGTGCATCCATGTTTGTGGAGGGATTGTTACTGTGAGAAAGTACTTTTGTTGAATGTGAGTGAATCTAATTATAGTGAGAGTGCATTGGAGTTAGAAAGTTGGAGACTTTTTCAACATGAATCATGAATGATGAACGTAAACCCTATTGGTTAATTCAATTTTACTCTTTTGTACTGAACATTGGCCTTTTCTTGCCTAACCAAGTATCAAAGACTATACAGTTCCTATTCCTATTTTGAATTGAGGGCCTGTAGAAGTCTGAAGTGCCGATACCGGAGCATAGTAGCTTCATCGTGCCTCCAATTTGTGTGACAATTCTGTTTGGTGCTGTACGTGCTGAGAATCATATGCCCTGTTTACTTATTTGATCATTTGCAAAGTGACCGTGTAAATCTAATTAACTGCAGTGTTTGACAGCAAGCTTTTCCTTGCTGGGATCTTGGATATCGATTTATTCTTCACTGTTGCAGTACCATCTGACTCAAGATATTCTGATGTTGAGATAAGATCAAATGAAATGGTAATCTGCTCTGAGATTACAGCTTTTTTTCTCTTGAGAAGCATGAATGGAGCAAAATAACTAGGAATTCAAATCGAAGTTCTGCCACGATCCAAAATAAGAGGTAATTTGTATTTCCTTGAACAGATCATTTTTTAGCTGTGCAATTCTTATTTCTTGTCTGAGAGGTCCGAAATCAATCCTGGGTACTAAGAGCTGATAAATCAGTTCGTCAATTTATATTTTAAGGTTTTCCGAGTAAAGTTTTAAATAGGTTTGTCTTCTCTCAAAGTAAGGAAGTAGATGGTGCTATTGTCCTGTAAAATCCGAAAATCTAGTTTCCAATTGCTGAAAGAAGATTCTTACAGGCATGGTGGTGCTTTTTGCATTATTAGAGATCGAGGTTGAAACTTATTTTTCATTTGTCTAATATCATGGATGAGTTGATTTATGTATAGAGATTGATATAATTAAGTAGTAACCCTCCAGAAATCTCAGACATGGATTTCTATGTTATCGACTCTTACTAGACAATTGACTAAATCACAGGCAAAGGGTTGCCTTCTTGTGGGAGACAAAGAGCTGTATTTAGTTGATGAATCATATTGCTTATAACTCTTGACAAGTGCATGTATTTTCAATCTGAATGCTCTGATTTCAGAGATGGGAACATGGAATGGCTTCATTTGGGAATGGTCCTTATCATGGAGGAGGAGACTTTGGGACTAGGAAAAGGTAAAGGTAAAGGAAAGGGAATTATCACAATTTCTATAAGAGATCTCTTTAAGCCAAAATTAGTTTTTGTTAACTTTGGGCATTCACTTAGTGTACCCCTCTCTAATTGTTCATTGATGTTTCTACCGTCTACTGCTACAAAGTCTGATAAGATTGACTCACATTTTTTGTTTTATAGATCACAGTAAGGTGTATTGGACAGATGGGAAGAACATTGCAGGATATTATCTCAGGTTGGATTGGGAAATTGAACAACAGAGAAATTGGTGGGTTGGTTAATTCTTTATCCTCAACTTAATGGTTTAAAAAGTGAGTTTGTTAGGTCCCAAAATCAGTTACCCTCATGTTATTTTCTTTCTGAGGGCATTTAACGATATATTTACATATATCATGGGGTAGTGTTAATTTTAAATGAAATTCTGAAATATTTTGGAATGTATCTTAGGACAACAGTGGGAAATGGGTAATGACGTGTTATCTATGATGCAGAAAGAAAGGGATCTTTTTATTGTTTTCAGGATGAAATGTCTCTAAAATTTGGATATTGGTAGGTGTTATTTCTCAGTATTAGGCTAAAATAATACAACAGTATTTCCTTTAAGAAGGCTTCTATTTTTTTTTTTTTTCTCAGATTGTCTCTGGAAGATAACACTTTGGTTTTAATTTGGGCAGTTTTTTAACTCTTGCTGCAGATCGAACTAGGATGCCATTGAATCTTGCTGAGATGATAACTGTTGGAACACATGTTTGCAAGTAAGGATGGATCCTTTTATTTTGAATGTTAAATTATTTCATGAAGTAATATACCTCCTTTTCATGGGGGTTGAAACAGACATTGATATTTTTAGTTTAGGGTGGGTTCATGCTTGTGTTTTCTAAATCTTCCAAGGACAAGTGAAATTCTTGGCGACAATTCTATGCTGACATAAGCTAGAGAGCAGCTAAAACCACTGTCCGACAGGTAAACAGCTGAGTAGTATAAACATTTATGGGAATTTGTAGTCCTCTTGAAAGTCACAGCTGCTCAGCTACTTTCTGTGGTTGTTACTTTGTTTCGATTTTAATCTGTCTGGAATTTGATTTTCTATGGCGTTCTCATTCATGACTATGCATAGGCTATGTCTGGCCTGAAGCTTCACAAATGTCTGCTCTAACTAGCCTTTAGTTACTGTGTAATAACAAAACCTCTGCTGTCCTACAAGAGGTGGAATCAGTTACCGCTAAACATCACTGGTGATAGATCATTTGACGAGCTTTCAATTTATTGCAGTTGATGCTGTTCTTGCTGACTTGCTGTTTTCTTCAAGTGGGTTAACATAAATGTTAATTTTTTTTTTTTTTATTTCTCTGATGTGTCACTAATTGTTTGATGCAGTGATTGTCATGGCAATTTGATCTCCTTTCTGCTATACTGGTTTCGGATTTCAATGCCTAAATATGTACGTACAGTTGGTTTTAAGCAGTATAGAAGCTTGTCTAAGCAAGTGGTTCGATTTATGTTTTTCAATATATGATTTTTAGAAACTATACTCGATTTTTCTATGAAGAGTGAGGTTCCATGTATGATCTGGATTTCATGAGTGCTTTAGCCTTGAAGCAAATTCTCGAGCAAGCCATGGCCCATTTTATGGTATGGTCCCTCCATTCATGATGAAGAAAAGATTGAAAGTGGAATTGGATACCCTGTCTAAAAGTGCACTATTTTTTTTTTTTTTTTTTTGTGTAATTGATGAAGTTGGTTAGAACAATTAGTGGTGTAGTTGATAACATTTAGGGTGTTTGTTTTTTATGTTGAAACCGTATTTTATGATTTTTTTTAATTTTATTTCTATTTGAAATTATTTTTTTTCGTGTTTTGAATCGTTTTGATAATTAGATATTAAAAATAATTTTTAAAAAATAAAAAATATTATTTTCATACAAAAATCACTTTTAAAAATAACTATCATGTTCATTGACACTATATTCATCTTTTTCATCAATTTTTTCATAGTTGAGTGAGAAAGGACTATGGGCTTGTTTGAGATTGTAATTACTGTTGTTTTTTAAAGTGTTTTTTGTGTTGAAATATATCAAAATGATATTTTTTTATTTTTAAAAATTATTTTTAAGATCACCGTATCAAAATGATCTAAAATATATAAAAAAAAATTTAATTTTTAGCAAAAATAAATTAAATTTTTTGACAATGTTGGTTGAACTGTGTTCCCCAATGTTACCTAAGCATGAAGCAGCAATTCGAAATGCACGAATCATCCTCTGCCTTGGTGTTGGGTTAGGTTAACTTTAATAATAAAAAATATTATTATTATTTTTATCTAAAATAGTGATTCAGTTTTATTTTATTTGTATTCAAAGTTGTTTTGGGTTTGACTTGGATTGGCTTGATAATCAAGTAATTTTGATCCTAAAATGAGTTAGACCCAAAATAAAGTTTGACAATTATGATTAACTATATAAAAGCTTATCTTAATTAATTATATAGAAGCAAGCTGGTTCGAGAATCATGCTTCCCCGTGTTTGGAAAAAAACTTATCATTGTGATTTGTTTTTTACATTTTTATGTCAAAACATCTTTAATCATTCTAAAAATCATCAAAATTAAAAAAAAAATTAAAAAAAAAAACCATTATCAAATGCAATCAAACATGTCCAAAACCTTCATTCATTAGAAACTGATGCTGATTTATGAATTTAGATGATCTTGTCGGAGACAATACCTGGTACTATATTACGGGGTATTTTTTAAAAATATTTTTTTATTTTTAATATTAACACATAAAAATTATAAAAAAACTAGTAAAACATATCTAAAATCAAAAGATACACTCACACAATTTCTTGCACCGTCATAAGAGAAATCATCATTGTTTTTTTTATTATTATTATTTATGTGAGGTGTCTGGGCCAGCTTGCACGTATTGCAACTAATCCTCACAGTTCCTAAAATTAATGACCAAGTAAGTCTTCATCTTTTTTTATTCACGTGGGGTGTCTGGGTCAGCTTGCGCGTATCTCGACTAATCCTCACAGTTCTTAAAATTAATGACCAAGTAAGTCTCCAGTGGCTATCAATATTAACAACCATAGAGTTCAAATCTAGACCACAAAAAATATAAATTCTTTAATCCCAATTTCTTACCGGTCTATTTATATAGAGGTTAATCTATTAATTAATTTCGCAATCTTCATCAGCTATATATATTTATATAATATACCTATTGATTACTTTGAATCAGCCACGTATGCGAAAGTTGTTTATCAATGAATCGCATGTATCCAAATGGCAATTGTGAAACTTGTTTCCTGAAACGTTAGTGTGGAAAAATAGTTGAAACGTGTGTTTTTAAAATTTTAATTTTTTTTGTTTAAAATAATTTTTTTATATATTTTTAGATTATTTTGATGTATTATTAAAAATTATTTTTTAAAAATATATTATTTTGATATATTTTCAAATAAAAAATATTTTAAACCATAACTGTTATCACACTTTTAAATACCTTCTAAATTAATTTATCATAAATAAAAACTGAGTTTGTCTAGCACAACTTCTCTTTGTATATTATATATATAATTACATCGTTGTAATCATTAAACCTTTTAACTTAAAAAATATGAGAAACAAAACATAATTCAAATTAGATTTTAATTTAAACAAAGAAAAAATATTAACTTCATCAAACTTAATTATCTCAAACATATTTTTAATAAAGTGGTTAACCCAACAATTTAAATTGAGAAAATATTAACTTAATCAAACTCAGTTAATACATTGATTAACCTAATAAAATATGGTTCAAATTTAATTGGACTAAAACAAAAAAAAGGAAAAAGGAAAAAAAAACAATAAAATAATATTATTTTAATAAAAATAATTGATCTGGGATCATCTAATAATTTAATTTAAAAAAAATAGCTCTTGGATTCTATATATATATATATATGCACCTCAATAATGGATTGTTGGGCATGAATTTTTCCCTCTTTCGTGACCTCCAATTTCCTAAACGTGTTTTGAATATTTTGTGTCGAATCAATTATTTTCGGGAACTTAAATTTTGAATCATGGAAGACAGACAGAACAAGAGATTAAAAATTAAAAATTAAAAATTAAATTAATTTTTTTAAAAAAGGGGGGTCCTTTTGCCTCTCACATGTCCCTTTCAGAACTGAACATTGCTTAGACCATCCATTACTACCTCAAATAGAACAATGTGACAAAGGGAGAAGAAAACAAAGGAGTTAGGTAAAGGGTATGACATGCTCTTTTCCTTCTAGAAGGCAAGTCCAATCCTCAAATTTACTCAGACACGACTCTCTTCTCTTCTATTATTAATGCAACATGTGATATAATAAACTTGCTATACGATGCCGTTTGTTTCCCAGTTCAAAAATATTTTAAAAAAATAAAAAATATTATAAAAAACAATTATTACTGCAGTATCTACCTAACTCTGATACAGTATTAATTCAAGAAACTAGGTAAGAGTTAAAAGAAGCATATGAAAGAGACAACATTAAAAAGGGACAGGAAGCAGCAGAAGCAAGAATTCAAGAGAAGAGACAGAGGGTAGTTGTCTATCTGACATAGCCCTTCTACCTACCAAAAACAACATGTTCTTTTCCAACCTCTACACTCATGATCTGCCAATGAGACCCCTCCTTGTAATATTCTCCTCTTTTGCATTTAGCCTTCCTTTTATAGTTATTAAACCACAACAAGAGCTGCTCGGGTGTAAATCTCGAGTCTGAATTATATTTTAGAATTTTATTTAAAAATTTAGGTTATTAGATTGAATTATTTGTTTAGTATAAAATTATAATTTTATTAATCAAATAGTTATGAGTTTAAATCTCAATAATTATCATTTTATTTAATAAAAATTAAATATAAAATAGCACGGTTTTATGCAAGTTTTAAATTCAAAAAACTTTCTTTTAAAATGGTGTGTTAGAGAATTATATAAATCATATATTAAGATATCATCTGATAATTTAAGCTATTGGGTTAATATAGTTCTTTAACATTAATCATATTAATATTAATATAGATGATACAAGTTAATTAATTTTTAAAAAAAAAATTAAAGTGATATTGTTGTTTTGACTCTGTATATTATATTGAATCACATATCAACTTGAATTTTTTATCAGGTGGTATAAAATTAATTTCTAAACAATTCTATTAATCCTGTCAACAATAATTTATAGGTCGGGTCATAGATTGGATGAGTGTAATGGTAGTGTATTCTTTTAGAGTAATTTTAATCAAATTAGATCAATTAAATTCAATAGTAATTTTTTTTCCTTGCAAACCTTAGCCTAATTCATGGAAGTTAAATTATGATTTCCTTGTTTAGCCATGAGGGGCAAATTCTAAGGGGATAAAAATAGCAATGCACTTGATTTGGGGTTGTTGGCATTAAAAGTCTCTATTCAACCTTAGGCCATAAGATCGTCCTGTTTTTTATACCTTACAATTTCAAACAGGTTTATGGGAATCCTATTTTCATATCTGTCATTTTGGTGCTTCCATGAATTGTTCATATATACTTCACATTTAACTATATTGGGCAGTAGAAACTTTCAATGTAATTATGAGATGATGATGATTAGGATAAAATTAGGAGTTCAAATTTAAATTCAATAAAATTTGAAGGATAAAATTAATTATAAAAAAACAAGAAAAACATAACATTAAAGAATGAAACTGAAAAAAAAAATCAGAAAGAAAATTAGAGAGAGAAAAACAAAAGCCAAAAAGAAATCACCCAAGTAAACTCGAGTTGATCTTTTTAATCTGTTGCCCGGGTTATGGAACTGAGTTAACCTAAAAAAACAACTAAAGAATTACAAAAAAAAATCCTCAAGAAGTCCAATTTCCAATCAAGTTAATGTCGAAATATGAAAATGAAAAAAAATCAATTTAAAAAAAAAAAAGACTAAAATAGGGGGACTTAAGTCAATTTAAGTAAACTCACCAAACTCACTCACATAGAAAGCAAATAAAAAAAGATTATATAGCTCAATTCTCAAGTAATTCAATGTTGAAGGGTGAAATTGAAAATAAATCAACTTAAAAAAATAATAAGAAAAAAATATTTGAGTCAACTCATGTTAACTTCTAAAACCCGTGACTTGGGTTGTAAGATTGTGATTACCATATTGAGAGTAAATTAAAAAAAAATACAAAACTCAATTCCTAACTAATTAACTAATTGTTGAACGATGAAACCAAAATTAATAATTTAAAAAAGTGTATTAAAAAGAAACGATTTAAGGCAATACGGGTTAACTTTTCAAACTCGCGATCCAAAATTATCCCATAGAAAAAAATAACAATTATAAAAAATAAAATTGAAAAATTAATCAAGTTTTAAAAAGAATATCAAAAAAATATCAAAAAATGAGGACAAATATAATTATAGGAGAAAATTTACGAAACAATGCACAAAAATCAAGCTAATGATAGAGAAAAGAGAGATGAAGGGAGAAAAAAGGTTGTAGGCACCATATCGCAACCCCAACCTCTACACATACAGCCCTAAATGGAAGAATCCACCAAGATTATTCAAGAAAGACCATGGAAGACCTCCTTCGGATGTCAAAGGAGGCCATACACGCCTCCATATGCGGCGACACTCCTCACATGTACAGCCCTAAATGGAAGAATCCACCAAGATTATTCAAGAAAGACCATGGAAGACCTCCTTCGGATGTCAAAGGAGGCCATACACGCCTCCATATGCGGCGACACTCCTCACATGATGGCATAATTACTCAAACCTTAATTATTTTATATCAATATTAACTGCATGTCATAATTTTTTCTTGACATCACTACACCTCCATGTATAGGCAAGCAGAACAAACTGACAAGTCCAATTCTAAATAAATTTAATTTGAAAGAATCAAATAAAAAAAGTCGAGTAATAAAAAAAAAAACGAATATTTTTCACTACCCATTCAATTTAGTCCCTAATATCATAAAAATAGGCGTAATATTTGTTAAATCTTCAAATTCAATCTTCAAAATTTTAATTGTCTTAAATTAATAAAATCTTATTTTATCTCAACTAACCAAGTGATGGAATTTTCCTCAACTTTGTGCAACCTACTAGATAACAAAACAAACCATCAAGTCTAATTCCAAACTAAAGTAAGGTGAAAAAAATAAATTGAAAAAAAAATCAATTAAGCGATAAAAAAAAAACTGGAGGAAAAAAATAACTAAAAAAATAAAAAAACACTATGAAAACTAATACAATTCACAATGTTTCTCTCTACTGCTATAGTGAATAACCCATAATTTATTTTTTTAATTGTAATTGTAATGTGTGTTCGTAATCTTGTCAAATATAATAGAATGACAATAACAGCAGTGTTTTCATTCAATGAAACATAAAACTTCAAGGACCAATATATCAAATTAGTAAAAATGAAATTCAAAGTAAAACCTCTAAGTAAATTACCATAAAATAAATATAAAACTTTCATTAATTATCCGAGAAATTAAGTTCCTATTAAAACTTGAAAGAAAATAATAAGAGCGAAAACTAAAGCCAAAACTCAGCATGGAACATTTTTCTAAACTGTTGGGGTTAATTTTTCTTAAACCCTCCATGGTTTACATACATGTGAACTAGCCTTATCAAACTGATCCCCGGTCATCATCAAGCATCCAAAGGTCTGTAAAATCTATAAAGACTATCAGCTGTTACAAATTTTTCCACGGCATTACAACAACTACATGCTTGACTGTTCTTGAACCCTCGATTGTAAGAACACAAACATGCTGTTCTATGAACAACAGCAGGGGCACTGGAGGTGGGAGTAGCAGGGGTCCCAAACAATTGATATGTGACTACTTGTTCTTGATGCTGTTGGTTTGCTTGCTTTGAATCATTAAGATCATTGACAGAAGAAAGTTGAGATTGACATGGAAGACCAATAGAGAGCTCAAGATTGAGTTTATGATTTGGATGCACTTCTAATTCTGCTGTCACGCCACTGCTACTATTGGAATCTTCAGCAGAGTCACTGCTGCCACCTACCTTGATAATACTTGAATCGCTAGCCTTCTTGACTATGTTGCTCATCATAAACTCTGGCTGGGCTTGAACAAATAAATAGTTTTGTTCTTCAAGTTTAAAGTTAGTAATCCTTTTGGTGCCCATGTTGCTATTTTTATTGTTGGTGCTGTTTGTGGTGGTGGAAGTGGTGGAGGAGGTGGTGGTGGAATTGAGTGGACGGTGAGTTTGAGGATCAACTCCACGGCTAAAGAGCTTTCTCTTGATATGAGTATTCCAATAATTCTTTATCTCATTGTCAGTTCTTCCTGGCAGCCTAGCAGCAATGAGAGACCACCTGGAAGATTTTCAAGAAATTAAAAACAAAAAATTAGAACCAAAACTCATCATAACCAGTTGAGATTTTGTTCTTGTGAAAAGAGATATAGCTCTAAAAGTTCATCAAAAGTTGAATATTGGAAACAAATACTGCTGCCATTTTTTCCAAAGCTAGCCTTTTGCTTTTATTGGAAGAAATAAAGCGAAAGCAAAGCACTCACTTGTTTCCAAGTAAGCTGTGAAGGTTGATGATGAGTTCATCTTCTTCGTCACTGAAGTTTCCTCTCTTGAGATCAGGCCTTAGGTAGTTTATCCACCTCAGTCTACAACTTTTGCCACATCTAAGCAAACCTAAAACAAAAATCAATAAAAGATATGAAGGGTGATCTTCTTCTTCTTATTCATGGCACAAAGAGCGGGGAGAAAAGAGAAAAAAAAGTTACCAGCTGCCTTAGGGAGAGACCTCCAACAACCTTCACCATGAGATTTGATATAATTAATGAGACGTTCATCTTCTTCTTTAGTCCAGGCACCTTTGTTGGTGTGTTCTTTCTCACAACAAGGAGATCTGCCCATGATTTTCTTCCTTTTCTTCTTCGTGTCCAAATCAAGAGAGAAGAGACGTGACGAGAGGGGGCAAAAAAGCCTTGGATGTGTTTGTGTTAGAAATGTGGGAAAATTCGAAGAAAACTGCTGGGAGAAGAATGCAAGAGAAGGGAAGATATATATGTAAATGGGAGGTGGGGAGAGAGGGGAGAGAGAGCAGGGCTGCAATGCAATTGACTTGGGACTCTATACAATTATTTAATATTCGTTTTCAAGTAATGGCATGGGATTTGACTAAGTTGGTGAGAAAGATGAGTGGTTACAATTAAGTTAGTGCTGGATTTGGTAGGTAGCTCTACTTTCTTTCCATTTATTGGGAGTCAATTGTCTTTCACCTCTTGAAATTTGTCCATCCTTTTTTAGTTTCATTTCTCTATTAGTGTAGTGTTTCTTTCTGTGATTGGATTTTTTTAAAAAAAAAATTCTCAAAAACAAAAATTGGATTTTTTTTATTATTTAAATAAATTGATCCTAAAAATAAAAAATATAAAAATATCATTTAAATATATTTTTAATTAAAAAATACTTTTAAAAAATATAATACCAAACAAATTAAAAATAACCATACTCACCTAACATTTTAAACAAGAGAGGAGGGGATGGTGGTTATGAGGTGCCCTACATGACCAGCTTCAAGCATAAATGCATGACAAATAGTTTTTTTTTTTTTTTAATATTATAGTTTATTTTAGTAGCATGGTGGGTTAATCTTGATGTTTTTTTTTAAAAAAAAATATTACAAGATATGAATTGAAAAATATTACACCAAAATATATTTTTTTTTTGGAGTAACCTTATTTAGGTATTTATCATTTTATCCATTGTTGTTTTTTTAAGGGAAGTATATCATTTTTATTTAATCCATTTTATAATAACATTAAAATATTTTACTCATGAGCTTGATCAATTCTCTTTCAATAAAATGATTTCAACCAAAAAAAAATTAGGTAAACCCCAAAAAAAGCATAAAATAAAATTCCACTCACATCTTGTGAGAAATTTAAAGATGATAAGAACCCATCTCATGATGTGTATAGAGTTCAAGATTCATTAAGCCTTCCTTTCCCTCCCTACCAAGAAAAAAAAAATCATAATACCAACCTTACCAAACCCTTACCAGCATTTACTTCAGTTTTTATCCATTTTTATAAGGCTATTTAATCTTGCTATGACATTACAAATGGACCTTGATGGTGGGGTTTGCCATATTGGGAAAAGCTGCGAATTTTAGGGGTGAAGAAGGTAAAAAAAAAAAAACAAATATAGAAGCTGTGGAATATATTTATTTTTATGTATTTATTTTTATATTTTTAACTTAATAAAATTTGATTTATATTATCTTTATCTCTTTTATCTAAAAATTATAATGAAACAGTGTCTTCAAAGAAGAATTATTTGCTGAACACTTCCAACTCACTATCAATCTTATCCTCTGATTCTCTTTCCTTTTATTAATAATTTTGTTTTATTATTTTATGCAAAAGGGTTCTAGAAGAAGAGCACGAGACGAGAGACACGAACTTGCTCCACTGACTCTGGTCAATTTTCAGGACCCAGAAGATACAACAGGTAACTAACTTCCCCTACCTTCCACGATTGAGATGATTTACGGTGCCCATGTAATAATTTATTTGTTCTTGTCAACCACAAGTCCACCTAGCTCCACCAACCACTAACACAATTGTTCCCCAATCCACTATTTATGTTTAGCTATCAGCAGCAGTAAAAAAAAAAAAAAAAAAGAGTATAATTTTTAAAGTAATGGGGATGTATAATATTTCTTAGGTGACAAATATAAAATAGAAACGTGTTTGGTTGGAGTAATAAAAATAAAAATATAAATAAATTTATTTTTAAGATAACTTTAAAGTTAATTTTTATACTTTTAAAATAAAAAATACATGAAAAGATGTACACGGATGAAAACATGAATAAAATTCATCTTTAAAATAATTTCAAAATGAATTTTTATATTTTAAAAACAAGAAACACATGAAAACATGTCGCGTACATTTATCTTTTCTATCTTGAAATAATAATCAAATATTAAATTACTTATAACAACTATTTTGTTAAACCTTCTACTAAACCAAAACAAAAATAAAATAAAGTAATTTATTTCAATAAAA
>Ga0307516_10003564_pt1 | contig 19872 bp, 20 predicted proteins | sample 19_EM_MG_FD_203310 | JGI IMG/M metagenome (GOLD analysis project Ga0307516, IMG submission 203310) | Populus trichocarpa ectomycorrhiza microbial communities from riparian zone in the Pacific Northwest, United States - 19_EM | ecosystem: Host-associated > Plants > Roots > Unclassified | place...
GACCCTGTTGTGCGTGCTTTATATTTTATTTCTCATGTCAATTGATTAGCTTATTCCTGGCCTGCTTTGTTTGAATTAGTCTGTTTCTAGATCCTGAATATATGCTGTGTGTGTCTTAAATCTCGCCATGCACTTGGGGGATAGATGAACAATCTCCCCCAGATGGTCTCGCAGGTTTTCCTTCCATCTAAGCCAGCTCCCCGTCACATTCAACCCAGAGCACGCCCCCGTACCAAGGTCGTTCTCAGTGCAGAGGCCCGCGCGACACTAAAATTAAATTGGCATGAGAAGACAGAGTGGTTTAAAAAAGACTTGGACATTGCGTGTAGGTCATTGAACGAGATCACAACAACTCTCGCTTCCAAACACCACAAGAGTGTTCAGCGCGTCCAGAATGAGCTCACCCTTGGCCATGTGAAATTATGCTACAGGCATAACAAAGTCAGTGCTTGGAACACATTCTGCTGGAAGAAACGGCACAATGATCGCACGGCCAACATATCAAACGAGAATGGTAGTTCCCCCCCTTTAATGCAATGACTATTAGCTTAATAATATTGCAGTGGCCAGTGGCAGGAATATGCTACATGAATTAATCAAGGAGAATCGCGAGGAGTACCATGCGCTTTCAGAGGACGAGAAGGGGCGCCTTGTTGAAGAATTTAATGAATTCAAAGTATTGAAGGCCGTTGGGATTCGCACAACCGCGAAATTGAAGATCAACGATGTCACTTACACACTGAAAGCTGTGGAGAATGAAGTGAGCTTCCTTTCCTCTCACTGCCTTAGGTATTTATCACCTGAACTATTTTTTAGCTCTTCAATCTCAGGTCTTGTACTGGCGTCGAAACTATTCTATTTGCATCGCGCGGAACAACCAATCTTCCACTTCAAGGGATTGCCTTTGCAACTGACGGCGTTGCTGACTTCATGGGCTCAGTTATGGGCATTGATTCACACAGTCTCGTCAGTAAAATGGAAGGATTCGCCATCCAGGGAATGAAAGGTAGTAGTTCCTTTTGCTGGAAATCACATCTGATGTATCATCTACCAGGAGCGGTTGAAAACCATCAGCAACACATTTCTAACGTGCATTCTACTATACGCGGCATCATCAACGACAAACTTAGTGAGTAATACTAATTATTTACATTTGAGCCACTTGACAAATGACTCTTAAAGAGGAAATCACCGGTGCACCAAATGCAAAAATGCAGTGGGCGCAATACTTCCAAAACATTGTCACTCCCTACCAGGTTGTCATAGAGGGGTGGCCAGACGATATTCCGTTTGCAAACCTCAGTAGCATTTCTAGCTCACTGCCTCAGCTCGAGACCTTGCTACAAAAGTGGGAGATGGGAACAATTTACTGGAAGGAGCTAACAAATGATGAGTTTGAGGAGCTTCGACGAACAAGGAACGAGCAGTTGGAAAATGGTGAGATCCAGGAGCCCTCATGCCGCACACGCTCTGATAAGGGCAAAAAACGCACCCGAGGTCATTTGTCTGAGGATCTTCCTCGTTGCAAGAAGTACAAGACTGCTGAAATTATTCATGACGAAGACGAGGACGGCCCGCACGAGAACACCACACGCCAAGACGTCCAGGAACCAGAAGCTACCGCACTGACTAACACAGGTGCAGATACCAGTGGACAGACTGCCACGGGTGTAAATGCCAACCCTGCCACACAGCCTTCCATCACTACTAATCCTGCCATGGCAAGCACTATCAGTGCCCAGACTTCTGTGAGTACAAAGATGATTACTCTGGGTGCTGATTCTAAGCTTAATATGCTGTACAGTCTTCCATCACTAGCCCTGTCACCGCAAATGCCATCAGCACGCCAACTTCTGTGGGCACAGAAACTGACACGCAGACTGCCACAGGTACAAACACCAGCAATGCAGTACAGGCTTCCGACATCACCAGCCATGCAGATGCCACACAGAGCACCTCAGGTGCAAATCCCAGCACCACCACTCCTGCCATAAGCAGTGCCGTTGATATTAATCCTATGGCAGATGCTGCCGTAGAAGACAGGCTGGCTAATAATACCTCCAATGTTTTGGATGACTTCATGGAGTACATACACACATTTGACAGCGCTGCTACAACTTTGTACTAGGACCTTACTGAATACAGCAATATTTGACAGTCGTGCTGTAACCTCATTACCATAATTGTGGCTAAGAAATGCTTCAGTGGGTCATGATGCGAACAAGTAAAACATACCAAGGAGGTGCACAAATATTTATATAACACTGGGGCAAGTGCAAATGAAAGATTGAGTCAATGCGTTGATGGGCCACAAGTGCTGCATGGACTGGTGTGGTTGCGAGTAGATACTGAACATCAATATGGAAGAAGAAAAACATGGCAGTATGTACAGATACATTGATGGGTGGTGTTGTGGGACAATTGAAGCATGGTTAAAACAGGTGAGTGAAGAGAGTATGAGACACTGCAGTTAAATGCTAAAGGTACATACCTTGTGAAGGGCATCAAGTCCGAAGGTGGCGTCGTCAACAGCAGCAGAGTTGCTGGAATGGCACTAGTGGCAGTAGAGGTATTGAAAAATGGAGAGCAAGGGTCAGGAATGTCGGAAACAACATCAACGGAGGTACATACCTCGTAAAGAGCATTGAGACATCATTGATGGTGAGAGAATTGCTGGAGCAGCGAGATCAGAGCGTTAGGACTGTTGGAAATGACACTGAGGTTATGTACCTTGTATAGAGCGTCAAGAGTGGCAGTGGCATTATCGACGGCTGGAGAATTGCTGGAGCGGCATTGGCGGTGCTGAAGACGGTGAAAAATGAGGGGAAAGCATTAGTGTCATTTAAAAATGACGCCGAGGGTGGTACATACGTTGTATAGAGCGCTGAAGCCAGCGACATCGTTGTTGACGGCAAAGGGGCCATTGAAAATGACATTGAGTGGCAGTGGCATTATCAATGGCTGGAGAGTTGCTGGAGTGGCATTGGCAGTGCTAAAGACAGTGAAAATGGGGGAAAGCATTAATGAGGTTTAAAAACGATGCCGAGGGTAGTACATACATTGTACAGAGTGTTGAGGCCAGCGAGGCTGTTGTTGGTGGTGAAGGGGCCATTGAAAATGGCCTTGAGCGGCAGTGGCATTGTCGACAGCTGGAGAGTTGCTGGAGCGGCATTGGCAGCACTAGAGACGGTAAAAACCGGAGGAGAAGTGTTAATGACATTTAAAAAAATATGCCGAGAGTGGGACGTACACGCTGAGGGCAGCAAAGTCGTTCAGTGTTGACAGTGACGAGGCCGTTGAAAGCGGTTGAGCAGCAGTGACACAGTTGACAGCTGGAGAGAAGAAAGCGTTAATGATGTTGAAAAACGACGTCAAGGGCGGTACATAGCGTTAATGGCGTTGAAAAACAACATGGAGAGCGGTACGTACGTTGTACAGAGCATTGAGACCGGCGAGGTTGTTGTTGAAGGCGACGCGGCCGTTGAAAAGGGTGATGAGCAACAGTGGCATTGTCAATTGCTGGAGAGTTGCTGGAACGGCGTTGGCAGCGCTAGAGACGGTGAAAAATGAGGAGAAAAGTGTTAATGACATTGGAAAACAACGTCGAGGGAGTACGTACACAGCGAGGGCAGCAAGGCCATTGTTGACAGCAACAGGGCCGTTAAAAATGGCATTGCAGTACCAGGGATGTTGAGGGAAGCATCCTGTGGGCTAGCATTTCAAACAAGGGGCGGGGGCATGGAGAACAGCGGGCGCGATGGCAACGCCAGGTGATGGAGCAGTGAGGACGTTGTTGGCGGTGTTAGATGTTGGCTAGCATCGTTCGGGGATGCGCGGGAGAATGGAGAACAGCGAGCACGACAGCGGCGTGTGCCCTTAGATGGCAGCAGCAATGACAATGACAATGAAGAGGCAGAGGGAACAGGGACGTGGGAAGAGGGCGGGCGTAGTGTCGAGTTAGTGTATTAGTAAGCTGAGCTAATCAGCGCGGCGGCGGCGGACGTGGGATTTAGAGGGCAGGCGCAGTGTCGAGTCAGTGTATTAGTAAGCTGAGCTAATCAGCGCGGCAGCGGCGGACGTGGGAAGAGGGCAGGAACGCTGGCGGCATTACAGAGGGAGTGGATTAGTAAGCTGGGCTACTCAGCACAGCAGCCCGCCACCTGGTCTACTAGATTTTTACAAGGTAGAACAGTATTTGGTGCAATATTTATTGCTGGTGTTGGGAAAAACCAGCAACAGAGCCAAATTTTACATTACGATATTGTTTTGGTACATGCTTAATAAGGCTCACAAATCGGGAGTAGTAGGTGCACAGCAAGTAACACATCGTCACACCCCAAAGTTTCAAGTCCCACTTGGCAGAAGGAATAGTACTAGTGTAGTCTAATGAATGCTTTGTACTTAGTAGATATCTCTAAGTATTAGTAAAAGCCATATGATGGATGCTAGTGATGTACAGTATCAAATGAGGGATCATTAGGCTGTATATATGGCTATGTGCTACGACTTGATGAGAAGGTATATGAATGTCCACTGGGTCTGTTGTGAAATTGTTGTGGCGTTTGAGTTGGGTGCTGGTGGGGTATAGATGAATGAGTGGTATCATCCATTGGGGGATAGAATTGTCCGTAGTAATTAGAGGGAGGCTGCAACCACGACAGCGGGGGTTCACTAGTGTTTGGACCTGGTAAACAGAAATGCGAGAATGATGCTGGTGTGTAAGTTTGCGAATAAACAGTCGACGGCCCTGCGTGACTTGGACCACTAATTTGCTGGGTATGGCTGGGTGTATTCAGTGCCAGTGCTGGCATGTTGTTTTGGTCTTCCTGGTTGATTCCGCATGGTGATCCAGGTGTCACACACTTACTGCGCTGTCCACGATGAATCAGTTCCCCAAATAATGCAGAGAATCGAGAATTTTCAGTGATCGCAGGATTTTCGTCCATACGCGCCTTGATTTTCTTGATGAGAGTTGCAATCGTGTCTTTGGACTCAACGGCAATTTGAAGGGCACGTGTGATTGTAACAAAATCGTCCTTCCGCTTGTAAGCAGACAAAGGGCTTTTGAACGTCCTCAAGACAACATCATGATCGATTTGGGACGTCCTAGCCTCATTCTCAGCCTTTTTCTTCGCCGCGGCCTCTGCTTCCCTGAAAGCCTTCTCCTCCTTCTCCCTGCACTCGGATTCAAATGCATCCTTCATATCTGGGTGGGAGACCCATCAAGCTGAGAACTTCATCGTCTGTTCCTTTCCCTTTTTCTTGCTAGACTGTTGCTCCTGCAGGGCCAATATCTTGTATCTCGCCTTAGTACAGTGAGTATTTGAAGATTTGAATTGAGCTGCTTGGGTGGTCACCATGGTTGCGAGGGCCTGAGCTTGTGCATGAAGCCGACAAAGATATTCCCAGCCGTCTTTTTTGCTCATCTCCGAATATTGTGCAAACGAGACAAGTGGGAGTACTGGGCCGGTGAATGGTGTGCATCCGTGGACAGGCATGCATTTGTCCACTTGCATTGCAGGTACAGTGTGTGTGGAGTCCTCAGGTATTGTTATTTCTGCACCAGTAGACTCGGGGGAGTTTTCTGACAAAGTGATTGTTCTGTTGCCAAGGAGAAGGGTAGGTTCTGCAGGTTCAGAAATCCCATATTCAGAACTCGAGGTCGGAGACTGTCAAGTCCGGGTCTAATCCGGTAGGGGGTCCAGTCAAGTCCGGACGAAAACGGACGAGGGCAGAGGTCAGAGGTTTGGGCAGAGGTTAGCCCAGGCTGGAGTTGCGACTGATTGGATTCAATGACAAGGACAACGAGCATTGATCCCTTGCATAGGTTCCGGTCAGGTGGAGACGGAGACGGAGACAGACAAGGGGACAGGAGTAGTAACTTAGATGATTTCAGACTGAGGTATACAGAATAAACTACAGAGTACTTATACTAAGTAAGAACTAGGGACAAGTATTTACGGTGACAAGTAAACAGCCTTAAAGGCAGACAAGGAACGACTGGAGTAAAGACTAGGTCAGGTCCGGTGAAAATGCTACAAGGTATAGGATATATTGAGTTCACGGAGAACTCACGTCAAGGCAGGGCAGACGGCGAGGTGTGGTAATGAGTGAATGGAGTATAGAACAAGGGTCGTACTTAACGGTAGATTATCTGCGCGACTGTGACCGGAGTAAGTGACGAGCAACTGGAGTTGGGCTACAGAGCTGCGATGCGACCGGAGTAACCAGATAAGATCCGGAGTTGGACATGGTTGTAACAGTATCCCCCTTTTAGGGGCCGAACCCATGAGGCCCCAATGAGGCTGTCATGTGGTCGCCTAGCACAATGCGGAGTCCAGAGTGATTGTCTGAGTACGAAATTTGGATGTATAAAGATCAGACCGGTTTTTTTTCTTTTACTCCCAGTTTTTTGCCTTCTAACAACATGTCCGCACCAGCCAAGTCCACCACCCCCATTGCCCCCGCCGTTGTCGAGTCCAAGGACTGGACGAAGGCCACCACACTGGAGCTACTGTCCGGTAGCGAGGATGAGTCGAGCATTCTCGATGCCAAGGCAAAGGAACACCGTCGCTGCAAGCAGGTGAGGAGAGAGGAGAGGCAGCGCCGGGAGGCGGAGGAGAAGAAAGCTCGTGAAGAGGTGGAGAGGAAGGCGAGGGAGGAGGTGGAGCGCAAGGAGCGCGAGCGGGCGGAGAAGGAGAGGGCGGAGTCACAGGCATGGGCGGAGTTGCAGCAGAGGAAGGCGGCGGAGGAGGCTGCCAAACAGAGGGTGGTGGAGGTAGCTGCCAAACAGAAGACGACAGCGCAAGAGGCGTTGAAGAAGAGAGCGAGGGAGGAACCGGAGGCAGGTCTGGTAGGAGAGGTCCGGTAAGTATTTCTTTTCTTTATTTTATCTTTGTTTTTGTTTTGCTGACTCTTGTGTAGATGCATGCGTTGCGCAAAGCATCGCGCGGTGTGCGAGCGCGACCCAGAGAAGCCAAAGCAGCGGGCATGCATGAAGTGCGCCGGCTTGAAGGAGAAGTGTGAGTGGCCGGAGGTGGACAAAGGGAAAGGCAAGGTGAAAGAGAAGGAGGTGGCGACCTCACCGCGAGGAGGCGAGAAACGCAAGAAGAAGACGATGACAAGATCGTGGAGGTGGCGGGTCCATCCGGGTTGAGGTCCGGTTTCAACACTGGACCATTCCTGGGGCGGATGGACAGGCTAACAGCTGCGGTGGAGGCGATGACCGGACAGATGGCCCGGATCGCGGATTCCACGCGGTCTGTATCCCGGTCCAACGACCGACTCAGCGCCGGCCTCGAAACGTTTTTCGAGGAGTGCCGGTTTTTTACCTCAGAGTTCGTCGTGTCGGAGGAGGAGAGCGAGGGGGAGGTCGATCCGGAGGAGATCGACCAGGAGTTGGGGGAGCTCCAGAAGGACCTGGAGGAGCAGGAAGGTTCTGTGCCGGAGTAGGTAGTCCGGTCTGGCGCCTTGTAAATAGAAATGTAAATTAGTTTTACTTTTTGTTTATAAGAAAAGTGGCCTTGATATGAGAGTGAGTGACATCACAGAGTGAAACAGATAGGGGAAACAGATAAGAGAAACGGGGGTGAGAGTAATGCTACATGGACGCGAGTGGTCCGGGTTTGTCCAGGTACCGGACATGGTAATCTTCGAGTAGTTCCATAGCGTTGCCTAATTCAGTGGTGAGAAGCCATGACGTTTCTTCGTCAGTTCCTTCGTAACCGGACCAACGTACCAAGTAAAGCAACTTGCACGTTCTGCGTCGACGGTCAACCTTGGAGTCGAGGATCTCAGAGATCTCGAACTCCGGTTCACCATCAACTTCCACCGGTGGCGGAGGAGGTTGTATCCGGTCCGGTATGGTGTTGGGTATGGCAGGTTCAAGTTGGGAGACATGGAAGACGGGATGAATGGCGCGCATGGAATCTGGAAGGTGTAGCGTAAAAGAGAGAGAGCCTACTTGTGCTATGATAGTGTAGGGCCCAAGATTCTTTTCTGATAGCTTTTTGGATGGTTGAGTAGACCGGAAGTATTTGGCTTTCACATATACTTGATCGCCTACTTTGAAGTCCAGTGCCGGAGTACGTTTGGCATCAGCCGGACCTTGGTAGCGAAGTTGTGCGTTGGCCATTTCTTCTCGAAGGTATTGATGCAGCAACTCGAGGTCGACTGCGTAGTCACGAGCCCTGGCAGAGGTCATGTCGCGTTCTGGGTAAACAGAGATGTTAGGGTGGTAGCCCTTGTTAGCAAAGAACGGCGAGACTCCGGTGGTAGCACTAGGTGCGTTGTTGTAAGCGAACTCCGCCAATGGGAGTAGGTCCGCCCAGTTGTCCTGCTGGTAATTGCAGTAGACGCGGAGGTACTGTTCGAGTGTCTGGTTGGATCGCTCTGTCTGGCCATCGCCCTCCGGGTGGTAACCGGAGGTGAAGTGGAGGCGCATGTCGAGGGCTTTTCCAAGTGACCGGAAGAAGTGCAAGACAAACTCAGTACCGTGATCTGAAGTGACGTGGGCGGGAACACCGTGCTTAGAGAACACATGGAGTAGGAAGAGCTTCGCAAGCTCCGGGCTAGTGATGGTGTCATGAGTAGGGATGAAAATGGCTTGTTTAGAAAGCCTATCTACTACGACCAGGATAGCAGTGAATCCGGTAGAGTCAGGGAGTTGCTCTATAAAGTCCATGGATATGGAGTTCCAAGGTCTTTCCAGGACAGGAAGCTGTTTTAGTAACCCATAGGGTCGATGGTGCGGTGTCTTAGCTTGAGCGCAGGAGGTACATGACCGGACATAGTCCTTGATGAAGGTCCTAAGACCAGGCCAAGTGTACTTACGCCAGATTAGTTCTAAAGTCCGGTTTTGCCCAAAGTGGCCAGAGAGTGGATGATCATGGTGGTACCGGAGTACCCGGAGGCGGAGGCCATCCAGGTCCGGTACGTAGATGCGATCATCTAGACGGAGGAATCCTGCCTCGTCAGTGGACCAACGAGAGTCCGGTGGGTCTGAGAGGTGGATCTGGGCAATGGGGTCTGAGGGGAGAGCAGATAAGATGTCGTTGTGGAGTGTTTCCACGTCCATGATGGCAACTGCTCGACGAAGGACCGGGAACTCTAAAATGGTTGCGCGAAGGGAGTTAGTCAGTTGTTCTTGAGTGAACACTGGCCTGAGATTTTGTGGATTAGCACGGGTGTAGCCACTATCCCCCTCTTTGGGGTAGACGTCCCATCGTCTAGTGAGAGCATCCAGCTTGGCACCGAGTTTTCCGGGGCAGAAACAAATGACAAGGTTAAACTGAGAGAGGAACTCGGACCACCGGGCTTGCCGGCGGGAGAGGACTTTTGAGGTGGAGAAATACTCTAGGTTCTTGTGGTTGGTGACGACGTCAATAGGAGAGGCGGAGCCTTCAAGGTAATGGCACCAGTTCTGGAATGCCTCAAAGATGGCAAGGAGTTCCTTATCATGGGTGTCGTAGTTCAGCTCCGGAGCGGTCAAGGTCCGGGAGTAGAAAGCAACCGGACGGATCTCTCCGTCTGCGCAGGTAATAGACAGGATGCCAGTGACGGCGTAGTCAGAGGCATCTGTTTCCACGATGATAGGGGTATCCGGAATAAAGTGAGTTAGGATGGGCGCAGTGGTGAAGGCGTGCTTGAGAGCATTGAAGGCGCGTCGACAGTCCTCGGAGAAGACCCAGGGAGCATCTTTCCGGGTGAGCCGGGTAAGAGGGACCACAATGTCGGAGTAATTAAAGATGAACTGGCGGTAGAAGTTGGCAAATCCCAGGAAGGACTGAATGTCCTTTACCTTATGAGGTTCAGGCCAATCAGAGATGGTTTGTATTTTGTCCGGAGACATAGTGAGACCTTCAGGGGATAAATGGTAGCCAAGGTATTCCACTGAGTCTGAGTGGAACTCGCATTTCTCCGGTTTGGCGAAGAGGCCATGTAACCGGAGTTGACGGAGTACCTCCCGGACATGCTGCTGGTGAGACTCCATATCCTCGGAGTAAATGAGGATGTCGTCGAGGTACACAACGACGCAGACATCCAGCATGTCAGCAAAGACGGTGTTGACAAAGCGCTGGAATGCTGCAGGGGCGTTAGTGAGGCCAAAGGGCATTACTAACCACTCGTAGGACCCATAACGCGTACGGAAGGCAGTCTTCCACTCATCGCCCGGAGCAATCCGGACTAGGTGGTACGCATGCCAGAGGTCAATCTTGGAATAGATTTTAGCACGGCTGGGTGAGTCCAAAAGATCAGAGATAAGGGGAAGTGGATAGCGATCCTTTTTGGTGATTTTATTTAGGCCTCTAAAATCAACGCAGAGGCGGAGTGAGCCATCCTTCTTCTTGACGAAGAGGACTGGAGCAGCGTGAGAGGAAGAGGCAGGGCGGATGAAACCTGTATTGAGATTCTCATTGATGAATGTCCAGAGAGTGGAGAGCTCAACCGGAGACAGTGAATAAAGAGTTCCCAAGGGTGGTGAGGTACCTTCTTCAAGCTCGTTCTTCAAATCGTAGTCACGATGTGGGGGAAGTTCAGAGGCTTTTGCCTTACTGAACACGTCCACATAGTCACGATATTCCGGAGGGACGATGTCCAAGTCCGGCGGAGTTGATGTAGAAGAAGACTGGGCTTTTGCTGAGTCGGCAGGGCGCAGCTGGAGTTGGTACTTTGTGGATCCCTCTAAACTGCACGCGTGCATGAATGCAGCTGCGTTGATTAGAGAGATGTACGGGGGGGTGCAAACCGGAGTGTCGACAGATGGTGCGAGGCCTGGGGTAGACTGGCCGGAGAGGCCGGAGTCAGTGTTTCCGGGCGGAACCGGAGAGGGAGTCGACGGGGGCGCTGGCAAACTTCCTGCAAGAGTCCGGAATGTTAAACTACTCAATACCCAATCAATCAATGGATTATAGCGGGTGAGCCAGTTATGTCCAAGGACAATCGAGCATTCAGAATCCAACGGAGCGAGATAAAAGGTCATGGGGGTGACATCACCGGATGTGGGGAACTGCACTGATAAATCGATAGCTTGAGTAATTACAAAGTTTGATGTACCGTCAAATAACCGGAGTTGAATGGGAGAGACGGAATAGGAGGTAAAGTTGTTTTTGAGCGCGAATTGTAAATCTACAAAACAATGTGTGGAACCGGAGTCCACAAGAGCGTGGATTTTAGGTATGTCATGAGATAGAAGGGAAACATAAGGCATAAGAGAGTTTGGGTCAAAAAGAGCGGACACGTTGAGGTGGGCCTCCTTGGGTGCACTTCTGGAGTCAACACAGCTCGCCAGTTGTGCGGAGGGCCGGGAGCTGCTTACTCTTTTTTTGACTCGGAGTTGGCACCCGAGATAGTAGAGTCCGTCTTACCGGACTCAGCAGCGACGGCTGCAGCGCGAGCCTTGGCCTTTTTGGACTTCTTTGGACAGTTGTCCGCGAAGTGTCCGGTACCTCCACAGAACATGCAGAGGTTGTTGTCGAGCCGCCGTTTGCACTCGTCAGCAGTCAGCTTCCCATCCTTACCAAGCTTGTTGGTCAAGTCCGGTTTGGAACTGGACGAGGACAGGTTGCTGGTTGCCTTAGACGAGCCAGAGGTGTTGGCGGAGCTGGTGGGGTTGCCGGTCTTGGCCTGACCGGACTTGGGGGTCTTGCCTCCAGAGTTGGAGGGCTTGATAGTGGACGAGGTAGGTTGGCTCTTCGTCGTACGAGAGATCTCGTCCTTGCGCTCCCAATAGCGCGTGTCAATCTCTTGACAAAGGGCTCTCAACCCATTCAGAGTCAGGGGTTTCCTGACTCGAGCGATCTCATCCTTGAGGTGGTCCAGTAGACTGGAGTAAAAGAGGCGGCGGAGTGTGCCATCCCCATAGTCCTGGACCTGTGATGCGAGTCGGTTGAAATCCACGATGTACCGTGTAACACGGTACGAGTCTTTCATCCGGAGATGCTCGAGCTGGTGCTCAGCATCAGCAACTGGGTCATGAGGACCAAAGGTACTCTGGAGTTCTGCAACGAAATGGTCCCAGCTGTCCATCCAACGTGGATGGTCAGCCGGATCACCGGAGTTGAGGAGGTCCGGTTCGAACCATTCCAGTGTCATACCTTTTAGATAGGACTGGGCAAACGTCACCCTTGCCCTATCTTGGCGGAAAGCTTTGGTGCGATCCTGGAAACATAGTTCACACTGGACCAAGAAGGTCCGGAGTTTCTTGGGGTCCGTGCCATCAAAGGTGTCCGGTTCATGGACCTTGGCGCGGGAGGAAGAGGAGTCGCTGGTACAACAAGAGGAGCGGGAGAGGTGGTTGACAGCAACGGCGAGATTGTGGAAGACAGCCAGACCAGGGTCTAGCTCTTCCGCAGCGTCGAGAAATTCATCGTTGTTGTTGTTGTTGTTGTTATCGTCTCCGGGGTCGTCCGGATCATCTCCGGGACCATCCTCAGGGCCGAACCATTGGAAACAACTGGATTCGTGACGTTCCAGAGTGGGGTCGCGACGGTAGGGGAAACGATCACCAGAGGCAGACTCATGGCGACCTGGGTCTGCAGAACCACGAAGGCTCTGAGATGCAGAGTCAGAAGTGCTGTGGGGTTTCGAGCTGTGAAGCTCCGGAATTGGCTAACAGAAGCCGGAGGTTGCCTGCGGTTAGACAGGGCTTGATGGGCAGCAGAGAGGTGAAGGTCATTTACTGCACCTGCTTCTTCAGCAAGTGCGGCAGCAGTACGAGCGCGAGAGCGCGTAGTCATGGTCATAAGGAAATGGAAACTAGTTTGCATACAAAGTTTTGTATAGTGAACCCACACAAGTGTGAGTCTGAAATACTGTCAAGTCCAGGTCTACTCCGGTAGGGGGTCCAGTCAAGTCCAGACGAAAACGGACGAGGGCAGAGGTCAGAGGTTTGGGCAGAGGTTAGCCCGGGCCGGAGTTGCGACCGATTGGATTCAACGACAAGGACAACGAGTGTTGATCCCTTGCGTAGGTTCCGGTCAGGTGGAGACGGAGACGGAGACAGACAAGGGGACAGGAGTAGTAACTTAGATGATTTCAGACTGAGGTATACAGAATAAACTACAGAGTACTTATACTAAGTAAGAACTAGGGACAAGTATTTACGGTGACAAGTAAACAGCCTTAAAGGCGGACAAGGAATGACCGGAGTAAAGACTAGGTCAGGTCCGGTGAAAATGCTACAAGGTATAGGATATATTGAGTTCACGGAGAACTCACGTCAAGGCAGGGCAGACGGCGAGGTGTGGTAACGAGTGAATGGAGTATAGAACAAGGGTCGTACTTAACGGTAGATTATCTGTGCGACTGTGACCGGAGTAAGTGACGAGCAACCGGAGTTGGGCTACAGAGCTGCGATGTGACCGGAGTAACCGGATAAGATCCGGAGTTGGACATGGTCGTAACAGAGACGAGAAATGAGGTGGCAATGCTTCGCGAGTGCCATCTAAGGCTGGATCATAGTAGAATTCCTGGTAATTGCCATCCTCATCTGACTTGTCATCGCCCTCACCCTTGTCTTCATCCATTGCTAAATCCCCTGTAACCCAGCTATCAATGTTGTCGCAATCAACTAGGCTGTCCATTGGAGTTGTTGAAGAGGAAGCTCGAGGTATGGGAACTTCCGGTGGATAGGAAGGTGGAAGGTGGGCGTCTCAGGAGGTAGCTCTACTGGGAGCAAAATCCTTATCAGTAAAGATGTCTGGGTTGAAAGGATAAATCCCAGTGCGAGAAAATGATTTTTTGATGAGCTCGGGTGTCATGGCTTTCTTGCGAACCTTCATGTATTCTAGGACAAAATTATATCGGTTTATCTTGATCCCATCAATGATACACTGGCCGCAATGAGCAGTCCATTTCCGCTGGAGAGACAAGAAAACTCCAACATCAAGGGGTTGAAGCCCAGTGAGAAGTGGACATCCCCTGGTGTGACGCAGCGTGGTGAGATATGAATTTCCTTATTAAGCATATGTCCAGATAGTGTCAATTATTACAAAATCTCAAATGCAATGTTTTGCATTACCTTTGCATGCGCAATCCGCCCGATGTTGGCGTCGGTGCTGCAAAGCATTACATTGTTTCGCGCACATGCAAAGCAATGTAATGCTTCACAGACTCTTGTTACATTTGCAACGTCGTGTCAAAGGTAGGGTACTTACTAACCTACTAACATGGCCTCCCCAGATCCCGAGCAGCCTCCTAGATGCCAGTACGACTGCGTCTGCCTCAAGTTCGGGTCCGGACAGCCTCACAGAGTCTCTCACACAGCCTGGTACCAACACCTTGCCAGTGCGTGCACGCAAGAAGAGCGTCAACGCATACAAAATGCGAGGCTCTGGGGACACCGAATAGAAAACCTCCCACCTCTCACAAAACCTTCATCGACACCCGATCGTGACTACTCGGTGCCTTCCAGCGTTCAGAGGGCTGATGCACGCCGAGGACTTGCCAAGCGGGCCAGGGAAAACTGCGATCCCAATGAATATGTGGGACAACGGAAGTGTGCACGCGTGCGCGTGCAGCAGCCCATCGAGCAAGCTGGGCCTTCAAATTATGGGGACCAGGTGAGTATCTATGTATTCAGGGATTCTGTAGCGTACTGAAAATGGTTCTGATTGTTGCCTCAGCTGGCCAATCCTTCGCCACTGTCTCAGACAGCGCGCCAGAATGACAGATACTGGAACGACGACAATCCACCCCTTCATTTTGATGATCGTGAGTATATCTTCTCCTCTAACTTTGCCTCTCACTCTCTGCTGCTAGAGATGTATGATGCACCACCACCACCAGAGGAGCATGACACACCACCACCTCCGCCACCAGAGGAGCACGATGCATCACCACCACCACCACCACCAGAAGAGCACGACGCATCACCACCTCTGCCACCAGAAGAGCACAATGCACCTCTGCCGGCGCCAGAGGAGCATGATGCACCACCACCAGAAAACCACCGCATCATATACCGGCGACGCACTCGCCCCCAGATTAATATCCAACACCTGCGTGAACACGTCGTTATTCCCAAGCTGAAGGAGACCATGGACTTCGTTTCTTCCCTTTCAACTGCTACTTTAGCAGACCCGGTCGCAAAGCTTGGCCCGCAGGCCCTGGAACGTCTTCGTAACCCCCCTCGTCAGCCTCTCCTGATCGATAACGCTGGGCATCGTCACAGCATCTCGATATACCTCGCCACTGAGCATTCTTCCGAGGATGCCTACGAGAAAATTCGCCGATCTACTATTCGGAACTTCCCAGGCGCTCAGGATGTCGAAGACATACTCTCCTTTCACAAGGTGGAGAGCCTTATTGCAGGATTGACTGGCATAGAGAAGATTCAGCACAATATGTGCCCTAACAGCTGTGCTGCATTTACAGGTCCATATTCCGATCTCGAGGAGTGTCCGCTATGTGGGGCTTCACGCTGGAACGAAGAGCTTTTACGGGCTACCAACGGCCGCAGCAAAGTACCCGCTAAACGATTCACTACCATTCCTCTAGGTCCGCAACTCCAGGCGCTATATCGTGATCCTTACCAAGCCCATCACATGGGCTACTTATACGAGTGCACACAGCAAATCCTCACTGAACTCAGACGAACTGGATCAATATCTTTGGCCAATGACATCGCAGCAGGATGGGATTATCTTGGAGTGGTTCTCGATGGTGATATCAAGAAGGACGACATTGTTCTAATGGTCTCACTCAATGGCGCGCAGCTATACGAGAGCAAGCAATCGGATTGCTGGATCTACATCTGGGTCATCCTCAACTTATCCCTGGACAAGTGGTACAAGAAGGTCCACGTCTGCCCAGGAGGATTCATACCAGGCCCAAATAAACCACAAAACATCGACTCATTTCTATTCGTAGGCCTCCACCACATTGCAGCGCTTCAACGTGAAGGCCTCCACATCTGGGATGCATCTGAAGATCGTGTATTTCAATCCAACCTCTATCTCCTCTTCACAACAGCTGATGGCCTGGGTCTTGTATGCTGGGATGGAATGGTTGGACACAGTGGCAAGAACGGCTGTCGGGTTTACTGTCCAACGCGAGGTAGACGAAAAATTCAAGGCACTCACTACTACCCAGCACTCTTGAAACCGCGCGACAACTGTGCACCAGGCAGTGACCACCCCGACATCAATGTTTTTCAGCTTCCCCTTGGAGGCTCTGGCAACTATGCCCACAACCTCATGCGAGTTGTTAGCGCTCCCAGCCATCGTCAGTGGGAAATTCGCAGGACTGAAACCGGTATCACCAAGCCCCCTTTAATCCTTGGGCTCGAACTGTCTCGATCACTTGGTGTGCCCCTTTGCATGACAACAGATCTCATGCATCTTGCTGGTAACCTTTCGGATCTCCTCATATCACTCTGGCGTGGCACTATGGAGTGCAGTGGTACTGACAGCAAGAATTCGTGGGACTGGGCAATTCTCCGTGATGAAGACACTTGGACAACACATGGACAAGCCATTGAGAACGCTGGCATGTTCATTCCAGGCTCTTTCAACCGCAAACCGCGCAGCATTGCCAAAAAAACCAATACGGACTACAAAACATGGGAATTCCACCTTTATATATTTGGTCTCGCTCCTGCCCTCCTGTACAGCATCCTTCCAGAACCTTACTGGTCAAACTTCTGCAAACTTGTTCATGGTATCCAAATTATGTCTCAGCATGCCATCATGAAGCAAGATCTTGAACATGCTTATGTCCTGCTTTGTTCCTGGGGCCGTGAGTTTGAACTCATCTATTATCAACTCCGGCAAGACCGGCTCCATTTCATTCGTCCATGCGTCCATCAAGTTCTTCATCTCATTACCGAGGCGATGCACAAAGGCCCTCCTATTTGCTATGCACAATGGACGATGGAGCGGACCATAGGAAATCTCGGGCAAGAAATCTGGCAGCCATCAAAACCTTATGAGAACCTTGCTGAGGAGGGCGTGCGGCGTTCTAGGGTAACCACACCTTTCTCGCCTTCAAACTAGCTAACAACATTACAGGTCAATGCACTACTGGCCATCATGCCCGAACTCGATGATGGAATCAAGGGGAATCCCATGGGCTCCGTCGATTTGGGAGAGGGGTATGTTCTACTATGCAAGCAAGACAAGAGACCCTGGCTCCCAACTGGAGAAGAAGCTTGTGTTATAAGTGAATTCATAGGACACCCCATTCACCACTTCAAACGATGGGCACGACTACGTCTGCCAAACAGGCAGATCGCACGATGTCTGTGGCGTGAAAAGCTCAAACCATCCACCCAAATATGCATATCGAGGAATGTGAAGGTGAGTATGTATCATTTGCACATAAGACGCTTCTAACAGTTGTGTAGTTTACCTATTGTGAACATGAACGATTTGGTGAGGTGCAATACTTTGCCAGACTCTCTATGGACACAGCAGAAGATGCAGACGAAGGCTGGCGATTTGAAGATGTTGCGCTCGTTCGTATATACTCCCTCCCGGACGATCTGTTTCTGAAAATTTCATCACACACACTCGCATCATCAAACTTTTCCACTGAATTTGTTGTCGTGCGTGTCAAGTCAATTAAGAGTGTGGTAGGAATGATACCACACCGTCTCACACATCCGTCTGGTGCTGTTGAAGATTGTTTTTTTTGATGGAAAAACCTGGACTTGATATCTCACAACTCGGAATACCATACAGCGTGTATCAAGAGGAGGAGGAACAGGACTTGGACACCGAGTAATTATAATTACATCACACTTCTTTGACTCTAGTACACAGTAACAAGTCAATTTGATCAGACAACACATGTGAGGTATGCAGAACGTGCAAGAAGAGAGAGCAAACGGTACAGAGACGATGTGAATGCGATGGAGTACATGGCATATGAAGTGTTCGAGAAATGTTGTGCGTGCAAGAAATGGGGGATCAATCGATCATGGTAAACGAACCCTAAACTACCTCCAGCTTTGCGTGCTTCACAACAGGGCCTGTGGATTTGTCGATTGGCGCCTTCCTTTTTGCAAGTTGCATTGGGATATCTGATGGATTGAACTGAATGACCCATGGCTCAAGTGGATTGGTTGCATCCGAGGTGCGGATAAGCACTCGGCATGGAGAAGCGGAGACAGGTTCAAACCTATAATGAATCAGAAGTGAAAAACAGAATGAGAGAGGGACATACTTCAAAATATCACTGTCCTTGCTATCCTTGGTTTCCAGGTCGATCTTGTAGTCAATAGACTTGTCCTTGACAAACGCGGGCTCCTTGGCATCTTTGAGGACAGAAAGTTTGTTGCAGATCGTGTCGACTGTTCTGCTCGCATTGTTCACCTTGCCAAATGCATCCTGTACGCCAAAAACTCCTTTGTACGCCTTCCACAGCACTGCATGAACAGCTCTGAGGTTGGCACTAGCCTCCTCGACCTGTTCAAGTACCTCTCCTTCCAGCGTGGTCTGCTGTTCAGTAGAGAGGCTGCTGTTAATAGTACCAGCACTTTTTAACCAGTAGAAGAGTTACTTACTTGTTATCTGTAGTGTCCTTTAGTCAGAATACAATTTTTTTGACACCTGGGGATTGAATATCAACAGAAAAAGAGTGAGTTTTCCACTGGGAGAGAGAGCCAGCGACCTCGACGTATATGATGTCGTTGACTGCAGTGAGAATACGAGTACTAGTTGGCACGGACATCAGTAAATGGGTAAACGGACTTAAGAGAATAGGCCTGTGCGCACCTTAATTAAGGTTTGGCACATCAGCAAACACCGGCTAGCACAATTATCTTAGTTGTTATCACCCACTTCCTCCCCATACCCTGTCCTCGATGACAGTGATGTCGTCCTTGTCACCATCGAACGAACCCTCTGGATCTCTTCTTATGAATTCTTCATTGACATCTCCTAGCCCCACTTTCCAGGGGTGTTTCCCCTTGCCACATACCCCTGATATGAATTTTTCACAGGCCCCATCGGATATGTCGATGACAGCATATCCCATGTTCTCGAATGTAAGTCTTCTTTTTCCAAGCTTGAACTTATCGCAACTTTTATTTTAGACCGCATATAATCAAGTTGGCCTTCTACAAGAGCGCGCCAAACTCTTAGAAGGCCAAGTGATGAAACTCACTGTAGAAAACAATACTCTCAGGTATGTTAAACTTATTCTACTACTTATTAACTAGTACTAAGCTGGCCATATTAGGACCACCTTCCAGTGCCTGGCAGGGGCCGTTGGTTTACGCAATGTGGACCCTTGCCAGGTTGGCAGCACTTCATTTACCCATCCATCCACCTCATCAAAATCAGAGGACGAGGTCGAATACAAACTTCCTGCAACTCCCAAAAATTACCTGGCGATCCGGTTTTGGGACCGACAAGACTGGGAGGAATACCTGGATTCCCCTGAAGGGCAAAAGAGCAAACGCGGGACCTTAGGCTACCTTGAAGACAAAAATGGAAACGCACCATCGATCAAGATTGCCAAAGAAATTCGGAAAGCAGTCTGTAGAGGTTGGGCTCAACTGGTGAAAGAACAATCTGCGCCGCAATCATGGGGAAGACTCACAGCAAGCGGCCACGCCTTCTTTCACAACTTCATGGAAAAGGTATTCCCAATGTTCAAGCTCGCGAACAACGGCTGGAAGCTCGACCACCTCGCTTCCACTACCTATCCGGCTTGGCGGAAAAGGAAGTTGGATGAGAACGGTAGGTGGAAGGAGAAAGGCAAGGGGATAAAGGTTGAAGACGACGACAATGACGATGACAATAGTGACGAGGTCGGCATGAAACGTGGCAGGGCCTTAGCCTGCAAGTCAGAAATCCCCGAGAAGAAATTCAAAGGTGCGTGCTGCATATTTTGACAATGAATCTAGCTAATATTTGTGTGCAAGGG
>Ga0307516_10003565_pt1 | contig 19861 bp, 23 predicted proteins | sample 19_EM_MG_FD_203310 | JGI IMG/M metagenome (GOLD analysis project Ga0307516, IMG submission 203310) | Populus trichocarpa ectomycorrhiza microbial communities from riparian zone in the Pacific Northwest, United States - 19_EM | ecosystem: Host-associated > Plants > Roots > Unclassified | place...
ACGACGCGGCGGGCCGTCGCTTGATAGAAGGCGTCGAAATCGGCGGTGTTCCGGGTGGCCATGGTCCCCGCTTCCGGTCTGTGGCTGCACAACGAGATACACACCGCACAGACCGAGCAGGTTGCACGCCTCTTTAGTAGACGACCGCCTGCGCGCCGTCGGACATGATCTCCTCGACGAACACCGCCGCGCCCGCGATCCGGATCCCCGGCAGCACGTCCTCCGGACCGATCCCGCGGCGGGCCGCGCACTGGGTGCAGGCGGTGACCCGGCCACCGCCGATCAGCAGGTCGAGCAGGTCGGGCAGCGGCGCGGCGTGCGGCAGCTCGAACTGCTCCGCCCGGCCGGGCAGCGCGAACCAGGTGGACTCGCCGGTGAGCCAGAACGAGACTTCCACCCCGGCGGCGACAGCGGTGCTGGCCACGGTGAACGCCTGCGAGCAGCGCTCCGGGGCGTCCGCGCCGGCGGTTGCCTTGACGACGAGCAAGCGAGCCATACCGGTCAGCATAGGATGGGCCGGTCATGGTTACGGAGATCGGGTTCGTGAGTCTGCTGGTCGCCGGGTTCGGTGGGCTGGCGGGCGGTTTGGGCTATCTCGCGATGCGCATTGCAAGGGGACGCTGGTGAGCAGTGAGACGGAAAACCCGCTGGGCCCACCGCCCTGGCTGAACGCGCCGCCGGTCGAGGCGTATCCGTTCGAGGACACCCACGACCTGCGGAAAGGGCCGGATCTGCACCCGGCGTTGCTGGGGCTGCTGCCGTTCATCGGGCTGTGGCGCGGTCGCGGGCAGGGCGGCTTCCCGGCGCCCGAGGACTTCGACTTCGCGCAGGAGGTGCGGATCAGCCACGACGGCCGGCCGTTCCTGGCCTACGAGTCGCGCTCCTGGATCCTGGACGCCGACTCCAAGCCGGCCCGGATGGCCGAGCGGGAGATCGGCTGGTGGCGGCCCGTGCTGGTCAACGACCGGCCGGGCGACGAGATGGAAGCCACGATGATGACGCCGGACGGTGTGATGGAGCTCTACATCGGGCGGGTCAGCGGCACGCGGCTGGAAATGGTGACGGACGCGGTCGTCCGCACGCCCTCCGCGCAGGAGGTCACGGCGGGGCACCGGCTGTTCGGCATCGTCGACGGGGCGCTGCTCTACGCCCATGAGATGTCCGGCATGGGAAAGACGTTGGCCCCGCACCTGTCGGCGAGGCTGCTCCGCATCGGCGGTTAGCCGCGCGAACTATGCTCATAGTGTGTCCTCCTCTTCCCTTGCCGAAATGCTCCGGGAACGCGGCCTGCGACTCACTCCGCAGCGCCAGCTGATTCTGGAGGCGGTGCATGAGCTGGGGCACGCGACTCCCGAGCAGATCCACCACACCGTGCGCGAACGCGCCGCGGGCGTCAACATCACCACCGTCTACCGCACCCTCGAGCTGCTCGAGGATCTGAGTCTGGTCAGCCACACGCACCTGTCGCACGGGTCCCCGACATACCACCGGGCGGGCGAGGACCAGCACGTCCATCTCGTCTGCCGCAACTGCGGCTCGATCGACGAGGTCGATCCCAGCGTGATGCGGCCCGTGACCGAGCAGCTGCAGCGGGACCGCAACTTCCGGGTCGACGTGGGGCACGTGTCATTGTTCGGCGTCTGCGGCGATTGCAAGGAGCAGCCATGACCACGGTCCTGATCGAGGAACTGGAGCCCGCGTCGGCCGACGCCGGCGTGCCGGCTCACTATGGCGACCCGATGCGCGAGCAGCGCAACCTCGACACGGCGGTGGGCCTGGTCGACCGCTCCAACCGTGACGTGCTGGCCGTGCCGGGCGAGGAACGGGCGAGCTGGCTGCACACCCTCACCACTCAGCACCTGAGCGACCTGCGCGCCGGGCAGGGCACCGAGCTGCTGGTGCTCTCCCCGCACGGGCACGTCGAGCAGCACGCCCTGGTCGCCGAGGACGGCACCACGGCCTGGCTGGACACCGAGCCGGGTGCGGGCGCGGGCCTGCTCAAATACCTGGAGATGATGCGCTTCTTCACCAAGGTCGAGCCGCGCGACGCGACGGCCGAGATCGCCGTGCTGTCCCTGGTCGGGCCGCAGGCCGTGGCCGCGGCGCGGGAGCATCTCGGCGTGGCGCTGGAGGAGCCGCGGGTCTTCGAGGTGCCCGGCCCCAAGTTCGCCGCCGGCACGGTGCCGGCCGAGCCGACCGCGCTCTACGACGTGCGCCCGTTCGGCGACGGCGCCCTGGCCCGCCGGGGTGCGCTCGGCGTCGACCTGCTGGTGCCGCGCTCGTCACTGGCGGCCGTGCTCGCGATGCTGGCCGACGTGCCGAGGGCTGGGCTGTGGGCGTACGAGGCGGTCCGGGTGGCGCATCGGCTGCCGCGGCTGGGCTGGGAGACCGACCACCGGACGATCCCGTCCGAGGCCGGCTTCGTCGCGCCGGCCGTGCACCTCGACAAGGGTTGCTACCGCGGCCAGGAGACCATCGCCCGGGTGCATCACCTGGGCAAGCCGCCGCGTCGCCTGGTGCTGCTGCATCTCGACGGGATCGCCACCGACCAGCCGCCCGTGCAGGGCACTCCGGTGACTTTGGACGGCCGGGCGGTCGGCTATGTCGGCACCGGCGTGCGCCACCACGAGCTGGGCATGATCGCCCTGGCGGTGATCAAGCGCAACGTCGCCGACGACGCGTCCCTGCTGGTCGGGGAGTCAGCCGCCGCCATCGACAGCTGAGCTGACCCGCGGCGGAAAACAGAAGGACACCCCGTATGTGAGCAGGCCCGGCATGGCAGGATCGCGGGATGACCGGGACCCTCATCACTGTCGCGCCCACCGGCGCGGAGAGCAGTAAGGCAGCCGTACCCGCGCTGCCGGTGACGATCGACGAGCTCGTGGCGACCGCGAAGGAGTGCGAGGCGCTCGGCGCGGCGATCGTGCATGTGCACATCCGCGACGACGCGGCCGAGCCGACCCTGGATCAGGGCCGGCTGCGCGAGACCGTGGCCGCGCTGCGGCAGTCGACCGACCTGATCGTGCAGCTCTCCTCGGGCGGCGCGGTCACCGACCCCGAGGCCGACCGGCTGGCCGTGCTGGACGCGGGGCCGGAGATGGCCTCCTGCACGATGGGTACGGTCAACTTCGGTGACGGCGTCTTCCTGAACCGCTGGGAGTTCATCGTCGACCTGCACACCCGGATGCGGGACAACGGCATCGTGCCCGAGTACGAGATCTTCGACCTGGGCCAGCTCACCACCCTGCAGCGCCTGCTCACCCAGCACGGCCTGCCGTACGGCGGGCACGTGCACGTCGACCTGGTGATGGGGGTGCCCGGCGGCATGCCCGGCAGCACCGCCGCGCTGGTCGCGTGCCACCAGGCGATCCGGGACCTGCCGGCGGGCACCACGTTCTCCGCCACCGGCATCGGCCGCAGCACGATCCCGGTGATGCTGGCGTCGCTGTCCGCGGGCGGCCATCTCCGGGTCGGCATGGAGGACACCGTCACCTACGCGAAGGGCCGCCCTGTGGAGTCGAACATGCAGCTCGTGGCCCGGGCGGTCGGTTTCGCCCAGCTGGCCCAGCGGCCGCCGCTGACCACCGCCGAGGCGCGCGAGCTGCTCGGGGTGACGCCCCGATGATCCTCGCGGAGGTCGTACGCTCCGGCTTCGTCGAGTCCGTGCACTACGGCTCGGTGGTCGTGCTGGACGCCGCCGGCCAGGTGGTCGCCGCCGTCGGTGACGTCGCCGGCCCGTCCTTCCCGCGGTCGGCCAACAAGCCGCTGCAGACCGTCGGGATGCTGCGCGCGGGCCTGCGGACCGCCGAGCCGGCCGATCTCGCGCTGATCAGCGGCAGCCACTTCGGGGAGCCGTTCCACGTCGCGCGGACCCGGCAGATCCTGGCCACGGCGGGGCTGGACGAGAGCGCGCTGCGCTGCCCGCCGTCGCTGCCGTTGTCGGAGCTCGAGCGGGACATCGTGCTGCGCGACGGCGGTGGCGCGACGCCGATCCTGATGAACTGTTCCGGCAAGCACGCGGGGATGCTCGCCACCTGCGTGGTGAACGGCTGGTCGCTGGAGGACTACCGCGACGCCAAGCACCCGCTGCAGGTGGCGCTGGCCGACGCGGTGAGCGAGCTGGCCGGTGAGCCGATCGCGGCCACCGGCATCGACGGCTGCGGCGCGCCGTGTTTCGCCCTCTCGCTGACCGCGCTGGCGCGGGGCTTCCAGCGGCTGGTGGACGCGCCGCCGACCTCCTTCGAGCGGCTGGTGGCGGACACGATGCGCACCGACCCGGAGCTGGTGGCGGGCACCGGCGAGGACGACACCCTGTTGATGCGTGGGGTGCCCGGGCTGCTGGCGAAGGGTGGCGCCGAGGGGGTGCTCGCGGTGGCCGTCGCGGGCGTCGGCGCGGTGGCGATCAAGGTGGGGGACGGTGCCATGCGGGCCCGGATGCCGGTGCTGGTCTCCGCGCTGCGCCGGCTCGGCCTCTCGGCTCCGGTGCTCGACGAACTGGCCACCGTGCCGGTGATCGGTGGCGGCGTGCGGGTGGGTGAGGTTCGCGCCGCCTGGTGACGCGCTTCACGCTAGCTCTTGCTAGCGTTTGCTTGCAGGAGCTAGCAGTGCAGGCTAACGTCGAATGCATGGCCGCACCGAAGGATCTGCCCCAGGACATCGGCGAGTTTATCCGTGACCTGCGACAGACCGCGAAGATCTCGCTCCGGCAGCTCGCTGACCGGGCGGGCGTGAGCAACCCGTATCTCAGCCAGATCGAGCGCGGCCTGCGCAAGCCCAGCGCCGAGGTGCTGCAGCAACTGGCCAGCGCGTTGCGGGTGTCGACGCCCGCGATGTACCTGCGTGCCGGCCTGCTCGACGGCGAGGGACAGCAGGGGGTGCTGGCCGCCATCGCGGTCGATCCCGAGCTGACGATCGCCCAGAAGCAGTCCCTCTCGCAGATCTACGAGACGTTCCGCAACGAGACCGCCCGGCAGGCGCCGGCGGCGACCACACTTGACGAGGGCGCGCCCGGCGACGGCGTGCCCGGTGTGATCGTGCCCGACGAGGAAGAGGCCCTCCGGGCCGTCATCCAAGACGTGGCGGTCGTCGAGGGCGGCACCGCACCCGCACCCAAGACCACTCAGCCCGAGGAGAAATCATGACCCAGCAGACCAAGACCCGTTTCCCCGCCCCGCTCTACGCCGCCGCCGGCGCCGGTGACCTTGCTTACCAGCAGCTGCGCAAGCTGCCGGCCGTCGTGACCGAGCTGAGCGACCGCGCTGTCGCCTCGCTGCGGACCGCGAACGACACGGCGAGCACCACCGCCACCTCGCTCAAGACCACGGCGACGAGCACCGACTTCGACAAGCTGCGCGAGAGCGCCGCCGCCAGCGCCGTCGCGTTCGCGCAGGCCGCGCAGGAGCGTGCGGTCGCCGTCTACACCTCGCTGGTCGCACACGGCGAGCGCGTGGTCGGCACCGGCGTGGTCGAGGCCGCCGACGTGGTCAACGCCGACATCGTGGCCACCGAGGAGCCCAAGGCTGTCGAGGCCGCCGCCGCGAGCCCGAAGCCGCGCAAGCGCGCCACCACCCGCCCGACCACCAAGTAGGTAGCGGCACGGAACGCGATTGATCCGCAGGCCCCGGCGCAAGCTGGGGCCTGCGGCATAGACTGGCGGTCATGGTCTCCAGCGCGCCGCTGTTCTTTCGTGACGTCCAGTTCTACATCGACGTGCTCGTGGTTATCGGCTCGATGGTCGTGCAAGCCGTCGCCTTCATCCACTGCGTCACGCAGCGCGGTGACGGCTTCCAGGCGATCGGAACCCTGCCCAAGGGTGCGTGGCTCGCGATTCTCGCCGTCTGCATGGTGCTCACCCTGCTGCTCGGCGCCACCGGCATCTTCGGCCTCGTCGGCGTGGCCGCGGCATTGATCTATCTGCTCGACGTCCGGCCCGGCCTGCGTGACCTGTCGGACGGCAAGGGCTTCTGGTGAAGCGTCTCCGCTGGCCGCCGCCCCCGGACGGTGGCCCGCGGAGTTCCGGTCCCGGGCCCAGCGCCCCGCGCAGCGGTCGGCCCACCCTGCCGATGCCGCCCACCCAGCTGATCGAGACCCCGCACGGCGGCCGGCTGGAGCAACTCGTCACCGGCGTCGGTGAGCCGGTCACCGTCTTCGCGCACGGGCTGGCCGGCGACATTGCCGGCACCCGCCCGCTGGGCAGCGCCGTGCTCGGCCGCCGGGTGTTCTTCCACTTTCGCGGGCACGGCCGCTCCGACGCGCCGCCCGGGCCGTGGAGCTTCGCCGACCTCGCCGAGGATCTGCGGGCCGTCGCCGACCGGGCCGGAGCGAGCCGGGCGCTCGGGGTCAGCATGGGCGCCGGTGCGCTGTGCCGGCTGCTCTCGGCCACCCCCGACCGCTTCGAGCGAATCGTGCTCTACCTGCCCTCGCCGCTGGACGGCGTGCGGCCGCCGGTGGCCGAGACCCGGCTGGCCCGGCTGCTCGCCGCCGTCGAGTCGGGGGAGGCGGCCCTGGTCGCCGAGGCCGTCGAGCCGGAGCTGCCGCCCTCGGTGCGGAACACGCCGACCGGTTGGAGCTATCTGCGCCAGCGCGTCGAGCAGTTGCTGACCGATGGCCTCGCCCCGGAGCTGGACACGCTGTGGCGCACGCCGGCGGTGCCCGACGAGTCGGTGCTGGCCGCGTTCCCGGGCCGGGCGCTGGTGATCGGGTGCGTCGGCGACGACGTGCACCCCGCGCCGGTCGCCGAACGCCTCGCCGGCCTGCTGCCGGATGCGGAGCTGCAGGTGTACGACCGTCCGGCGCTGCTCTGGACCCACCGCAAGGAGCTTCGCGAGCGCATCTCCACGTTCCTGAATCAGGCCTGACGCGAAACAGCCCGGACCGACCGGTCCGGGCTGTTCGGCGGTACGGGCTCAGCTGGTGAGCTTCTGCACCTTGTACTTCCAGCCGTTGTCGTTGCCGGCCCGATCCACGGCAACGTGGTCGACCTCGAGGTAGTAGCCCTTCGAGAGGCCGGGCACGGTGAGCTTCCAGACACCCTTGGAGTCCACACCGCGCCAGGAGAGGGCCGCCTTCGGGATCTTGGTCTTGCCCGGCGTGTACCTGACCCACTTCCGGGTGGAGAAGTTGAAGTAGTAGTCCTTGGTGGAGGTCCACTTCCACAGCTGCACGCCGACCGAGTCCATGCCGATCTGGCCGTCCTTCGCCGTGCCCTGGATCGTCTTCCAGGACGCGGCCTTCGTCGGCTTGCTCGGCACCTTGAGCGTGCTGGTCGGCCTGGTGTAGTCAATCTTCGCCGTGTAGCTGCCGGCGGCCTTCGCGATCGTCTTGCCCTGGGCGTTCTCCAGGGTGACCTTCGCGGCGTACGTGCCGACCGGGTAGTAGTGCGTGGTCGAGGTGTGGGTGCGGGCGAGCAGGCTGGTCTTGCCGTCGCCCCAGTCCACCCAGACCCGGGTCGCGGCGGCCGGCATGCCCGAGAGCAGCAGCTTGGCGGTGGCACCGCCGCCCGTCCAGGTCCAGTTCGAGGCCACGTTGAACCGGAAGGCGCCGCCGGCGGTGGCGACCTGCACGGGAGTGGTCCCGTTGGTCATCGTGACCGTGCCGTCCCCGGCGTCCGTGTCCGTCAGCTTGACCGTGACCGGGTAGCTGCCGTTCACGGCGTACTTGTGGGTTGCCTTGACGGCGTCGGGGGCCAGGGTCTCCACCGCGGAGCCGTCGCCCCAGTCCACCGTGCGCTCGGCGACCGATTCCGGGGTGCTGTCCTCGATCGCGTCCTGGGTCAGCGTCACCTGCTGACCGGTCCAGATGCTGGTGCTGTCCAGGGTGTAGGTGCCGGTCAGGATGCCGTCGGCCCAGGCGGGCGAGCCGAGCAGGCCCGCTCCGGCCACCGTGCCCGCCCCGAGGGCGAGAGTCAGCATCGCGGCGAGACCGCGAGGTCGTCCGGAATTCATGTCGCTCCCCGTGAAAAGGTGTTCGCATTCGATGCGAGCCGATGGACAGTACCGGGACGGCGTGCGGCCGATCAAGCGGCAGAACTACTGGCAATTCGGGGTGGATCCGATTACGCCGTAACTTTTCGGGCGTCCGATCCGGTGTTGATGACGTGCGGTTCTCCCCCAGATCGATCTTTTTCAGCGTTGTCGCCCTCGGCCTGCCGTTCGCCGTCACCGTCGGGTGGACCGTTGGCTCCCCGGCTCCCGCACCACCTCCGGTGAGTGCACCCGGCGGGGCCGGCGGGATCGGCGCCGCGCCGGCGAAGGTCGCGACCCCGGCCACCTCCTCGGTCCTTTGGTCGCCCAAGCCGCCGAAGCAAGTGGCGGTGCCGGTGGCGGTGCAGTCGTCGCTGCCCGGCCTCCCCGGCGCGCCCAGACCCGGTACGGCCCCGAGCGCCGCCCCGCCGTCCGCCATCGCCGGTTCCGGCGAGCCGGAACCGGGCTTGACGCTGCTGCCGCCGGTGCCGACCCCGACCTCGATCATCAACACGCCGCCGAGCCCGTCGGCGACCGTGCCGTCGGCAAGCGCCGAACCGGACACATCCGGCCTCGGAGCGGCTCAGCTGGTCCGGGGGTCCTGAAGGGAGTGCCTCGCGGCTAAGCTCCCGGACCGTGGGTGACTCTGAACTGCGGTCCGTGGCCGGCCGGGGCGCTGCGGCGACCGGCAGTGCAGTGCGCGACTTCGCCGCCGGCGTCGGCCTGCTCGGGCGCGGATTGGGCCTGGTACTGCGAAGCCCCCGGATGCTCGGCCTCGGCCTGCTGCCCGCGGTGATTTCCGGCGTGCTGTACGCCGCCGCCCTGATCACCTTGATCGCCTTCATCTCCGACCTGGCCGCCGGCGTCACCTGGTTCGCCGACGACTGGTCGGCCGGTTGGCGTGACCTGATCCGGGTCATCGCCGGCGCGGCGCTGCTCGGGCTCAGCGGCCTGATCGGCGTGCTCACCTTCACCGCGGTGACGCTGCTGGTCGGCGACCCGTTCTACGAGAAGATCTCCGGCATGGTGGAGGCCCGCTACGGCGGTGTGCCCGACGAGGTCGAGGTTTCGCTGGGCCGCTCGCTGGCCCGCAGCCTGGTCGACTCGCTGCGCCTGATCGGCCTCTCCGTGCTCCTCGGTGTCCCGCTGTTCCTGGCCGGCTTCATCCCGGTGGTCGGCCAGACGGTCGTCCCGGTGGTCGGTGGTGCGGTGGCCGGCTGGTTGCTCGCCGTCGAGCTGACCGGGGCTCCGTTCCAGCGCCGTGGCCGGCGGCTGCGCCATCGCCGGGCGGCCCTGCGGGGCAGGCGGCCGCTGGCGCTGGGCTTCGGGGTCGCCGTCTTCGCCTGTTTCCTGATCCCGCTGGGTGCCGTGCTGCTGATGCCGGCGGCGGTCGCCGGCGGCACGCTGCTGTCTCGCAAGGCCCTGGGCCTGCCGATCGAGGGCAAGGTGCCGGGCCCGCCGAACGAGGGCAAGGCGCCGGGCCTGCCGATCGAGGGCAAGGTGCCGGGTCCGCCGATCGAGGGCGGGGCGTCGGGACCCGTCGAGGGCTGAGCCGGATCAGGCGGAGGCGCGCACGACCAGCTCGGTGGGGAGCACCACGACGTCGGGGACGTCCGGCCGGTCGTTGACCAGGCCGAGCATCTGCCGGGCCATCGTGCGGCCCATGTCGACGATCGGCTGCCGGACGGTGGTCAGCGGCGGGTCGCTGAGCCGGCTGATCTCGAAGTCGTCGAACCCGATCACCGCGACGTCCGCCGGCACCCGCCGGCCGGCGTCCTTCAGGGCCTGCAGCGCGCCGTGGGCCATCATGTCCGAGGCGACGAAGACCGCGTCGAGCGCCGGGTCCTCGGCGAGCAGCCGGCCCATCGCCCGCAGGCCGGAATCGCGGGTGAAGTCGCCGAAGGCCACGTGCTCGGTCAGCCCGGCGTCGCGCAGCGCGTCCTGATAGCCGGTGAGCCGGTCGATGCCGGCGATCATGTCCTGCGGCCCGGCGATGGTGGCGATCCGCCGGCGGCCGGTGCCGATCAGGTGCCGGACGGCCTTGCCCACGCCGCCGACGTGGTCCACGTCGACGTAGGGGACCGGCACCTCGGCCGGGGTCATCGGGCGGCCGCTGCACACCACCGGGATGCCGAGCCGGGCCAGCGTCCCGGGCAGCGGGTCGGCGCCGTGCATCGAGGCGAACATGACGCCGTCGACGTGGCCGGCCATCGCATACCGCTCGACCCGGTCGTGGCTGGCCGCCGAGCCGGCCATCATCAGCACGAGCTGTTTGTCCGCCGCCTCGAGCTCCATGCTGACGCCGCGGATCACCGCGGGGAAGAACAGGTCGTCGGAGAAGACCCGGCTGGCCGTCTCCGGCAGGATCAGCGCTATCGATTCCGTACGCTGGGTGACCAGGCTGCGCGCGGCCTGATTCGGCACGTAGCCCAGCTCGGCGACGGCCTGGTGCACCGCCTCGCGGATCGCCACGGCGACCGTGGTCGAGCCGTTGACGACGCGGGAGACGGTCGCCCTCGAGACGCCGGCGCGCCTCGCCACCGCCTCGAGGGTCGGTCGCTCCCGCGTCACCATCAGCTCACTCCCCGATCCGGCCCCGGTCGGTGAGACCGTTGCGCCGGATCACCTCCTGATACCACCGCGCGCTGTCCTTGGGCACTCGGCGCTGCGTGGTGTAGTCCACGTGCACGATGCCGAACCGCTTGGCGTACCCCTCGGCCCATTCGAAATTGTCCATCAACGACCAGGCGAAGTATCCCCGAAGGTCAACGCCGTGGGAAATGGAATCGAGGCAGGCCCGCAGATGCGAGTCGATGTACGCGACCCGGTCGGTGTCGTGCACCGCGCCGTCCTCCGGTGACGGCCCCTGCGGGTACGCGGCGCCGTTCTCCGTGATCATCATCGGCACGCCGTAGTCGTCGTGGAGGCGGTTGAGCAGCCGGGTGAGCGCGGCCGGCTCGATCTGCCAGCCGATGTCGGTGATCGGGCCGACCGGCTTGCGGAAGGCGATGCCCTCGCTGCCCGGGGTGTCGAGGGAGGCGGGCTGACCGGGCTTCGCCGACACGTAGGTGGGCGTGTAGTAGTTGACGCCGAGCACGTCGATCGGGGCGTTGATGATCGCCTCGTCGCCGTCGCGGATGTAGGAGAGGTCCGCGAACCGGCCCATGATCTCGCGTACGTCCTCGGGGTACGCCCCGCGCAGCAGCGGGTCGAGGAAGATCCGGTTGCCGACCCCGTCGACGATCCGGGCGGCGTCGACGTCGGCGGGATTGGCCGGGTCGAGCGGCGCGACCGCGGTCGGGTTCAGCGTGATGCTGACGGTCTGCGCCCCGGCCGAGCGCAGGGCGCGCGCCGCGAGCCCGTGGCCGAGCAGCAGGTGGTGCACGGCCTTGAAGGCCGCGGCCGGGTCCTGAATGCCGGGCGCGTGCACGCCGTTGCCGTAGCCCAGATAGGCCGAGCACCACGGCTCGTTGAGCGTGGTCCAGGTGCGGACCCGGTCGCCGAGGCGGGCGTGCACGATCTGGGCGTACTCGGCGAAGGCCTCGGCGGTCTCCCGGACGGTCCAGCCGCCGCGGTTCTCGAGGGCCTGCGGAAGGTCCCAGTGATAGAGCGTGACGACCGGGTCGATGCCCTTGCCGATCAGCTCGTCGGTCAGCCGGTCGTAGAAGTCCAGGCCACGGGTGTTGACCGGGCCGACGCCGTCGGGCTGGATCCGGGGCCAGGCGATCGAATACCGGTACGAGGCCAGGCCGAGATCGGCCATCAGCGCGACGTCCTCGACATAACGGTGATAGTGGTCGCATGCCACGTCACCGGTGTGCCCCGCGTACACCCGTCCGGGCGTACGGCTGAAGGTGTCCCAGATGGACGGGCCCCGGCCGTCCTCGTTCACCGCGCCCTCGATCTGGTACGACGCCGTCGCGGCGCCCCAGACGAAGCCGTCCGGGAACCGTACCCCCGACGCCAGCGGATCTTCGCTCGATTCCACCGAGACGGTTGCCGTCATCCTTCACCGCTCCCTGCATGATCCGCCGCTGCCGTGCCGGGCCGCGCCGACCGGCTTTGATCAGCGGCGGGACTATGGCGGGCGGCCGGAAGCGGTCGCCCTTAACCGGTACAGCGTAGAGCCATTCGCCTTATCGGGAGTCATCCGGAAGTTGCGGAATCCCTTTTCCGGGGTAGGAAACTCAACCGGCCCGTAGTGCGCTGAACAGGCGCCGGTCGCCGGTGACGACCAGATTGTCCGGATCGATCCGGCCCATCAGGGCGAGCAGCAGGTCACTTGCCGTGCCGGTGGCCTCGGCCCGCGGGTGGTGGTCGTCGCTGTCGAGGATCGTCCCGGTGTCGAGCAGCGCGACGCCCGCGCCGCGGAGCCGGACGAACCACTCATAACTGGCGTCGGTGGCGACCAGATGCACGACGCCGTGCATGTCGGTCGGGCCCTTGCGGCGGCCGGCGGGCAGCCAGGTGTCCAGCACCTCGTTGACCCCGTCGGCGGCGAGCTTGGTCTCGATCGGGGTGGCCCGGCCGGCCGCGGACTCCCCATCCGACCGCCCCGCCACCGCCCTTGAACCGACTGAAGACTGGGCGTCCCAGCGGTGCAGGGAGACCTCGTGGGCCATCCGGCGCTGCCAGAAGCCGGCCTTGCGGGCCTGGGCGGGCCAGGCCCAGCTCGGGAAGTCGGGGTCGAGCGCGTCGAGCGTCTCGACGGTGCCGGTCAGCTCCCGGCGCAGCAGGTCGAGCGCCTCCGGCCAGGCCGGCCGCGGCTCGGGGACGACCCGGTCGGCGGGCCGGTCGATCACCCCGCGCGGTGTCAGCTCACGCACCCAGTGCAGCAGGGTGGTGAGGTGCTCGGCGAGATCGGCGACCGTCCAGCCGGGGCACGAGGGCACCACGGCCTCCGGGCCGGCGTGGGCGACGGCGTCCTGGAGGGCCGGCCCGTCGGCGCGTAGGGCGGCGAGCCAGAAGTCCTTCGTCGCGTGCAGCCTGTTCATCAGCCTTCTCCCGCTCGAGGAGGACCACCGGTTTCCACCCGGGGCCCGCGGCCTAGGGTGAACGTCGTGCCTGACGTTAGTGCTGACCAACCAACCGACGCATCCGCCGTGCGTGCCAGTTCGCTGGGGGCGTATACGACGCTACGCCTCGGCGGACCGGCAAGCACATTGACTGTGGCGACCGAACCGGACGAAGCGGTGTCAACCGTACGGGGTGCTGCCCGGAAGGGGCAACCGGTGCTGGTGCTCGCGGGCGGCAGCAACGTCGTGATCGGTGACGACGGATTCCCCGGCACGGTGCTGCTGCTCCGCACGCGGGGCGTGCGGGTGGTCGAGCGGGGCGCCGGGGGCACGCTGGTCCGGGTGGCCGCGGGCGAGCCCTGGGACGACTTCGTCGCGCACACCCTGGAGCACGGACTCTCCGGGCTGGAGGCGCTCTCGGGCATCCCGGGCTCGGCCGGCGCGACACCGATCCAGAACGTGGGCGCGTACGGCCAGGAGGTCGCGCACACCATCGAGGCGGTGCACGTCTACGACCGCGAGGACGACAGGATGCGGGTGCTGTCGTTGCCGGAGTGCGGTTTCGCGTACCGGTCGAGCATTTTCAAGCACAACGACCGCTGGCTGGTCCTGGAGGTCGACTTCCGGCTGGCGGAGTCCGCCGGCTCCGCCCCGATCCGGTACGCCGAACTGGGCCGGCACCTCGGCGTCGAGGCCGGCGAGCGGGTGAGCGCCGCACTGGTCCGCGAGACCGTGCTGAAGCTGCGCGCGAGCAAGGGCATGGTGCTCGACCCCGAGGACCTGGACACCCGCTCGGTGGGCTCCTTCTTCACCAACCCGGTGCTCTCCGCCCAGGAGTGGGCGCGCGTCCAGGACCGCCTGGTCGACGCCGGCGAGCCGCCGAGCTGGCCGGCACCGAACGGCACGGTCAAGGTGCCGGCGGCCTGGCTGATCGAGAAGGCCGGCTTCGGCAAGGGGCACGGCGGCCCGGGCGGCGTGGCGATCTCCTCGAAGCACACGCTGGCCCTGACCCATCGCGGCGGCGGCACGACGACGGCCCTGCTGGGCCTGGCCCGGGAGATCCGCGACGGGGTACGGGACCGGTTCGGCGTCGTCCTGCACCCCGAACCGGTCCTGATCAACTGCTCGCTGTAGCGGGTCAGCGCCAGCCGAAGACCTGCGTCCAGTAGTAGGTGCCGTTCACTGCCTGCTGGACACCGGCGCCGAAGGACTTCGCGGCGCAGTTCAGGATGTTCCGGCGGTGCGGCGGGCTCGCCATCCAGGCGGCCATGACCTCGGCCGTGTTGGAGAAGCCGTAGGCCACGTTCTCGCCGGCCACCGCCGGATAGCCGGCCGCCAGCGACCGGGACCGGAAGGTCGAGCCGCGCCAGCCGAAGTGGCCGAAGTCGCCGGTGGCGGCCATGTAGTGGCTCTGCCGTACGGAGGCGACGGTCAGTTCCTCGTCCACGGTGAGCGCGGGGCATCCGGCGCGTACCCGTTCCTCGTTGGTCAGCGTGACCACCTCCTCGCCGAGGACTTGCGAGGTCGTCGGGCCGGTCTGCACCGGCTCGGTCGCGGTCGTCGGTGCCGCGGGCTCGGCGCGTGCGGGCGCCGTGGCCAGCCCGAGCAGGGCGACCGGTACGGCCGCGGCAAGGGCTAGACGACGTACGGAATCCAACAAGGTGCTGCCTCCCGATCCACGGTCGGGCGCCTGTCGCCCGGCATCGTAATCGGATCGGCTTTTCGGGTGTACGTCCCTTCTTTCGCCGTTTCCGACGAACGAATGCGAGGTCCGTGTCAGCCTGAGGGGATGGTCAGCGGAAGGTCGATCTCGGCGCCCGCGCCCGTTTGTGGGTCGAATGTCAGGCGCACCGAGCCGCCGTGCCGGGCGGCGATCGCCTCCGCGAGCAGCATCCAGACGGCGGTGCTGCGGCGCCGGTGCGGCGGGTCCGGGGTGGCCAGCATCCCGGCCATCAGGTGCTCGTCGGTCAGTTGCTCGGCCTGTCGCGCGGTGACCCGCACCGCCCAGCCGGCCGGTCCGGCGGTGGCGTTCACCGTGGCCGACCGGTCCGCCGCGCCGCTGGCCACGGTGCCGACCACCGCGTAGAAGAGATCCCGGAGCAGCGGCGCGTCGACCGACAGCGGCGGCCCGGCGCCGGCCTGGACGGTCGCCGCCGTGTACGGCTCCCGGCTGGCCAGCAGCTCGGCGGCCTCATGGATCAGCGCGCCGAGGTCCACCGGGGCCGGCCGCAGCTCCAGATCCCCGGTCTGCAGCCGGGTCACCAGCATCAGGTCCTCGACCAGGGTGAGCATCCGGTCGGTGTTGCGCCGGACGGCGGCCAGCGCGACCGAGCGCTCGGTCGGTGCCAGGTCGTCGGTGTCGAGGCTCTCGGTGAACGAGGCGATGGTGGTCAGCGGCGTCCGCAGTTCGTGCGAGATGACAGTCAGGAAGCGCGGCTGCAGCGCGCCCCCCGACAGAACCGGGGGCGGCGGAGCGGGGACGGGGCTCATCGGTTGTCCACCGATCGGCCCCGGAAGCGGAAGCGCACGCTGAACTATAACTTTCCGTATATGAACCGACACGTCACGCTATCGTGGTTTTGAACATTTCATCTTCGTCGCCCGCGGTCGCGGGGGGCGCAAGCAAGACGCTGACCGATGCCGCGCACGTGCCGTGCCGGGCCGGGCAGCCGCGTCTGGCGACGCAACGTCGGAGGGTCAAGGTGATGGGAGCATGAGCAGATTGCTTGTGGTCGAGGATGACCCGGACATTGCGTTGGCCCTGAAGCTGCTGTTCAGCCGCGCCGGTTACGAGGTCGCACATGCCGGCGACGGCCGTACCGGCCTCAAGGAGGCGTACGCCGAGCATCCCGACCTGGTGGTGCTCGACGTCGGCCTGCCGGAGATGGACGGCTGGCAGGTGCTCGAACGACTGCGGGACGTCTCGGACGTACCGGTGCTGGTGCTGACCGCGCACGGCCAGGAGGCGGAGAAGGTCCGCGGCCTGCGCGGCGGCGCGGACGACTACCTCACCAAGCCGTTCGCGAACAACGAACTGCTCGCCCGGGTGGAGGCGCTGCTGCGCCGCTCGTCCGGCGCACAGAACAGCTGGGCCAGCCAGATCTACGACGACGGGCTGGTGCACCTGGACCCGACCAAGCGCCGGGTCTACGTCAAGGGCGATGAGAAGCGCCTCACCCCCACGGAGTTCCGGCTGCTCAACGCGCTGGTCCGGCACGCGGGCGCGGTGCTCAGCCCGAATCAGCTGCTGACCCAGGCCTGGGATGACCCGACCGGCATCGGCCAGGAGCGGGTCAAGTTCGCCGTCCTGCGGCTGCGTCGCAAGCTCGGCTGGACCGATCCCGAGGACTCGCCGATCGAATCCGTGCGCGGTTTCGGTTACCGCTACCGGCGGCCGGGTGGTGACACCTGAGCCGGCGACGGTAGCAGTCCGGGTGTCCTCAGGTGAGGAGCCGGGAGGTCGATGAACAGCATGGGGAAACGAGCAGGAGGTAGTCCGTGGAAGACCTTGGCGAGATCGTCGGCGAATTCCTCATGGAGAGCCATGAGAACCTGGATCAGATCGACCGGGATCTCGTCGCACTCGAACAGGAGCCGGGATCGCGTGACCTGATCTCACGCATCTTCCGGGCAATCCACACCATCAAGGGCACGAGTGGGTTCCTGGCGTTCAGCCGACTTGAGACGCTCGCGCACGCCGGCGAGTCGCTGCTGTCGCGCCTGCGGGACGGCGTCCAGCCGGTCACGCCGACCACGATCACGACGCTGCTCGCCACGATCGACGGCGTGCGCTCGCTGCTGGAGGTGATCGAGCGGGACGGCAACGAGGGCGATGTTGAGGTCGCCGGCATCATCACCGCCGTACACGCGCAGATGAACGCCCCCGGCGAGGCCGCCGCGCCGGCGGAGCCCGCGAAGCCGGCCGAGGCGCCGGAGCCGCTGGTGGAGAAGCCTGTGCGCACGGCGCCCGAGCCCGTGGAGGGGCAGCGGAAGCCGCTCGGCGAGATGCTCGTCGAGTCCGGCGCCGCGGCGCCCAGTGATATCGGCTCCGCGCTGCAGCAGCAACTCGAGGGCGACGAGCGCAAGCTCGGCGCGATCCTGCTGGAGGAGGGCAAGGCGGCCCCGGCAGCGGTCAACGAGGCCCTGCAGGCCCAGGCACCGAAGCGCAGCGTCGCCGACAGCGCGATCCGGGTCGACGTCGACCTGCTGGACGGCCTGATGAACCTGGTCGGTGAGCTGGTCCTCGCGCGCAACCAACTGGTCCGCGGCGTGATGGAGACCGGCGACTCCGGCCTGGTCCGGGTCGCCCAGCGGCTCGGCATGATCACCAGTGAGCTGCAAGAGGGCATCATGAAGACCCGGATGCAGCCGATCGAGCACATCTGGTCGAAGCTGCCCCGGGTCATCCGGGACCTGAGCCAGTCGCTCGGCAAGCGGGTCGAGCTGGTGATGGAGGGCAAGGAGACCGAGCTCGACCGCAGCCTTCTCGAGGCGGTCAAGGACCCGCTCACCCACCTGGTGCGCAACGCGGTGGACCACGGCATCGAGGAGTCCGAGAAGCGGGTCGCCGCCGGCAAGCCGGCCGAGGGCACGCTGACGCTGCGGGCCTACCACGAGGGCGGGCACGTCGCGGTCGACGTGGCCGACGACGGTGCGGGCATCGACGTGGAACGGATCGCCGCGAAGGCGATCGAGAAGGGCCTGCTCCGCGCCGAGCAGGTCGCCACGATGGACAAGCGCGAGATCATGGCGATGGTCTTCCAGCCCGGCTTCTCCACCGCCGCCAAGGTGACCAACGTGTCCGGCCGCGGCGTCGGCATGGACGTGGTCAAGACCAACATCGAGCGGATCGGCGGCGCGGTCAGCGTCGACTCGACGCTGGGCGAGGGTACGGTCTGGCGCCTCACCATCCCGCTGACCCTGGCCATCATCCAGGCGCTGACCGTGGACTGCGGCGACCAGCGCTACGTGGTGCCGCAGGTGGCCGTGCTGGAGCTGGTCTTCATCGACGGCCAGTCCACAAAGATCGAGTACGCCTCCGGCGCGCCCGTCTACCGGCTGCGCGGCAAGCTGCTGCCGCTGGTCCGCCTGGACCGGACGCTCGGCCTCGACGTCGGCGGTGACCAGGGTGTCTACATCATGGTGCTGCACGCCGACGGGCGCCGCTTCGGCCTGGTCGTGGACCGCGTCCTGAACACCGAGGAAGTGGTGGTCAAGGCGCTCAACAGCAGGTTCAAGGACATCGGCCTGTACGCCGGCGCCACCATCCTGGGCGACGGCAAGGTCGGCCTGATCCTGGACGTCTCCTCGCTGGCCCGGCGCTCGCAACTGTCCGCCGAGTCCGATCGGGGAAGCCAGGTCGGCACCTCGCGCGCCACCGGCGGGAAGGCCAACGGCGAACGACTGCTGGTCACGGCCGTCGGTGAACGCCGGGTGGCGATTCCCCTGGACGCGGTCACCCGGCTCGAGGAATTCCCCCGGGACCGCATCGAGCACGCCGGTTCCCGCGAGGTCGTGCAGTACCGGGGCCAGATCCTGCCGCTTGTGCGCCTGTCGCACCTGCTCGGGGCGTACAGCGAGACGGAGGAGGGCGACACCGTGTCCGTAGTCGTCTACAGCGAGGGCGAGCGCAGCGTCGCACTCGTCGTCGACCGGATCGTCGACATCGCGGAGAATTCCACGACGGCCCGCCGCGAGGCGGAGGAGGACGGCCTGGTCGGCACCGCGGTGATCCAGCAACGGGTGACCGAGCTGCTTGACGTGCGCCGGGCCATCCTGGCCGCCGACCCGAACTTCTATACCGAGGTCGTCGACGAGATCCTGGTGGAGGCCTGAGATGGCGAGCCGTCAGTTCGCCACCTTCGAGGTGGCCGACCAGCTCTTCGGGGTCGAGGTGCACACCGTGCAGGAGGTGCTCTCCTACAACGAGTACACCCCCGTACCGCTGGCCCCGCCGGCCGTCGGTGGGCTGTTCAACCTGCGTGGCCAGGTGATCGCCGCGGTTGATCTGCGGGTGCAGTTGGGCCTGGTCCGCCAGGCCATGCAGGGACCGGTGATGAACGTGATCCTGCGCGGCGACGGCGAGCCGGTCAGCCTGCTCGTGGACCGCATCGGCGAGGTCGTCGACCTCGACGACGAGGCCTTCGAGGGGCCGCCGGACACGCTCAGCGGCCCGACCCGGGAACTGGTCACCGGCACGTTCAAGATGGACGGACGGCTGATGCTGGCCCTGGACGTGAACCAGGCAGTCGACACCTATCGAGCCACCACCTGATGTACAGCCTCGTCAGCGCCCCCGTCCTCGGCTTTGACCTGACCCGCCTCGGTGGCGGATCGGCGACCGCCGAGGTGCTGCTGCGCGCCTTGCGCCTCAGCGTCGGGGACCTGCCGGTGCTGGCCGAGCGGCTGCCCGATGAGGGTGTCCGCGGGCCGCTCTGGGTCGAGGTAGAGAGCGCGGCGCGCCGCATGCCGTCGCTCAAGGGACTGAAGGCCGACGACACGGCCAGCTCGCTGGCCCTGGTCGAGCGCGCCCCGATCGGGTCGGTGGACTCCCTGCTCACCTGCCTGCGGTACGACGTGATGGCCTGGACCTGGCACGGCAAGGGACGCGACGCCACCCAGAGCGAGGCCGCCGCCGCGGCGACGGCCCTGCTCTGCGACGCCGCGGTGGCCAGCTACCTACGTGAGGTGCTGGACGACTCGAGCCGCCGGATGCTCGGCGCGGGCTGGGTGTCCGCGCTGCGCAAGCTGCCCGCGGGCAAGCCGATCGACCTGGGCCCGCACCACTATGCGGTGTCGGCCCTGCTGGACCGGCTGCGCTCGATCCGGGCGAGCGACCTGGCCCGGCTGACGCAGTCGGCCGAGGACGCGCGGCGCAACGCCGGC
>Ga0307516_10003566_pt1 | contig 19854 bp, 19 predicted proteins | sample 19_EM_MG_FD_203310 | JGI IMG/M metagenome (GOLD analysis project Ga0307516, IMG submission 203310) | Populus trichocarpa ectomycorrhiza microbial communities from riparian zone in the Pacific Northwest, United States - 19_EM | ecosystem: Host-associated > Plants > Roots > Unclassified | place...
TCGGGCAACATCGCCTGCAGCCTTTTCGAGGATCGCGAGGGCAACGTCTGGTTCGGCAGCGAGACAGGAGTGGACCGCTTCCGCAAGTTGGCTGTGACCACCTTCTCGGTGCAACAGGGCCTGCCCGACGATGTCGTGAAGTCCGTTCTCGCCACCAGGGACGGCAGCATCTGGGTGGCCACGAACGATGGGCTGGCACGCTGGAACGACGGCGAGCTCTTCGTCTAGAAGGGCCGCGACGGACTGCCCGTTCGCAAGTGCATTCGCTGTACGAGGACGCCGACGGGCGCCTCTGGGCGAGTACCCTCGCGGGGCTCGCCTACGTTCGCGAACGACTGCTTCGTCGCGGTCAACGCGGGCCCCAGCACCGAGATCTACTCCATGACGGGCGATGCGGCCGGCAATCTCTGGCTGGCGGGCAACAAGGGCCTGGCGGCCTGTCCCGGGGTACGTTCGTCGACAAACTTCCGTGGGCTACGTTCGGGCGCCGGCAGCGAGCCTAGTTCGTCATGGCCGACCGAGGCGGGCTGTGGCTGTCGTTCTAGGACGACAGCGGTGTGTCGTACTTCAATGACGGCAAGGTCGGAGCGACCTATACGTTCGACAAAAGACCGGGTCAGGGCCATGTCACCGCTCTGCGGATGGATGCCGACGGGTCGGTGTGGGCTGCGACCGGATAAGGCGGCACCAGGCCCGGGTTCGCCCCCAGCATCATCAGTACCGTCGCCTGCTTGGGGTTGCCTGAGCGCCGAAGGGCCGGCACCTCTTCGCGGAGCTGGTAGTTGGTGCGTTGCGCGGGCGGCGCGAATCGGTCGGTATACGTACCCGGCTATGGCTCGGTCGACGTGTCGAGGTACAGGCCTGGCGCTCCAGGCACAGCTCGATCAAGGCCTTGCTGCTGACGTCCACCGAAACGTTCAGAAGAAAGTCACCCGGTTGCAGCCGGCTCCCGAGCACGGTCTTGTAGTTGTGACGGTCAACCTTGATGGCGGTGTGCGGCGCGCCGAATTCGTGTGCGGCGGCGTCAAGCCGGAGGGTTTAATGTCTCCATCTGATCGGCCCTTATGTCGATGTGGCGCAGCAACAAGGGAAGGACGGCTTGGCCGATGCTGCCGAAGCGAGCATCCTGATGTGTCCGTCGAACCGGGTCCGGGTCTGCGAGGAAGCCATGGCAGCAAGCGGCAAACGGGATGCCGGCTTGAAGACCTTCTACGCGGAACACTCTCCGAACTGAACGCTCAGCCGAACAGAAGCCACCCAACTAGCCCGACGCACACCAGCACCAGCGTGAGGACGCTCGTCACCAGCAGCGCGCGCTGCCGCCCGCGGTTGGCCGGCACGATTGGCGAGGGCTTGGAGCCCGCCGCACGTCCGTAACCCACGCCGTCTTGCGGCAGCGCATCCCCAGCGTCCATGGCGTCGAAGAGGCTTGTGCGCATCGGGGGCAGTGCGGGCTCGGCCTCTTCCGTCAGCGTCGGAACCGCCGGGCTTTCGAAGGGCTCGACATCTTCGGCAGCACTCGGCGAACGATCGAAGTTGGCCAGCAGCGCGAGCACGCTCTCGGATGAATTCAGCGGGTATTCGGTGGGCGGGCGCGCGGGAACCGGCCGCTTGATCTTGTGCGGTCGGGGCAGCTTGACGGCTTGAGGGGAGAAGAGGGCCCGGAACTCCGCCACGCTGCGCGGCCGGTCGGCCGGGGCGGCGGCGAGTGCGGCGTCGATGGCGCTGAGGAACTCGGGGGCGTACCCCAGAGCCGAGGCACTGTCCTTCAGCCGCATGAGCACATCCGCCAGAGGCTCGTGGCGAACCGGCTCCTTGGCGTTGAGCGGCGACCACTGGCCACTGATCGCAAAGTGCAGCACTGCGGCAATGGCGTGCAAGTCGCCAACGAGCATCTGTGCCGCCCGGGCTGGGTCTGAGTAGGCGTCGACATAAGGCGTGAGGATGTCGCTCTGCACCGCGTGGTGCACCGAATCGAAGTCCATCAACACCGGTTGATCGCCCTCGAGCATGAAGACGTTGACCGGTTCGATCTGGCCGTGCCCCAAGCCGGCGGCGTTCAGTGTTTCCAGCGCGCCAAGCAGGCCATCCAGCAGAAGCTGCAACTGCGCCTGGCTGGCAGGTTCGCGGCTGGTCGAGCGCTTCGCCAGCAGACTGGTGCCGAGCAGGTAGGGCATTGCCCGATAGGCTGTGCCGTTGCCTTCCCAGACACAACTCACGTGCAGCAGATTGGGATGGTTGAACTGGGAGAGTGCAAGCGCCTCGCCGATGAACGACTGGAGCCCACGATGAAAGGCTTCTTCATGCGACGGATCGCTGAGTTCAATGACGTCGTCGGCGTTGCGTGTTGCAATGGCCGCGGGAAGGTATTCCTTGAGCGCCACGGGCGTGCCGTCGGTCGCCTGGTTTGCCAGATAAAGCGCCCCGAAACTCGTCAGGCCAAGAACCTGGGTGATCTCGAAATCTTCCAGCATCGCGCCGGGCGCGAGCGCATGCCCTGCACCCACGGGCAGGTGACCAGGCGGCTGGAGAGGTTCGAACAGGTTCATTGCAAGGTGATGCAGCGGGGAGCTGCGTGGCCCGAATGGGCAGGAGTTGGCATTCTGCCGTGCTTTGCACGCCACAAGCCCCACAGCGGCGCTGTGGTTCTAGGTGGGACCCCAGGAACACCCCTAAGCAAGGGGGTCAACGTTTCTGGTATTGCTGCGCGCCGAAGAGAACATCTCGCGCTTGGCTGTCGACCAGAGGCTTGCGCAGATCGGCCAGCACCGCGACACCTCGCTGAACGGCCGGGCGGGCAGCGATCTCGTCGAACCAGCCCTTGAGGTGAGGGTAGTCGGCCCAGTCGATGCCTTGGTTCTTCCAGGAGCGCAACCAAGGGAAGATGGCGATGTCTGCGATGCTGTATTCGGCACCGCCGATGTACTTGCTCTTGGCCAGACGTTTGTCCATCACGCCGTAGAGCCGCTTCGCTTCGTTGGTGTAGCGGTTGACGGCGTACTCGATCTTCTCTGGCGCGTAGATGCGGAAGTGATGCGCCTGGCCCAGCATCGGCCCCACGCCGCCCATTTGGAACATCAACCATTCCAGAACTTCAAAGCGATGGGCAACAGATTCGGGCAGCAGCTTGCCGGTCTTGCTTGCGAGGTACAGCAGGATCGCGCCGGACTCGAACAATGAGATCGGTTTTCCCTCGGGCCCATCGGAGTCGACGATCGCTGGAATCTTGTTGTTGGGGCTGATGGCCAGGAACTCAGGCTTGAACTGTTCGCCTGTCCCTATGTTGATAGGGTGGGCTCGATAAGCCAGCCCGCATTCTTCGAGCATGATGTGAATCTTGTGCCCGTTGGGCGTAGGCCACGAATACACTTCGATCATCGGTATGTCCTCTTTTTAGCCCGGCAGATGCCGTGTGTTGATGCCATCCCATCATGCTTGATGCTTTCAAGAAGCTGATCTCTCGCCAGCCCCCCGGGCCGGATTGGCGCGAGGTGTCCGATTGGGCCAAGGCCAACAAGCTGGGCTTCAAGCGCGAACACGAAGGCGTCGGGTTCGTCATCGATGGTGGCATGGAAAGCAAGCCCTGGCGGCTTGAATGGGGGCCGCCACAGCGCCTCTACATCGAAGGGCACGAGTTGCGTCTGCGCATGGAGCTGGGCCTGTCGCCCAACCTGCAGATATTGTTGCTGTCACAGCCCTTGCTTGAGACCTTGGAGCGGCAGACCTTCGAGCGATTCACCGAAAGCACGCAAACGGTGATCGACGGCGCAACGCCCGAAGAGATGCGCTGGCTGGCGATGTTCCCCAAGGTGCCCTACAAGGCGTCGAAAGACGTGCGCATGCGTTTCGGCTTGGTGGGCAACGTGCCGATCGAAGCGAGCCATTGGGTCGAAGGCCCGTTGGCGCGACAGATGGACGAAGCCGCGCTCGGTTTCCTGAAGGACGAGCCGCCCTTCGTGTTGATGCTTCTGCGCGGTCGTGTCTATCTGCGCATGCAAATGCCTGAGCCGAAGGTACAGCTCATTGCTCAGGCCGTGTCGGTGTTCGAAGTCGCCGTGCGCCAGGCTCTGCGCGTGGCCGGTGTCATGGCCGAAGGTTCGGCCGACTGGCAAAGCACGGGTTCCACAGCGTGGCAAACCCAGCTCGACCCCGAAGAGCCCAAGCCACCCAAGGGGCGCTGACCATCAAGCCAGGCCCGCTGGGTTCGACGGCTCAGGCGTAACGCCCGAGTTCAAGCTTGGCGATGGCGTTGCGGTGCACTTCGTCGGGGCCGTCGGCATAACGCAGCGTGCGGGCCATGGCATAGAAGTACGCAAGCGGGAAGTCATCCGACACGCCACCGCCGCCGTGTACCTGCATGGCCCAGTCGATGACCTGGCAGGCCATGGAGGGTGCCACCACCTTGATCATCGCGATCTCGGCCTTGGCTGTCTTGTTGCCAGCCACGTCCATCATCCAGGCTGACTTGAGCGTGAGCAGGCGGGCCTGTTCGATCATGCAGCGCGCCTCGGCAATGCGCTCGCGGGTGACACCTTGCTCGGCCACGGTGCGGCCAAATGCCACGCGCGACGAGGCGCGCCTGCACATCAGCTCGAGGGCACGCTCGGCCAGGCCGATCAGTCGCATGCAGTGGTGAATGCGGCCTGGGCCGAGGCGGCCTTGCGCGATTTCGAAGCCGCGGCCTTCGCCGAGCAGGATGTTGCTGGCCGGCACGCGCACGTTCTCGAAGAGGATCTCGCAGTGGCCATGTGGCGCGTCGTCGTAGCCGAATACCGGCAGCGGGCGGATCACCTTCACCCCCGGCGTGTCGGCTGGCACCAGGATCATCGACTGCTGGCTGTGGCGCGGGGCTTCAGGGTCGGTCTTGCCCATGAAGATGTAGATCGCGCAGCGCGGATCGCCGGCGCCTGAGATCCACCACTTGCGGCCGTTGATGACGTAGTCATCGCCATCCCGTTGGATGCTGGCCGAGATGTTGGTGGCGTCTGATGAGGCGACGGCCGGTTCGGTCATCGCGAAGGCGCTGCGGATCATGCCGTCCAGCAGCGGCTCGGCCCAGCGCTTCTTGTGCTCGGCGCTGCCATAGCGAACGATGGTTTCCATGTTGCCGGTGTCGGGCGCCGAGCAATTGAACACCTCGCTCGACCACATCACGCGGCCCATGATCTCGGCCAGCGGTGCGTACTCCTGGTTGCTCAGGCCCGGGCCGTACTCCGCCTCGCGGCTCGACCCATCGGCACTGGGTGGCAAGAACAGGTTCCACAAACCCTGCGCGCGCGCCTTGACCTTCAGCTTTTCGATCGTCTGCAACGGTGTCCAGCGTTTGCCGGCTGCAGTGTTGGCTGCGATCTCGGCGGTGTAGTGCCCCTCGGCAGGGTAGACGTAGTCGTCCATGAAGCGCTGCAGCTTGGCTTGCAACTCTTGCGTGCGAGGTGAGAAACCAAAGTCCATGTCTGTCTCCTTGAGGTGAAGGGCGCGCGCTCGATCACCGGCCTGCGTCGCGCGGGCCGGTGCAAAGGTCTTGCGATGTGCCTAGCGCTCGGCGAGCGCCAGCAATTTTTCTTTGGACAGCACCACCAAGCGCGTCGGTTCGATGCGCACGGCACCGTCGCGTTCGAAGCCCTTGAGCTCCTGGTTGACGCGTTGGCGCGAAGCGCCGAGAAGTTGCGCCAGGTCTTCTTGCGCAAGCTGCAAGCCGATGCGCGTTTCGTCGCCTTGCTTGACGCCGTAGCCACGCGCCAGCAGCAGGATCTGCTTGGCCAGCCGTGCCGACAGCGGACGCGTGTTCAGGTCTTCGATCATGTCGAACATCAAACGCAGCCGTCGGCAGTTCAATCGAAGCAGTGCTTCGTAGAGCTCCACATGATGCGAGAGCAGGTCTTGAAAGTCGGGCTTGAGTACCACCAACAGCGTGGTCTCGCCATGCGCGTTGGAGTCGTGCGTGCGCGGGAAGTTGTCGAACAGCGAGATGTCGCCGAACCACACACCAGGCTCGACATACGTGAGCGTGATCTCCTTGCCCGACAGCGATACCGAGCTCACCCGCACAGCGCCTTTCGCCACGCCGCACCACGACTCTGCCGGCGCACCGCGTGACGAGAGCATGGCACCATCGGCCAGCCGACGCACATGCGCGCGCGACAGAATGGCTTCGCGCAAGGGCTGTGAAAGTTTGGAGAACCACGAGCCTGACTCGATGTTGGACTGCTCTTCGATTGTAAGAATGGGGGGCTGCATGTTTTGTCTCTGACGCGACAGACTGAAGCGGTGCTGCAGTCATTCGAAGCGCGGTGGCCGCTTGTCCAGAAAGGACTGCAGACCCTCCGCGCCATTGGCTTGAAAAAGGTTGTCGAGAAAGTGCATGCGCTCGGCGTCGAGGTGCTGCGCGAGGCTGCGTTCAGGCCATTGGTTGATGAGATCTTTGGCGCTCGCGATGGCGTTCGGCGCGCACAGCGCAAGGCGATCGCCAATCTCCAGGGCTTGCTTCAACGCGCCACCGTGAGAGGTGACCCAGTTCACGATGCCGTGTGCATGCAATTGATGCGAGGTGAAAGGCTCAGACAGCCACAGCATCTGCAGTGCCAGATTGCGCGGCAGGCGCTGCATCAATTGCCAGGTGGCTCCGCCATCCGGTGACAGGCCGATGCGCCCATAGGCCATGATGAACTTCGCATCGTCCGCGGCAACGATCAGATCGCAGGCGAGTGCAAGCGAGAAGCCACCGCCGGCCGCCGCGCCTTCCACGGCCGCAATCACCGGCTTGGTACAGGTGCGAAGCGCTTCGACGAAATCATGAAAGCCCTGCAGCATGCTGCCCTGCACCTCGGGCTCGGCCTTGCGGTTGGCCTTGAGCTTGTGCAGGTTGCCGCCCGCGCTGAAGTGCTCGCCATCACCGCGCAGCACGATGCAGCGCACGGTGGGATCGCTTTCGACGGTGTCGATGGCCTCGATGCCCGCAGCGAACACCTGTTCCGACAGCGTGTTGCGCGACGGCGGGTCACTGATCGTCAGCACCATCGTGCCTTCGCGTCGTTCAGCGTGCAGTTCGGAGGACATCGGCGGTGTGAAGGGGGCGCGCGCAAGTCGCACGAATCATTGTGTCATGCGACATGGCTAGGGTCATCCAGGGGGCGTTCTACCTCTGAAAACAGGGTGCTTCATGCTAGAGTCAAATGCTATCCGGCATGCCCTTTCGAATGCAGAGATTCCTGACGTCGATCACGCTGATTCTTGCTCTTGGGTTGAGTGCGGGAAGGGCGACGGCGCTGGGCTTCGGGAAGGTGACGGCGGCTCCCATGCTGGGCCAGCCGCTGAGCTTTGCAATCGCATTGCGTCTCGACGCCAACGAGAGCATCGAATCGTCTTGCGTCCGCGCCGATGTCAGCTTCGGTGATCGCCTCCTTCCCGCGTCGGTGGTTCGTGCGCGTGTCGAGACTTCATCGAGCACCGGCGAGCGTCAGATCCGCGTGTCCACCACGATCCCCGTGGACGAACCGGTTCTGAGCATCGAACTGCATGCGGGTTGCACGGCCAGCCTGTCGCGCAGCTTCACTGTGTTCGCAGATCCGCCAGGGCAGGGTGCTGTCGCGTCGGGCAGCGGGCAAACGCAAGAGACCTGGATACCTGACCGCGCCGGATCGCCGGTGGAGTCGGTCCTGTCGGCTGTTCCGCCGGCCTCTGCACCTGCTGAGAGGCAAGCAGCGCGGCAACGCAAGAGCCGCGCTGCGCCGCCTGTTCCCGACATACCGAGCCGCAGTTCCATCGCGGCATCAGCCAAGGCAACCGCGCCCGGTGTACCCCCTGCAGCTCGCTCGCGCAGCAAGCCGCAGGCAGCGGCGAAGCCAGCATCTCGCGGTCCCGTGTTGAGGCTCGATCCCGTCGAGGTCGATGCACTGATCTCTCCGTCGTTGCAGATGGCCACGTCGCTCGGCCAAACCAGCCCATCGTCGGAACCCGCGGCGTCAGGTGCGGCGCCGCGATTCATGGACCCGGATCAAGAGCAACGCGTTCGCGACCAGGAGCGCCTCAAGGCGATGGAGGCCACGCTGCTCAAGCTGCGCAGCGACAGCGAGGCCACCGCGAAGGTGCTGAGCGACATGCAGATGCGCGTGCGTGCTGCCGAGGCCGATCGCTACGCCAACCCTCTCGTCTATCTGCTGGTGGTTCTGTGCGCTGTGCTTGCCGCGGGCCTGGCCGCAATGTGGTGGCTGCGGCGTCGCGATCGACGGGCAGCGGCCTGGTGGAAGCCGCCAGTGGAGGCGGTCAATCCACCGCCCGCTGAGCCCGATGACCCGGCCTCTGCTCCGATGCCTCCGGTCGAGATCACCGCAGCACCGCCGACACAGAGGTTGGAGCCAAAACCCGCGCCGATGCCGATGTTCATGCCGCCCCCGTTGGCTGCGCCGTCGCGCCCTGCCGAGTTCGATTCAGGTGGTGGCACCATCGAAGCGGAGCCTCGTCGGCCCATGTCAGCCGAAGAGTTGATCGATCTCGAGCAACAGGCCGAGTTCTTCGTCGTGCTGGGGCAGGACGATGCCGCCATCGATCTGCTGATGGGCCATGTGCGCAGCACCGGCGGCGTGAGCCCCTTGCCTTACCTGAAGCTGCTCGAGATCTATCGCCGTCGTGGCGAGCGCGAGCCTTACGACCGCATTCGCGAGCGCTTCAACCGTCGCTTCAACGCCTATGCGCCGGAGTGGGATGTGGACCCCGAGCTCGGTCTCAGCCTCGAGGGTTATCCGGAGGTGATGGGGCGCTTGCAGAACGCCTGGGCCTCACCATCGCAGGCAATGGACCTGCTCGACGTGGCGCTGTTCCGCCGCGACGCCGGGCCGACCTTCGATGTGCCGGCCTACCGGGAGCTGCTGTTCCTTTACAGCTTGTCGCGCGACCTGGCCGAGCGCGATACGCCTCAAGATGGCGTCGATCTGCTGCTGCCTCTGGGCGACGACGAAGGCGTCACCGCCACGTTCACCAACGTGCCGGCGACTCCGGTCGAAACCGCTGCGGTTCCGGTGCAGGAAGCTTTTTCGCTCGACCTCGACGTGTCGACCGATCAGCCGCCGCTGTCGCTCGACTTTGTCGAAGGCCCGGACTTCAAGCGAAACGTGCGTTGAGCCGGCCGAGGGCCAGCTCCAGCGTTTCGTCTTTCTTGGCAAAGCAGAAGCGCGCCAGCTTCTGCTCGAAGCCGCCGGGGTAGAACGCCGAGATCGGAATCGCCGCGACGCCGATCTCGGTGGCGCACCAGCGGCAGAACGCTTCTTCAGACAAGTCGCTCACCGCCGAGTAGTCGACCGTCTGGAAGTAGCTTCCCGTCGTGGGCAGCAGCTTCAGTTGGGTCGACGCGAGGCCGGCACGAAAGAGGTCGCGCTTGCGCTGGTAGAACGCACTCAGCCCAAGGTACGGCTCGGGGTCGGCCATGTAGGCCGCCAGCCCGTGCTGCACCGGGGTGTTGACCGTGAAGACGTTGAACTGATGCACCTTGCGAAACTCGGCCATCAATGGCGCCGGCGCGGCCACATAACCGACCTTCCAGCCGGTCACGTGATAGGTCTTGCCGAAGCTCGACACGACGAAGCTGCGTGCGGCCAGCTCAGGGCTGCGCGAGACGCTTTCGTGCCGCAAGCCGTCGTACGTCATGTGCTCGTACACCTCGTCGGCAATGACGATCACGTTGGTCGGCCGCAGCAACTCGGTGAGGCGCTGCATGTCATCGGCCGCCCAGATGGTGGCCGACGGGTTGTGCGGCGTGTTGACCAGGATGGCGCGGGTGCGCGGCGTGATCGCCGCGGCGATCAGATCGAAATCGGGCCTGAAGGTGCGGGGCGTCAGTGGCACATGAACCGCGGTGCCGCCGGCCAGCACGATGTTGGGCTCGTAGCTGTCGTAGCTCGGGTCGAGCACGATTACCTCGTCGCCCGGGTGCACGATGGCGAGGATGGTCGTGAGGATGGCCTGCGTGGCACCGGCCGTGATCGTGATCTCGGTGCCCGGGTCGTATTGGTATCCGTAGATGTTCGCGATCTTGGTGGCGACGGCTTCGCGCAGCGCCGGCACGCCGGTCATCGGCGGGTACTGGTTCAAGCCGCTGCGCATCGCGTTGTTGACGGTATCGAGCAGCCGCGGATCGCAATCGAAGTCCGGAAAGCCCTGGCCCAGGTTCACCGCGTTGTGCTGCTGCGCCAGCGCCGACATCACGGTGAAGATGGTGGTGCCGACCCGCGGCAGGCGGCTGGCAAGTGCGGGGGGTGTGAAGCGTGTGTTCATAGCTGGTAGTCGTGCGCGTCGCCGCTCATGGCGCGTGCGATCAGGGCGCGCGTCAGGCGGTCGGAGAGCATCTCGGCGAATGAATAGACGAAGTTGCGCAGGTAAGCGCCGCGTTTGAAGGCCACGCGCGTAATGCTCTGGCCGAACAAATGGCCGACTGGCCGCGACACGAGGTCGCCACCCGGTGGGTCGTCGCGCACTGCGAGTTCGGCCACGATGCCGACGCCCAGGCCAAGGCGCACGTAGGTCTTGATGACGTCGGCGTCGATGGCTTCGAGCACGATGTTGGGCTTGAGTCGGCGTGCGGCAAAGGCCTGGTCCACGCGGGTGCGACCGCTGAAGGAAGGGTGGTACGACACCAGCGGCTGCGCGGCCAGGTCTTCGAGCGAGATGCGTTCGACCTGTGCCAGCGGGTGATTCGCCGGCATCACCAGCGCGTGCTGCCATTCATAGCAGGGCAGGGACACGAGTTCGTCGACGTCGCCAATCGCCTCGGTGGCGATCCCGATCTCGGCCACCTCTTCCATCAGCATCTGGGCCACCTGCGCCGGCGAACCCTGGTGCAGGCTGATGTTGACCTTGGGGAAGCGCTTGCGCAGCTGGGCCAGCGGCTCGGGCAGGAAGTAGCGGGCCTGGCTGTGGGTGGTGGCGATCGAGAGCGTGCCGCTGTCCTGCTTGGAGAACTCTTCGCCGATGCGCTTGAGGTTGCCCACCTCGCGCATGATGACTTCGATCGACTTCAGCACATGCTCGCCGGGCTCGGTGACGCGGCGCAAGCGCTTGCCATGACGCGCAAAGATGTCGACGCCGAGTTCGGCTTCCAGTTCGAGGATGGCCTTGGAGATGCCGGGTTGCGAGGTGAACAAGGCCTTGGCGGTCTCGGTCAGGTTCAGATCGCGCCGAACCGCTTCTTGCACAAACCGAAACTGATGCAGGTTCATATTCCAGAGCAGTATGTGGACGGCCCGGATTATTTCACTTCGCGTCTGATGAAGAAGAGGTGTCGGACAAAACCAATGCCGCCTGTGCCATGGCGAGCACCACGCTGTCGATTTCGCCGATGGCAGGCTGCAGCTTCCATGACACGCTCGGGTGGGCCTGAGCCAGCTCCGACAGCAGCGCCGGCAGGTCCTTGCGCACATGGCCGCCAGCGCCGAGAAACAGCGGCACCACATCGACTTGCGTGCAGCCCAGCGCCGCGAGTTCGTGACCCGCGCTGAGCAGCGAGGGGCTCATGAACTCGAGAAACGCCAGCCGTACCGACATTGCTGGTCGCTCCCTTCCAACGATCCCCGCTACGGCTTCGAAGGGCAGCGCCCAATTCGGGTCGCGCGCACCATGCGCAAACAAGAGCAGACCGAGCTTCACGGAACAGACGCGAGCAAAGCGACGCGTACCTCAAGCCACGCCCAAGGGACGGGTCTCCCGGCCCGACGGGCGGCGCCCCTTGGGGGCAGGAGCGAAGCGACTGGGGGGCTCATCGATACCGGACCAGCCAACTGAACGCCGCAAACGACATGAGGAGGTAGATAAGGCTCGGCGTGGCCGCCACCATCCAAGGCGTCCAGCCCTTGAGCAAACCCAGATGCGCAGAGACGTTGTTGAGCAGCACGAAGCTGATGCCTAGCATGATGCCGCCGAACACCTTCAGGCTCACGCCGCCGGCGCGGGCGTGCAGGTAGGCAAAGGGAAGGGCCAGGCCGACCATCACGAGGCAAGCCAGCGGGTAGAGCGCGCGTTTCCAGAACTTGATCTCGTAGCGCTGGGCCGCCTGTTCGTTGTCCGACAGGTGGGTGATGTAGCGAAACAGCTCCAGCGTCGACATCGAGTTCTCGGGCAGCACGGCGGCAGCGACCACGTTGGCCGAGAGCGTGCTGGGCCACTGATAGGTGGCGAGTTTCTCCTCGACCACGTTCAAGCGGTCGCCCGATTGACCGGCGCCGCTCCAGTCGGTGATGCTCACGTTCGACAGGGTCCATACATCTTTGGCGCCGACGCGCCCGCTGGCCGCGCCGATGCGACGCAGGAGCTGGCCGTCGCCATTGAATTCGAAGACTCGGATGTTCTGCAGCTCGCCGCCCGCGGCCGCGCGCTCCACATTGATGGAATAGGAACGCTCACCCTGCGGGGTGACGGTGTGGTCCTTCAACCAGGCACCCGAAGCGCCCAGGTTGAAGCCCCCTTTGAAGCTCGCCTGCAGCCCGGCTGCGGCGCGCTCGCTCAACGGTGCTACGTAGTCGCCGACCACGAAGGTGACCATGCCGAACACCACGCCCAATGCCGCCAGCAGCGTCAATGCGCGGCCGGGCGCAAGGCCACCGGTGCGCAAGATGGTGAATTCAGACGACTGCGCCAGCCGAGACAGCGCGTAGATGGTGCCGATCAGCACCGCGATGGGTGACAGCTCATACAGATGCCCGGGCAGCTCGAGTGCCGAGTGCAGTGCGGCGTGCAGCGCGGTGTAGCCCTTGCCGATGTCAGCCAGTTCGTCGACGAAGTCGATGAAGAAGAACAACGACAGGAAAGCCAGTGCCACGAAGAACACGGCCGACACGATGTCGGCATACAGCAGGCGACGAACGGTCTTCATGCTGCCGCCTTTTGCATGCCTCGCAAGCGCGGCAGCAGCGACAGGTTGGTGCCGTTATCGCGCCACCACAAGAGTCCCAGCGCCAACGCCAGCGCGCTGCCGTGCGTCATAACCAGCGCGAAGCCCATGCTCATCTTGCCGTTCGACACCCAGGCTTGCGAGAGGTTGATCAGGTTGTAGTAGATGACGAAGGCGAGCAGGGCGAACAGCAGATTCCAGTTGCTCGCACGGCGCGGCTGCGTGGCCGAGAGGCCGATGGCCAGCAGCAGCAGGTTCGCGGCACCGAGCGTGAGCCCCAGCCGCCAGGTGATCTCGCCCTGAGCGCGCGCATCGGGGCCACGCAGCAGCTCGATGGTGCGGCGCGCCTTGGGCGGCAGCTTGTCGACGTTGCTCATCGCGCGTTCACCAGCCTGCACGCGGTAGCTCTCGAAGCGGGCCACCGTCTTTTCGTTCGTCTTGAGGTTCTGTTCGTTCTGCTGGCCCTTGTCGAGCACCAGGAAATTCGCGTCGGGCGTGTTCTCGATGTGGCCGCTGCGCGCAGACGTCACCGATTCGGAATCGCCGTTCTTCGAGAGGATAAAGACATTGCGCCCGTCGCGCCCGTCTTCGCTCGCGCGCTCGATGAAGAAGACACGCTGGCCGTCGCGCGAGGTCTGGAACTGGCCTGGCGCCACGCGCGAGAGGTCAGAGCGCTGCTCGAAGCGGTCACGCATTTCGGTACTGCGCTGGTTGACCCACGGCCATACGAAGAGCGCCAGCAGTGCCACCACCAGCAGCACCGGCCAGCTCACACGCAGCACCGGCCGCACGAAGCGCGACAAGCCCACGCCGCTGGCAAACCAGATGGCCATCTCGCTGTCTCGGTACATGCGGCCGAGCGTGGCAACGACCGAGATGAAGAGAGACAGGCTCAACATCGTGGGCAGGTGGCCGAGTGCGAAGTAGCCCAGCAGCAGCACCACGTCTTGCGGCGAAATGCGGCCGACGGCAGCCTGGCCCAGCGTGCGGATCAGCATCATCGTCAGCACGATCGTCAGGATCACCACCAGCGTGGCGCCGAATGTGCGCGACAGGTCTCGTCTCAGAGAGGAATCGAATAACATCGTTGGATTCTTGAATGGGCCGCATTATGGACTTCCGACACCAGATTTCTTTGCCCGGCAACTTGTCCTCACTCGCTGCAGATGCACTGTTGCTGGTACTCGCAGGTGAAGCCGTAGATGCATCGCTCGACAGCAAGCTCGCGTCTCCGCTGAGCGACGCGCTGGCCCAGGGCGACTTCAAGCTCAAGTCCGGCCGCAGCCTCTATCTGCATCGGCTGGCCGGCGTGAAAGCGCCGCGCGTGCTGGCTGCCGCTTCAGGCGGCAACGACGTCAAGGCCTTCAAATCGGCCGTGCTGCAAGGGCTCAACCAGCTGAAGGGCCTGGGTGCTCAGCATGTGGCAGTGGCCTTCGTCGGCGGCGAACTCGACGACCGGTATGCCGAAGCCGCAGCCACCGCAGCGGCTGATGCCGTCTATCTCTATCGTCACACCAAGCCCAGCGCACCACCGGCCTCCAGTCTCAACAAGCTGACACTGGTCTGCAGCAAGGCCGAAGCGAAAGCGGTGCAGGCTGGCCTGGTCCGCGGACAAGCCATCAGCGCCGGCGTAACGCTCGCCCGCGAATGCGCCAACCGGCCCGGCAACCACTGCACGCCAACGTATCTGGCAGACCAGGCCAAGAAGCTCGGCAAGTCGCATCAACTCAAGGTCGAGGTGCTCGACCGCAACGCCGTCGAGAAGCTCGGCATGGGATCGTTCCTCGCGGTGGCTCAAGGCTCTAGCGAACCGCTGCGCTTCATCGTCGCGCGCTACGACGGCGCGTCCAAGAGCCAGGCGCCTGTCGTGCTGGTCGGCAAGGGCATCACCTTCGACACCGGTGGCATCTCGATCAAACCCGCGGCCGAGATGGACGAGATGAAGTACGACATGGGTGGCGCAGCCAGCGTGCTCGGCACCTTGCGCGCCATTGCCGAGCTCAAGCCCAAGATCAACCTGATCGGCATCATCCCTTCGTGCGAGAACATGCCCGACGGGAAGGCCGTGAAGCCTGGCGACGTGGTCACCAGCATGTCGGGCCAGACCATCGAGATCCTGAACACCGACGCCGAAGGCCGGCTCATCCTCTGCGACGCGCTCACCTACGCCGAGCGCTTCAAGCCGGCGGTGGTGGTCGACATCGCCACGCTCACCGGCGCCTGCGTGGTTGCTCTGGGCCATCACAACTCCGGCTTGTTCAGCCCAGACGATGCATTGGCCGCCGAGCTGCTGGCTGCCAGCCAGGCGTCGCTCGACCCAGCCTGGCGCATGCCGCTCGATGACGAGTACGCCGACGGCATCAAGAGCAACTTCGCCGATGTGGCGAATGTCGGTTCGCGCGCCGGTGGTGCCATCACAGCGGCGCTGTTCCTCAAGCGCTTCACCGGCAAGTACCGCTGGGCCCACCTCGACGTGGCCGGTACCGCCTGGAAGTCGGGTAGCGCGAAGGGTTCAACCGGCCGCCCGGTGCCGCTGTTGACTCACTTCGTGCTGTCGCAAGTTCGCTAGTGATTGTTGTGGCCCCCACGCCGCTTCGCTTCTGCCCCCTGAGAGGGCACCAGCCGCCTTGGGGTCGCTTGGCAGCGGCTCAGTCGGACCAGCCATGACCGAGGTCAGTTTCCACTTCAACGTGCCCGACCGCATGGGCTACGCCTGCCGCCTGCTGCGCAAGGCGGTGCGTCGCGGTGCACGTGTGGTGGTGGCTGCACCAACCCAGGTCTTGACGGCACTCGATCGCCAGTTGTGGGTGTTCGAGCCGCTCGATTTCGTACCGCATGTCCACGCCCGGCCGGGGCAGCCGCCCGCTGCGCGCCTGCAAGCCACGCCGATCTGGCTGACCGAGCAGGTGCTGGAAGCGCCGCATCACGACGTGCTGCTCAACATGGGCGACGAACTGGTTGACGGCTTCGAAACTTTTGCACGTGTCATCGAACTGGTCTCGGTTGACGGGCCCGATCGCATGGCCGGCCGGGCGCGCTGGAAGCACTACAGCGACCGCGGCTATGTGATCGCCAAGCACGACGTTGCCCAAGAGGCCACGGCATGAAGGGCAACAGCCAGCCGCCGCAAAGCGTTCCGGTGCTGACCGAAGTGGTGGTGATGCCCAAGAAGGCTTCGCCCGAAGTGGTCCATAACGACTATCCGCCGTTCTCACCCGACCCCGCTTACGCCGAGACCGCGCCGGCTCCGCTGGGCGATTGGCCCGCTAACCCGCCGCCGCAGCCGCCCGCCCGGGCACAGGCTGATGCCGCCGCCTTCATCGCGCCTCCGCTGATCGATGAGGCCATGTTGACCCAGCGCGTGCTGGCCGACCTCGACAAGCAGCTCGACCTGATGTTCGAGCACCGACTGCGGGAAACCCTGTCCCCCGTGCTGGCTCGAATGACCGACACGCTTGTGCGCGAGATGCGCAACCAGGTGGCCGCCAGCCTGCGTGAGATGGTCACTCGGGCCGTGGCGCTCGAACTCGACCGGCTGCAGCGTCGCTGAGCAATTGAGCAACACCTCTTATTGCTTTCTCGCTCCGCATTCGGGATCATGGCGGCCTGTCTGAAATTGGGCATCGGCACAAGCTTTGCTAATCAGACTTTCCAACCTTTAAGGAAACGATATGAAGAGATCGATCTACGCACTCTCCGCGACGGCTACCGTTGCGTTGATGATGCTGTCGGCATGCGGCAAGAAAGAAGAGCCTGCTGCGGCTGCACCCGTGGCGTCCGCTCCTGCAGCTTCTGCTGCATCGGCTGATTCCTCCGTCATCAAGATCGGCCACGTCGCCCCCACCAGTGGTGCCATCGCTCACCTGGGCAAGGACAACGAAAATGGCGCGCGCATGGCCATTGACGAACTCAACGCCAAGGGCCTAACCATCGGCGGCAAGAAGGTTACCTTCGAACTCGTCGCCGAAGACGACGCAGGCGATCCCAAGCAAGGTACCGCAGCCGCTCAGAAGCTGGTTGACTCCAAGGTCAACGGCGTCGTCGGCCACCTGAACTCGGGCACCTCGATCCCTGCCTCCAAGATCTACAGCGACGCCGGCATCCCGCAAATCTCGCCGTCCGCTACCAACCCGAAGTACACCCGTCAAGGCTTCAAGACCACGTTCCGCGTGGTGGCCGATGACGTGCACCTGGGCGGCACGCTGGGCAAGTACGCCATCACCGAACTCAAGGGCAAGTCGATCTCTGTCGTCGACGACCGCACGGCTTATGGCCAAGGCGTTGCCGAAGAGTTCGCCAAGGGCGTCGTCGCGGCTGGTGGCAAGGTCAACACGCCTGCTCAGTTCACCACCGACAAGGCAACCGACTTCACCGCCATCCTGACTGCCATCAAGGCGTCGAAGCCTGACGTCGTGTTCTTCGGCGGCATGGACGCTGTGGCCGGCCCGATGATCCGCCAAGCCAAGCAACTCGGCATCAAGGCCAAGTTCATGGGCGGTGACGGCATCTGCTCGGGCGAACTGCCCAAGCTGGCGGGTGGCGCAATGGCCGACGGCCAAGTGGTCTGCGCTGAAGCCGGTGGCGTCGAAGGCGAAGCCAAGGCTGGCCTGGAAGAGTTCAAGACCAAGTTCAAGGCCAAGTTCAACGCCGACGTGCAGATCTACGCACCGTATGTGTACGACGCCGTGAACGTGATGGTTGCTGCCATGGTCAAGGCCGACTCGGCTGACCCTGCCAAGTACCTGCCTGAGCTGGCCAAGACCGAAGGCTACAAGGGCGTGACCGGCACGATCGCGTTCGACGAAAAGGGCGACGTGAAGAACGGTGCCCTGACGCTGTACACCTACAAGGGTGAAAGGCGCGAACAGATCGCTGTGGTTCGCTGAGCTTCAGTGTTGAAAGAGAAGGGCGCCGCAAGGCGCCCTTTTTCATTGCGGTACCGACAGCGCGCCATTGGCATCTGGCGGTCGTGCGCGAGTCGCTTCAAGCCCATTCCTTGAAGTCGAGGTAGCGCCCGAAACGTTCCCGAACATCGTTCACCTCGTTGACCGTTGGCGCCGGGCGCTTCGAAAGAGGCTTTGCAGGGTCTTGCCGCGGGATACCCTTGGCCAACACCTCTTCGACATAGACGCCGATCTCGGGCCCGAAGAGGAAGTAGAACTTGGGCACTGCACGCTTCAGCTCCCGGGCCGCATCCTCGGCGGCGTCAGCATCCGCCGAGACAAATGCCCACAGCAACTCGAACAGTGCGTAGCGCTGTTCGAACAGGTCGAGATCGAGCCTCGCCCTCGCGACCTTCCATTGCTGGTACGCGATGTACGCGGCAATGCTGCCGATCGTCAGCGCGACGAAGGCCGCGGGTACACCGCTCAGCATGGCGAAACTCACGCTGCCCGGCTCCCACCAGCCGGGCATGGTGGTCAAGGGGGCGGATGCAACGGACGCCATCGACGGTCTCCTGCGAGCAGAAATAAAACGGGCCCGACGAGGCCCGCGTTTTCAGCATTTTGGCTGAGGTTTCTACGCTCACATTCGCTGCGGCGTGACGGAGAAAACATCATCTCCGGTTTGGTAGGACGCAGACTACGTCCGGATGGCAAGTTGCGCGACTGACAGCGTCGATCCGTCGGTGAAGGATGGCACTCAATGCAGTTTCATCGACGGAGGTGACGATGCGCAATCCCTGGCTGACCAAGAATCCTTTCATGAGTGCCTGGCTGAGTGCGGCCAACCGAGCCGCCGGAGCCGCTCGCGGTCACGCGACTGCAGCTGCAAACCGCGAAATCGCCAAGATGCAGACGACGACCGTCCGCCAGACGATGGACTTCTGGACCGGTCAGTCGTTGACCAAGGCCGTGGCGCCCAGTCGGCGGAAGAAGAAGCGGTGATGGGTTCGGGAGGCTGAACGCAGGCACAAAAAACAAACGGGCCTGAGAGGCCCGTGTTTTCTAGCGTTCTGGCGGAGAGGGCGGGATTCGAACCCGCGGGGGGTTATTAGCCCCCACACGCTTTCCAGGCGTGCGACTTAAACCGCTCATCCACCTCTCCGGAAGCCGCGGATTCTAGCCGACAGATGCAACCGGCTTCATTCAGCTCGGCGTCTTCTGCTTGATCAAGGCCATTGAGGTGGCGATCAGGCCGGCGACTTCGCTCATGTTGCCGGGCACGATCATGGTGTTGTTCTTTTGGGCGAGCTGCGCAAAGGCCTCGACGGCTTTCTCGGCCACCTTCAGCTGCACGGCCTGTTCGCCGCCGGGTGAGCGGATGGATTCAGCCACCTTGCGGATGGCCTCGGCCGTGGCTTCTGCCACCGCGACGATCGCCGCAGCTTCGCCTTGCGCCTTGTTGATCTCGGCCTGCCGTTGCCCCTCGGAGCGGGCGATGAACGCCTCGCGCTCGCCGGTGGCGATGTTGATCTGCTCCTGCTTGCGGCCTTCGGAGGCCGCGATCAACGCGCGCTTCTCGCGCTCGGCGGTTATCTGGGCCTGCATCGAATGCAGGATCGCCGCCGGCGGCGTCAGGTCCTTGATCTCGTAGCGCAGCACCTTCACGCCCCAGTTGGTGGCGGCTTCGTCGAGCGCGGCGACGACCGACATGTTGATGTGGTCGCGCTCCTCGAAAGTCTTGTCGAGCTCCATCTTGCCAATCACCGAGCGCAGCAGCGTCTGCGCAAGTTGCGTGATGGCCGAGATGTAGTTCGACGATCCATAGCTCGCGCGCATCGGGTCGGTGACCTGGAAGTAGATGATGCCGTCGACCTGCAGCTGGGTGTTGTCCTTGGTGATGCAGACCTGGCTGGGCACGTCGAGCGGCACTTCTTTCAGCGAATGCTTGTACGCCACGCGCTCGACGAAGGGCACGACGAACTTGAGGCCCGGCGTCAGCGTGCGGTCGTACTTGCCGAGACGCTCGACCACCCAGGCGTTTTGCTGAGGCACGATCTTGAAGGTCTGGAAGATGAAGATGGCGGCGATGACCGC
>Ga0307516_10003567_pt1 | contig 19853 bp, 25 predicted proteins | sample 19_EM_MG_FD_203310 | JGI IMG/M metagenome (GOLD analysis project Ga0307516, IMG submission 203310) | Populus trichocarpa ectomycorrhiza microbial communities from riparian zone in the Pacific Northwest, United States - 19_EM | ecosystem: Host-associated > Plants > Roots > Unclassified | place...
GCCGCCGCCGCCCCCCCCGCCCCCCCCCCCCCCCCCCCCCCCCCGCCCCGCCCCCCCCCCCCCCCCCCCCCCCCCGACAAGAGGCATAAAGCGAGACTGGGGGAACGATGGCGACGGAAGACTGGGGGGGTGGGGTGAAGGGAGAAAAAGAAAAGAAAAGTGCAGAAGAAGCAGAAGCAGACTGACTTGACTGACCGTGATGATTGCAACCGCTTACCCGGTGCCCGCGAATGCAGGCCTCGCAGGCCATCTTGACGCCTTCGATCATCATGTTGGGCGAGAGGAGGAACGGCAACAACAAAGAGCAAAGGCCACGCCAACGGGACAGGCGTCGCCGAGCGGGGGAAGGTTAGATTGGGGGGAGGTTGTCAGGGCGGAGGGGCTTAATGTTGTAGTGTAGAGCGGACGGATGGGCTTTCAAGACCGATGGATTGCTGAGGAACTTGGGAGTTTGACACAAGGCTGACCGACTAGCTGGATAGGGCTTTTTTTTTCCCTTTCTGATTGCTGGCTGGGTGGCTTGCTTTCCTTGTTCGCCGCCGGGAAGCTGCAAGAAGGGCTGGACTGAGTCGCGACGGTCTCAAGTGCAGTTTAGAGGACGAGCCCAAGTAAGCACGAAGCACTCCGGGAGCCGCCGTTGTTTATTGGGGGCGCAGGCAGGCACTCTGCGAACCGCGGCGGTGGTGGCTTTTCGGTGGTACTGGTTTACCGGCGCGGGCGGGCTTATCGTGCTGGGTGCTGGGTGCTGGCCGCAATCACAGGCGGATGTTGGGACGGTGCGAGGGCGGACGGCGGAGGCGGAGGCGGACGAGCGGAGGCGGCGTTCGGGGAGACGTTCGAAGCGGACACGGCTGCGGAGCGGGGGCGCGGGAGCGGGGCGGAGAGGGGCAGGAGACACTATACCCGAGCGAGGAGAGGAGACGGAGGAGACGGGGGAGGTGGGATGAGAGCGGAGCGGACGATCGAGCGAACGAGCGGGAGAGAGGCAATATAGATATGGAAATCGGAGCGGCCGCTGACGGACATGAATGCACGTAGGCGACTGTTCTGGGAAGTGTGGCAAGGAGCCCCCCTGCCGGGTTTTGCACGGCCCGTACTCGGCGCCGGCCTTCGAAGCGTTCAACGGACGACCGAGTGGCCTCCCCAAATAAGCGACTGGTGGAGACGTGCTGGCGATGCGGGAGGATTGGGATATGGATGAGAGCGAGGAAATGGCGAGGCGGGGGGGGGGAAGAGTTTTAACGCTGCGGTGCGGTTGGGCGAGCGCCTGTCGCCGCCGGCGCGCTCCACGCACCCCGGAACGACGGACTTCCGCAGGGATGTTCCAGCGAGCGCTGGGCTCGGTGGTGCCGGGGCCGGGGCCGGAGCCGGAGCTGGTGCGGTGCAGCTGGCGCTGGTGCTGGTGCTGCCGATGGCGCTGCTCTGGCTGCTTGTTGCGGCCGCTGCCTTGCCGTGCCCGCAACAATGCCAGTGCTGGCGGCCGCTGCCACTGCGTCCGTCGAGGTCGGCCATCTTCCCTTGCCCACTTTAACTTCACGGTTTCAGACGCCGCTGCCATTAACTCGCCCACCTCCTGTGCTGTCGTCTCCCTATCCGCGTCTGCTGCACCACCACCACCACCACCACCACCACCACCACCACCACCACCACCACCACCACCACCACCACCACGGCGCTGCCTCCAGAATCCGCCAAGGGCTGCGGATGTCGACTCGCTCCCCTTCGGCCGGCGCATCTGTGGTACCCTAGACTCCCATGTCCATGCCAATGCCAATGCAACCCCTCTCTGCCCACAGCAACGATCATATCACGCCGAAATTGTGCGATGTCGTTCGTCGCCGGGCAATCACGACGGCCGCCAGAGCCTTCAGGAAGCGCAGCAGCTGCAGCCAGTCAACACAGATGCCAGGTCTTGTGTGGTGTGGATTGCAGCACGCCCACGCCCACGCCGACGCCCACACCCACACCCTCTTCCCTGGCGGCACAGCCCAGAGATTCCCCACGGGCACAGCCCAGAGAATTCCCCACGGCCTCACCAACCGCGGAGGCAGTCAAACGAGGGAGGTCCGGCGACAGGAAGGGAGGGAGGGACGGATGGACGGATGGACGGATGGATGGAGAGGGTGTCGAGCCCACGGGATGCACGTCTGCAGCTCTCTTTCTTGTCTCTCTTCTCTTTTCGCTCCCCACGAACCAAGAGTAACGTGTGGACGTATCTATGTACGGCGAGCGAGAAAGGAAAAGGAACGACAGAAAAAAAGAAAAAAAAAACACAAAAAAAATAAAATAATTAATCCCCATGTGAGGTAGTAGCCCCAGCGCAAAACACAACCTACAGGAAACAGGCATGCGATATGCCAGTTGGGGCACGCACCCCAAGACCACAAGATAGCTGGAGTAGGTAAGGCGACCGGGATTGCGACGACGACGACGACCACGAACGACGAACGAGGAACGTCGGTTGGCCGCACCCCTCCTCGCCCAACAAAGCGTGTATCTACATGTGTGTGTATGGGTATCACGGAGGTGGAGCAGACTGCGATGTGCGTGTGCGACGGAAGCGGGGAGGTCATGACCTGTCACGTCCGCGATTCCTTCCGCAGAGGAGAGTACGTACGTAAGCATTTACTTGGGTCCCTCCTCCCATGCCCGCCGTTGGTGGGGGGGTGGCCTGGCTCCCGAGGCGAGTGGAGAGCATGATGTGTCGATTGAAAAAGCAGCCCCCATTCATTCATTCATTTCCACGCAGCAGACATCACCTATCCATCTAGTCTGGTGTAGATCTGGTATGGGAGCGAGAGCAATTGGGGACGTACGGAGGAGGAGGAGGAGGAGGAGAAGGAGAAGGGAGGCAAGAATTCTTTCATTCTCCCTTTCTTTCTTTCTTTCTTTCTTTCTTTCTTTCTTTCTTTCTTTCTTTCTTTCTTTCTTCACCAGACAAGCTTCTTTAACTGCCTTCGTCCGGCTATCTACCGAGAGGGCTGGGCAGCACAGCACAGTGTCAGCGGTAGATGGGGGGAAGGTCCCGTCCTCTTTTCTCTCTGCCATCTACCACTACTACTGACCTGCGCAAACACCCCGCGCCCGTGGGAAATGTCCGGATGCTGATCCCCGCGTCGCCCTAGTAGGAAACGCAAAGACTAGACTACTCCAGCAAGTGGATGGCTCGCGGCTCGTGGCCCGTGGCTCGTGGCGGCGGCGGCGGCGGCGGCGGCGAACGGCAGCATGGCCAAGCCCCGAACACGTAATCTAGATATCTACCGGATACTGAGCGTATCTGTCCAGCGAATATCTAGTACGGACACGTCCTGCCGTGAAACGACGTCGCGAGAGGAAGGAAGAAAGGAAGGAAGGAAGGAAGGAAGGAAGAAAGGAAAGAAGGAAGGAAGGAAGGAAGGAAGAGATTGCCTGGATGTGAGGTGTAGCTGCTTCGCTGTGCTGGGCATCCATGCGAACATCACTCTCGGGAGGACCACGACCACGCGCTCCACTCCACCACCGATGTATGTACGTACCCAGGCAAAGTGGGTGTATACATTGTATCTATATATCTACACACACCTCCTCCCCCTACCCAGATATGCTGCCGGACCTGCCGAAGACCGTCTCGGCCACGGAGGACGCTTTCGTCTGAAGAAATATATATGAAAAGGCATGCACGCCGAGCAAGAATCAACCCGGGAAAAATAGAGAGCGCGACAACGCCCGTTGGGGCCATATGCCTCCACCGCCGCCAACGGGACCCCCCCCCCCCCCCCCCCGCTCTCCGAGAACCCGAGTGCAGCGGAACATCGGTCTCGTCTCTGCGTCAGAATCGAGCAGGATTACATAAGGCTCCGGAGGAAGTGGACGACAGGAAGAGAAGAGGGAGCGGGAAACGAAAAGGAAAAAATAAAGAGTCCCTGAAACACCCGGCGGGGCGGGCGCACAGCTCCCCTTCCGGACGGACGGACGGACGGACGGACAGACAGACAGACAGATAGATAGATAGATCATAGATAGATAGATAGATCATAGGTAGATAGATAGATACCGTTGTGCATGCATAGCATAAGAACGGAGCATCTAGTAGAGTAGATGGAGAGGGTATTTGCATCCACGCGAAACGAAGGAGAATCCTCTTCTTTTCACCCTTTCCCCTCCCATCCCTGGCCGAACGGGGCCAACATATATCTAGATAGATAGATAGATACACCAGCCATGTGTGATATATTTATGTACTATGTGTGTATCTATGTATGTATCTATGTATGTACGTACTATGTGTGTATGTATGTATGTATGTATGTATATGTATATGTATGTATGTATTTGTGTATATGTATTTGTGTGTATGTATTTGTGTGTATGTAATGTATGTGTGTATGTAATGTATGTATGTATGTATGTATGTATGTATGTAATGTATGTATGTATGTATGTATGTATGTATGTAATGTATGTATGTATGTATGTATGTATGTATGTATGTAATGTATGTATGTATGTATGTATGTATGTATGTATGTAATGTATGTATGTATGTATGTATGTATGTATGTATGTATGTATGTAAGTATGTATGTATGTATGTATGTATGTAATGTATGTATGTAATGTATGTATGTATGTATGTGCGTATGTGCGTACGCAGGAATGCATATATCTAGCAGTCTGCACATTAATTTCTTACATAAGGGGGAGCAGGGAGATTGCTAAACCTGCCCATCTAGAGTGATGCTCCGTGACCGCCTGTGCACGTCGGAGGGGCAGGTGAGCGGAAGAGCGGGCGGGAGAACAGAGCGTGGCCTGGAGGGCTATCTATACTTAGCGACATGCATCCATCCATCCATCAACGCATCCACGCTGCACTCCGTCGCTCTTGTGCACGCTCCGCTGCTCCCGCTCCCGCTCCGGGTTGACACGTCGAGTGGAGAGAGCGCACACCCAAGGATGGAAAATAGTACCCGCTGCGGGTGCGTTGCACATCAGCCAGCCAGCCGACAGACCAGACCGATGCCGCAAATTGAGAACAGGGCCTCCCTCCCCTCCTTCCCTCCCCCCCTTCCCTCCCCCCCCCCTCCTTCCCTCCCGATCTGTGTCGGTTTCCGCAAGCACTCACTCTGGAACCGCGATTCCGCTCTGACACGCTGCCAGACATCCTGCATTGCATCAGCCATCGCGATCATCTCCGCCGCTCCTGCGCCACCCCCCGCTTTCCCTCCGCCGCGACCGCGTGGCCGAGATGGCGATGGGTGCGCGCAGCACCGCCACCACCGCCACCGTCGCCGCCACCCAATCGGAGGGCTTCGGAGTCTGTCCAGATACGAATGCGGAATCCGATACGAACGCGAAATCCGATATGATCGCGAAACCCGATACGAACGCGAAATCCGCTGCGAACGGGAGGATGCCGGTGGGCCGGTGGGCCGGGCGACCGCATGCGACGCGCCGCCGCCGCCGCCGTGACAACCCAATCAGACAACCCCAGGGGGCCGTCCGTTCCTGGACATCCGTCCCTCCGTCGCCCACCCCCCTGGCTGCCGAACCCGGGAGCGCAGAGATAGAGTGGGGTTCCACAGACCATGCATTCCGAGCATCCGGAGTATGTTGCGTACCCATACCGACAGCTTCGCCGTCCCACTGCGCCAGTCGAGGAACGAAGCAGAAAGGGAAGCCTGAAGCCAGCCAGGGGCTGTGGCAATGGCCGGAATCATCAGAGTCGTTCCCACGTCTGCATGCATGCACGGGCGAACTGGCTGTTGCTAGGGGGACTCCGGAACGCGCGCTGGCTACGCGGATAAACATCGCCCCCGTCCGTGCTCCTCCAGCACGCGGGAAAAGCTTCATGCGCACTGTCACCGCTCCGGAAGGTTCGGCACGGCACAGTGCGTAGACACTGCGCACACGTGGCTGCAGAAGGGAGAGAAGTGGCTGCGTGTACCGAGAGCGCGGACGGGCTATGCATGCATGTGTCCGCCCACGAGCGCGCACACCCGGCGAACCACATAACTATCACGCGCCCCCCCTTCCGTTCGGCCATGCTCCCCCCCCGCCTGGTTCGCCTTCCCTCGAACAGGCAGTCGGCTGGCTCTTTGTGCGGGCTGGGGCACACTGTCCGACGTCTGCGGCTGGATGCTCCAGTTCGTGCTCGCGCGCTCCTTCCTCCGCCGGCGGCATCCTGGACGCCGACTCCGCCTGCACTGAACACCCCGTTCCCGACACCTGGAGATGCCCCCGCACGTGTAGATTGCCCTCGTTGTCCTCCGTGCTGACTGTGGAGTGCGACCCATCGTCGGCCTGCAGGCCAGTTCGAGCGAAGGGCCCAGGGCGGCGACGGGGCGTTGAAACAAAACCCTTCCCGCCGCAACGTCGAGCCCGGAAGCCATATTATCGGCGACGGCTGCTCTGCCGGGCATCCCGGCCCAGCGCGACACCACGGGCAGCTCTGCGACGTCCCACCGCCAGCAGAATAATCCCGTTCCATGGACAGCCTAGCCTGCAAGCGCACTGAACGAAATTCGGCCGGCGAGAGAAGCGGAGTGCGCGACACGGTGTGTAAGCACGTATGCGTGCATCCATCACTTTCGAGGCGCCCTCCCCTCCACTCCTCCCATGGGTGGCTGGCTACAACTCGGCAATCTGCACAGTGCTGGCGGCCACGCTCACTTCCCTCCCTCCTCCCTTCCCTGCCGCCGGTTTCCAAACTCTCTGCCCCCCTCGACACAATCACCGTCATCGCCGCTAACGGTATGTACGGAAATATAGTACACGCCCCAAAGTTCAAACACACGCTTTGTTTTGCCGCCCCTCCCCGTGGCCGTGTGCACCTATATGAGGTTTCGCCCGTCGCCCTGGCGCTGGTCCTACCCGATCGTCGATCGTCTCGTTTTCTGCACCTCCGGGCCGGGCATCTTGGCAAGGTGTCGTTCGAACGCCCCCCCCAGCCGTCAATGGGCCGGTCAACCCACCCCCCCCCCCCCCCCCCCCCCCCCCCAATTGCGTCTATTTTTACGAGATTTTCGTGGGCTCTGACGTAAAATGCCCCCTCCTCCGTCCCCTGGCGGTTTGCCGCAGAAACGGAGATGCGACTGCGCGCGTCCCCTCCACCCCGTACCGGTGGAGGACGACGCTCTGCCCGCTCCAGCGTGGAGGAAGAAAAAAAGTTTCTTTCCCAGTCATATCTATGCAATGCACATGCGTGCGTGTCATCACACTTATCCGGAGAATTCATGCACTGGGATGTGGAAGAGCCGGGCGCGATAGGATACACCGATGACGAAGGAAGAGCGCGAGAGAGAGTGTGAGAGCGGGGCGAGAGTGGGGCTATCTATGACATGTGGGTGTGCCACGAGGGAAGATTCCGCCCATCTCCCCCGATCGATACACGTACGGGATCAGGATCTGTACGTGCCGTCTCGTTCCTCCATCTGCCGCGAATTGGTTGCCGAGGCGCACGTGCATTGGCAGTATGCCTGCTCCTCCCAGCGCTCGAGTAAAAGCCAGCTCCAGGAAGAGGGCCAAGTACCGATGCCCCCAAGACGAGCCCGTGGTCCTGGCCGGGCCGGGGCGTCGTCTAAACCTCCACAGCCTAGTCTCGGCTTTCCGAACAGGAGAGAGAGAGAGAGAGAGAGAGAGAGACCGCCGTGCGTCATGATATCTCACTGACTTCGATCCGGATCGCAAACTGTCCAGCACCAAACCCGAGCACGACGTCACTCGCAATAACAAGTGCGAACCAGGTTACATTGATGCGAATCTTCTAAGGCTGCTGCCCCCCGTTGCAATTTATCTGGGGAGATCGAAAAACAAAAGGTTTCAAAGAGGTGCGCCAAGGATCGAGATATTCTATCGCCGCCAGCCAGAACACATACGTGCATGCATCTGCCTTGGGCAATATCTACCGCCGTCCGGATCCAGACCGCTGCGACCGGCAACGGAAACTCCCACTTCCCCCCCCTCGGCCCGGAGTAGGCACAGAGCGTCGGGCCTGTCGGAGCCGGACTCGGCGCTTCTCAGCGATCGCATTGGCTGGCACTTGTCTGTAGGTCGTTGGAGGGACCGCCTACCCGCCCAGCCAAACCTGGCCCCACTTCCTCGGGTGTTCCGGCAGTCATGGGCGGGGAATCGGCTTTTCCGAGTTGGGGGCTGATTCCGACCCCACCTGTTTTGTTTTCGTTCGGGGAGTGGTCTGTCACCCTCCTTTCCCCCCTTATCTAACGCATATGTAGGTAGCTCAGCGGGGCGGAAATTTACGAGCGGAAGGTCCACCATGTAACTCGAGCATGTGGGGCTTTTTCTTTCTTTACCGCTGCTGTTGCGGCTGTTCGGGGGAGGTCGCGTACATGGAATGGTCAGCCCGATTATATGACATTCCCCAACGTGGGAGACACCGTCCTCTTCCCCGTTCGCAGATGTCTACGATGCAACTAGGTATGGCCAAACACAACCGTCTGGCTGTGTCCGCGTGAGCGACCATGTTTGTTCGAGACCACTCCGCTTCGGGAAAAAAAAGAAAAAAGTCTGGGCGTCGGTCCTGGTTGCGGAGAATGAATCCAGCCGAGAACGCGGGGAAGCCGGAGGGGGTGGAGGAGGAGGCCGGTGCAAGTGCACGCTGACTGCTATTCGCCCCGACCCGACTGGAGCGGGGAGAGGTTCCGGCGATGGTTTGCAATTCAGATCCAGACCACAGCAGGGGGGGGGGGGGGAGAGAGTGGGTGTGTGGAGTACGAGGTAGCTATGACGGGGAAACGAGCACTCCATCGCGCACGCGTATCGTCGTGGAAAAGGAGACAGCCGGCGGGAGGAGGCGGGGGGGAGCCTGTGGCAGGGTAAATATCTATCTATGTAGTCTACTTATCTATCTGTTGGATTTCAACGTGCAATCTGCTGGTTGTTTCATTCCGGGCTTCTCCGAATACGGGTCCTCGCGAGCGGCGGCTTTTGTTTTTGTCGCACGCTGTGACCCCAGACACGAAATCGGTGATATGATGAGTGGTGGCGAGTGGCTGGTGCGCTCGTACACTACATACATACATATGAACGTGGAGACAAATCGGTCCTGTTTCACGGCTAGAACCGAGTGGCTGTGCGTGTCCATAGCCCTGATCCGGGGAGTCACGAATCCGGCTCCGCATAGACTCTCCTTGATCTTCTCGTCCCCCCCACCGCAGTTTGGAGTTTGGCCTCTCTGCATACGTACCAAGCCTTCACGCGCCCTTCCTGTTGTCGACGCCGGGGCCAGCCAACTTTGCTTCTTTTTTTTTCCTTCTTTCTTTCTTTTCCTTTCCTCCTGCACTCCGCCTCTCCATGACAACTGGGCTTGCGAGGAAGAAGCAGCCGTCGGTTCCCAGCGGACCGTGGTTGGGGGCGCCGTCTCGACGGGCTGCGGATAGAATATCCATAGATACATACTCTACGTATCTGAGCATCCGCAACGACGACGCCCGGCCGGAGGCGCGTTAGCACGGCCCGCCGCCCCGCCGAGTCTTCTAGATACTTGGCGACATTTGCGAAGCGATGTGTCTCTTTTTTCTCCATCGGCTCGTCCTTTCCTCGGAAGGATGCAGCGACAACAACGCTGCGCTTACTGTCGTCCGCGCTGCTGCCGGGAGATGCGCCGGGAAACAGCAATCGCGCGGAATTGCGGTCGACGAGCGACGTCTCCTTTATCGGGACGGTCTTTCGCTGGGCTGGCATGTATCTATCATCCGTCCGTGTGCCAACGGTGTCCTACCCCAGCCGGCGGTTAGTTGTTCTTCGCCTTTTTTCCTTGGTCCTTTTTTTTTTCTTCCGTTCCGCTCCACCCCACTTCCCCACTAACTATACCTGACACAGCGCGGCGTGGGTTTCCCAAACTCTGGGGAAATCTCTCCTTCCGCGCCGTGCGGTCCCGGAACAACACGGGTCCCGCCTCCATCTGTCGCCCGCTGCGCCGGGCTGACCGTTTCGAAGGCGGACTCGCCCCGCCGGTGTCACCTCGCGAGAAGGCGGGAACACAGCCGTTGGACGCCAGGCGAACCAACCCAAAATTCCCGCTCGCGCGTCGCTCCGACGTTTCCCCGTCCCAGCGGGCCATTTTGTTCCGGTCCGCTTCGGGCGGCGCGCAAAGGGGACGCGGCGGCGGGCTGCAAGGCATTGAAGCCCACGTCGCTGCGCCCGCCGTGTCTCTCTTTTCTTTTTCCCCCGCGCGACCGGGCTGTGACTTGCCTGCAACACACGCCCGTGCCGACAGCGCATCGTGGTCGCAAAACACCCCCGAGAATCGCGAGCCCTGCCGGCTCTCCTGGCCGCTAAGCGACGCCCCTGCCCCGCTCGCCGCAGAGCGTGGAGCAGCGAACGTGCCGCAGCGAACGTGCGACCCGCCGACGATGGCGCTCGCTCGCTCCTCCGCGGCGCGACCCGCTCGATCGCCACTCGCTGCCTTCCACCCGCGCCCGCGATCGCCCCCAGGCCTCCCCGTCCCATCCCTCTGCTGCTCGCAGACATCTGGCCTGCCGCGCTGCCGGCTCGAGTCTGCTCCCTCCGTCTCTGCCCGCTGCTTCGTGGCTGCGCCGTCTCACCGCCGCCCCGCAGCCGCCTCGGAAAAACACCCGAGCGAGTGACCGGCCGTCCCGTCCTCCCGTCCGTCCCGTCCGCCCCGTCCGTCCGACGTCGCCAGCCCAGTCTGGGACTACCGCATCGCTCTCCGCGGAAATCTCGCACCGCTCCCCACCAGTCGCGCGTTCCTCCACACCAAGCGGCCTGCATCCGTTCTCCGACGCTCGAATAGCATCCGCCCACCCGCCCAACCGTCCCCGTCCCCGTCCCCGTCATCCGACCCACGGCTTGCCGGCCACGCACCAGCGGAAGTCTGCTCTGGCCTCGCGCTGCCCCGTCTTCTCAGCCCCGTCCCGGCCTCGCGACCACTGCGCGCCCCTTACCGTCGCTCACAGCCGAACGCCGGCCGCGTGCTCTCCCGCGCGCTCCGGAGCACGCCACCTCCAGCCTTTTCCCGACGCACGCCTCCCGTCGGCCGTCGTAGATATTCATAGACCTGCTTCCGGTGTTCTGGCTCCCCCCCCCAGCGCTTCGCCCAACTCGTTGACTTAGGCGCACGTCCCCCCAACCCCCCCCCCGTCGTCGCCGTTGTGTCCTTTTGCCGCAACGACAGTAAGGAGGGCCCGGATCCGCATCTCGGCTCCCCGGATTTTCTCTATTTTCGCGGCGCCATCCACGCCCGTCCCCGTACTTTAATCCTCGTCCTCCCCAACGACATCGACCCACACTCACACGCACTCCACACCTTCCGCCAACGACAGCGACGATATAAAATTATATAAAAAAAAAAACTAAAAAAAAACTGCAAGGGAATGGATTTAAAGCCCACGCGGAGCCTATAACCTCAGTTTTTTTCTTTTTTTCGCCGGAAATATTATGGCAGCGGAGGTTGCTACTAGTCCTTCACAGGCTTCGACCAGCGGTGGTAATGTTGGCAGCGCCGTCTCCAGTGTTGTTGGTGTCGCAGGCCACTCTTCGGGCCCCAAGAGCACATTTCGGTTCAATTCGCCGACCTCCTCTTCCATCGCACGCTGCTCGCCGCCGCAGAAATACCAGTCACAATCGACTTCTCAGTGCAAGCCCACCTCCTCGCCGCCAAACGACGACGCTTCAAGTTCGCCGTCGTCCTTCTTTTCGCACCATCAGCAGCGCCTGTCGCCCTCCAGTCTCGGCTCAACGCTGTCGTCGGCGCAGGGCAGCTCTATCCCACGTGGACTACCTCCGCTGATGACTGGGACACCGCCGGCGGCCGGCGGGGGAGCAGGGACGGGAGCAGCAGCAGCAGCAGCAGCAGCAGCAGCAGCAGCAGCAGGAGGAGGAGGAGGCAGAGGAACAGCAGCAGGAGCGTCAGGAGGAGCAGGAGGTGGAAGTGGAAATGGCGGCGGCGACGGCGGCGGTGCGGGAACAGGAGCTATGGATCCGCGGCTACCCATGTCGCCTGGACCTAGCGCAATGAGACCGAACGACAATCAGGATGCTCTGTGCGGGGACCCGACGGCGCCTCGAAAGCGGTCAAAGGTATCTCGGGCTTGCGACGAATGTCGGAGGAAGAAGGTCGGTTCCGCCTGGATTCCATCGCTTGTCCACTCCTGTTGCGGCAGCTATTGCTGTTGCCGGCCGAGGAGCATCGTCTGCGGTCCGGCTAGTGCGCAGCAGCTCTCAGGCTCTCTCCCTCTCTCCCTGTGTGTGTACCAGTTGTTGTCGGGCTAACATGTTACGATGTCACTGCAGATTCGCTGCGATGCATCCTCCGAGACTGGGATTGAACAGTGTTCCAGTTGCAAGCGCGTTGGCTCGAAATGCTCCTTCAGCAGAGTACCCATGAAACGAGGCCCCAGCAAAGGGTAATTAATTTAATTAATTTACATTCTCGTGTTTATTCTTTTCCTCCTTGCGTCGGACGTCCCCCCGTCCAACCGGCCTATGGAGAAACTGGCCCTCATCCCCCCCCTCCACCTCGTTTATTGCGGCTGTGTCTGGCCGACGGACGCGAGCGCATCGAACAAGCTTATCGCCGTTCCGCTCCAGCTTCGATATCAAAATCGACCTGCACGCAGTACCGGTTCCGCTGACACTCCGTCTTCGTATAGATATATCAAAGAGTTGGCAGATAGGCTGAACACACTGGAGAACTCAATATCCACTGGCGGCGACCTCCATTCGTATGGGCTGGCAGGAGAAAGCGAGCACAGTCCCGGCCTTTCGGATTCCACCTCGCCCCCTCCTGCTGCGGCGATGGCAGGTGGAGTCCTGCAGCCAAGACCTAGAAAGCGGACATTGTCGTCATCAAGCGAGCTCCAGCAGGGAGTTCATTTGCAACCTTTATCGCAGGCTACTTCGGCCGGTTCCAGGCAGGAGAGACTTCCCTCTATCGACTCGTTTCACCCAGCGACGCAGCATCAGCACCAACAGCGCAGTCAGCTATTGCAGCACGAGTCGCAACGGCAATTGCCACAGCCGTTGCACCCCCGAGCATCACAGGGCTCCGATGTTGGCAGGCTTCAGCCGCAGCAATATCCATCCACATCAATCTCAACGGATGGCACCAGGCAGAATTATTGGAAGGGGCCCTTCCAGGACCGTACGGCTAGTCTCAGCTTCCCGTATGACATGGACTCGCAGAGGCCCTCGGCCAGCAGTCCGCTCACGCCAGAAGTAAAGACATTCGAATGGGACGAGGACTCAATAGACCAGTAAGTAACGTGTCTCTCCGTTTTCCGACAGGAGGACAAGTCTACCCATGTGGGGTAAGGGGAAGCATCTAACGTGGCTCGTCGTACAGGTACTACAGTCTTATCCATCCAACGTTCCCACTGCTCCCGCACTCCAAGCATCGGCTGCGACAAAGGCTGGCTGCAGCCTCGATCACTGTCAGAGAGGCGTTATTGGAGGCATTATACGCGGCTGTCCGTTCGAATCCATCGTACCCGTCCAAATCCGGCGCACCGTCGGCAAACCCCAGGCGAGCATGCGAGCTTTGCGTGGCTTCGCAGTTCGAGAGCCATGACCCCCGGGCCTCGGTATCGAGTAGCCTGTTGTTCTTGCAGACCATGGTCCTGATGGCGCTTGAGGCTGACAACCACGGGCCCGCAACGATGCGAGGACAATACAGTGGGCCACCTCGAGCGGCGTGGGTCGGCAGTGCCGTTGGCCTAGCTTACTCGCTGAAGCTGCATCAAAACCGGGTAGGAGAGAGATTCGCCCATGGCGACCCAGATTCGGACGAAAAGCTAGGCCGAAGGGCATGGTGGGTGCTGGTGGTATTGGATCGCTGGCATGCTATCAGCACATCGAGCCCACTCTTCATACCCGACTCGAACGTTGTGCTGCTACCGGAAGATCAAATGCTGATCGGCTCGACGCCGTTCCATCTCGTCCGTAAGTATCTTGGCGGTGTTGCCACTGCACTTGCTGACTGCGGTCAGGCCTCTCGTGCATACTAGGTCACCTGGCGGAAGCATTCACGACTGCGGATGAGATTGTTTCGGCAGCGTCACTAAATCCCTACATCTGTCGACTCCTACGCGGCGAACTGGAGCGGTTCCGGGAGAGCGTGGAGGTCGTTTGGGGCTCGCTGTCTCTGCTGCACGTCGCATACTATCACGTCAAGCTGCTGACATTGCGCCACAACTCGTCGTCGGAGCCTCGCCAGCTACTCGAGCCCGCCCTACGCATGGCGACAATGCTTGACCACTCGTCGATGCCGATTACGCCGCTCAACCACCATTTTGCGGCCCTGGCACTGATCACCCTGGTCGACCTCGCTGAGATCGACGAGACCCGTGACGAGGCATGGAGGGGCATCCAGCAGCTGGACGAGGCGCTGAAGAAGCGGAGAGGATTGGCAACGAGGGAGGACAGTGTTGGATGGGATCGTGCCATCAAGGACCTCATCCACACGCGGGTGGAAAGCAGGTATACGAATCTCGGGCCCGGGACCCCAAGCGGCACGGGGAGTCTGCAGCACTTGGCCGAGCTCGCAATCGGGGATCAGAGTCCAGCGGGATACAGTAGCGGCTACGCACACAGGAAGCACAGGTTGGACGCGGGGAAGCTGCAGAAGTATGGGTATCTTGGTAGTATCCTGTTGTAAGATGTTGTGTTCGAAGTTGGGACCTGGGGGGTTAGGGGGGGGTTGTGCTTTTGTGGCGTTGGTTCGTGGTGTCTGTCCGCATGCTCCGAAGATGATGTTCTGCGTATTTTTTTTATTTTTTTTGCTTCTCTCATTTCTTCTCGTTATTCTGTTGTTTCTACGATTGTATGTCTGGCTTGGGAAGCGTTGACCGGACAAAAGGGAACTCCCTTCTTTTGATGTTTTGTGTGGGGGTTATAGGTACTTGTGCTCATGGTGCGTCCCCCCCCCCCCTGTTTGCTCTTGTTTGGGGGAAAAGGGAAATCGACAGTTGATTTATTATCTGTATAACCGTCTTTTTTCTTTTGTCAGTGTTTCTTTCTCTATATCGTCCCTGTTTCGAAACTCCTTTTTTTCCCCCGCCTTGTGTACTGTAACAATCGCCTTCGCCTTCTTCCACCAGCATACGTCTTTGTTGCTAATTTTTAGATATCACAAGCTCTTCTTCTCCCGCCACATACTACGTACTATTTTACTACACGGGATGAAATCCTGTCCCAACTCTATCTATGGTACTTTGCCTCCGCATCCTCGCCATGTTCGCCATTTTTTGTTTTTCCGTCGTGCGTATACGTGGTGACAAATATACATACATACTTCGAGATATGTACCCTACGGGTTGCCGGTGCGAACGAATCGGGGAACACGGAGGGGTTTCGGATAGGTGGGGGACTTTTCCGTAGAGGAAGAGGAAGGGGTAGTGGGGGCAGGCTTCGACCGGTCGAGTCTCACTGGCAGGAAGGTGGGGCTTGCCCTTGGAATGGAGGTGGAAGGAAGGGGGAGCCCCGTAGTATATTTTTTTTTTGAAAGGGAGGGAGGCTGGGAGAGGGGGAGGGGACGGACGGATACGAGTTTTTTTTTTTTTTTTTTGGTCCCAACAGGGGGGGCTTGTTTCTGTTTTTTCTTTTTTCTTTTTCCTCTCTCTCTCTCTCTCTCTCTCTCTTGCCGGGTTCGTTTCAGCTGCTTCGCATCTGCTTGCACTTGCACTTGCACTTGCACTTCGCGGGAGGGAGTGTGGAGTGTGGAGCGCGGGGCGCGGGGCGTAGAGTGTGCAGTGCGGGCTGGAATGTGGGGAAGGCTTGGAATACTCGTGGGGCATCCACAGCCAGCCCGTGACTGTCGGATAGCTGCTGCGGCTGACTGGGATGCAAACAGGTGGTGGGAGCAATGTTTTCCCAGTCTGCGTACATGCCAAGTATGTATGTATATACGAGCGGGGGCTGCAGTCGTTTTTCCGTCCGTCCGTCCGTCTGGAGAGCGAGCGAGGTGGGGGGAGAGAAAGCTCGCCGGAACCGGTGCGAGTGGCACCTCCTGGCGCTGAAGCGAAGCGGTTAGCGGCGGACCGGTGGACGAGATGGCTGGATGCAGTTGGCCCCAAATCCAATGGCGAGTGCGAGCTGCAGGAGGGAGATCGTCACGGGCGGGGGCTCGACGAGCTGGGGGGCGGCGGACGGCAACGTCGTGATCTGCGCAGCGGATGTTTTAGGGCCGCTGGATGGCTATGCATGTGGTCTGCTGGGAGGCTCCGGTGCTGGAATACCGCATCGTCCTTAGTGCGTAGCCTGCTTTGGCGCGGGGAGGGAGTCGGTCACCACCCACAGCTCGTGATCCACATTTCCAGCCGCTGTCCGCGCTTGGGGCTTGCGTGTACATATATCCGTTCGCACAAGACGGCCCCCCCGTCCGGCGTGCCGGCGTGGAAGATCCGGTTCGTCCCACCAGTGCGCGGGCCCGAAAAGCCGCTATATAGCGTGGAGATATTCCCACCGTGAGCACCCAAAGCACCTCCCCCCATCTCCAGCCTCTCGAATCTCCGGGGGGGGAGACTGGTCGCCAACTCCGACACCCGCCCCCTCGGAGCGCGGATAAACTATTTTCCGGCGACCCCCCAAGGGGGCCGAGTGATAATCACGGCACACAGCGGTACGTACCGCATAATTAAGCTCCGTCGGTGGGGACGTGAGCGTGACCACCCCTGGACATGGCAATATCAGCACCGCCGACCCGGCCCCAGATGCGATTTGTCTCCTCCCCTCGATGAGGAGTGAGGAGGCTGGCACTCGCTGCTGCAGCCGGTGCTTCAGAACCAGGTTCGATCCGGCAGCGCTGCGGGTTGAGGATCCATTACACGTTTGTCGAGCCCCCGTCGGCTGATCACGTCACGGCAGAGGGCCGCGGAAGCGCTGCTCACAGATGGCCGAATCGTGCGAGGCTGCCCCCCCCCCCCCCCGGGAGGCTTCACGGACGCGAAGACGGCCGGAGTCTGCTCTCCGATCGCCCGCAAAGGCCCCAACCGAACGGGATCGCTCGACTGGCTCAGCGGACCGGCGCACAGCCAGCTCACCCGGGCTGCCTGGCTCACCGCCGAGTCCCTGGAGGGCGCCGAGCACTGCTCGAGGCCCCCGCCCTCCGGCCAAGCGCCGGAACGGTAGGCGCACTCGTCTTGCGTCTGCGTACCGGCGTGCCCGCCGCCTGTGGGGAGTTCGCCGGTCTACCCCGGCGCAGCCGCCCGCACCAGCATCTGCAAACCACCATACATATATACCAGCGACGTGGGCCGGGTACCTTACCGCAACGGTGTGATACTCCGCGTCGGCATGACGCCGAACAACCACGCACCCGGAGAAGCTGTGGGTCTACTATGGGCTGGTCCGCATCGGCGTGTTTCAGGTAATCTGTCGCCCTGCACGCGCCGCGTTGCTCGCCGACCCCTGGCGGTGCATGCTGACTACATAGATACCTCTTATATACTCTGTATGTATGGTGTGCATTCAGCCGGTCAAGTTGGATGGGAGCGGTTCGGAGGGGCTGGAGCGTGAGCGGTTCGGCGGGCTAGACCGCGAGCAGAGCGGACCCGCCTGCAAACAGGATCCTCGCACAACTCGCCGAACCCGTCTCCCGTCGTTAAACCACCCGGCTGTGCACATGGCAGAGCAGTCTGGCCGAGGTCCAGAATGTTTATGGGAAACGCCGGCGAAGTCCGTCGGCGGGACCTGCTGGACACAACCCCGAGTTTCCCCTGGATGATATGATATGTAGTGCCGTCGACAGGCAGATGAGGATGGTGGCGCTCACACATAGATATCTACATACCGTACATGCCGGCCTCACCGCTGCCCTTTCCCCGTGTGCGTGTTGCCGACCGGCGTGGGGGGGCAGGGATTCTCCGCACAGATGGGGGTGCGGAGCGGAGAAGCGGATCGGAGCCAGGTTTGCCGCGCAGATGTCCCACCGCTCAACGGTCTTCAGTCTACATACGTGCGTGCGTCGATGCTTGCGTGTTCCTGCGCTGAGCCGCGGTGCCAGGGGGCGGCTCGTATAGCGACACGGAAGCACGCAGCCCCAATCGGTAGGCTGGAACAGGCGCTTAACGTTGTAGATGGATATCTGGCATATTCCATCTATCGGCCACGGCGAGTTCGCCGAACAACACTCCCGCTTCCGGGTAACTAACTAACGTCTAACCACCCCACGCCACATCACTCGGCCAGTCTGGACAAGACGTCAGCCGTACTATCGAGTACCTATTCCCATTCTCTGACAACCAACAGCCCCCAACGCCCTCCCCCAGTGGGCCCGGTAGAACAGACTGCGTGGAGCCAATGCGACTGAGACCGTTACCATCAATAGCCACTCACTCATGGGGTATCACTCGCATACGCCATCCACAACTCGCACGGTCGACCTCCCATCCCATGCGGTTCGCGATCAAAAATCAGAAATGCGGTCGACCTCCACGCTGCTCGGTGGCTGCGTCTTCCAACACCATAGCATTCGTTTCGTTGATTCGTCACTCCTTGTTACCACCAGACACGATGGACCCATGTATCGGTGCTGTACAACCACGTGACTGGCGATTACTACCCCAGAGTCTTCCCTAGCGCGATAGTCTACATCCAGTTACATATCTACCTATATCTATTCTCCCGCGACATCGGAGTTGCCCACGACGCAGACCTTCTCCTCGATTGCGCCGCCTCATCTCTCGTCGTCGGACCCTCGAAATCCCCCCCCCCCCCCCCCCGCTGCAGCTCTCCGTGTCTCACTTTTTCCCAAGTGCAAGCAAGTGGTGCTCGCGGCTTTTGCTTTTTCGCTGCACAACGCCCCAACCCCCCTCCCGGCAGCTCCGCGAATCGCACACGGTCGCCAGCCTCCCGTACATAGAAATTTCACAAGCCCTCTCGATTAGCTAACGATGGTGGGTCGCATCCCACGGGTTTCCGTTGAACGAATGGCTAGTACCTAGAGAGATATGAAAGCGGCTGAACTTCGGTCGTACAGTTCGTCCTACCGCCTCCTCCCACTAGGTGAGAAGCTTCGCGTGCGCGCGCAAACACTCGTACATGTTCTCGTCTCTCCGCGATCTGGCCCTGACGATGCTGCTGAACAGATACCCGAACGGCGCCACCTACGGCGGACTCAGCGGCCCCCCGGTCCCCATCCTCGAGACGAACAACACCATCAAGAACCCCATTGGCCCCGAGTACCAGTTCTCGGTCGGCGAAGGTCGGTATCGCGTTGCGCTCCGCGCCGGGTTTCTCTGTCCTGTGCTGACTGACGACCCGCTGACTGTCGACCTGCTGACTTCGCGCACCTCAACACCAGGCACCTATGTTCTGAAGGAGGATATCCACCTCGTGACCCCTTCGCCGCACCCGTCGGAGACCCCGATCACGAACCCGAACCCGCTCAGCACGGCGCCGCATCCCATCGCCGCCGGCACCAGGGTCTCCTTGGTGCAGATCAAATCCCGCGAGACGAAGTTCAACGTCATATACCGGGATCCGACGATAGCGGGTAGCCGCGACACACAGGATGGCGTCGAGTCGAGCATCTCGGCGGAAACCGACGAGGAGTCGTCCACGGGCAAGGGCGGGTCGGGTTCGTCCGTCACCAGGAGCTCGGACATGGCGCACATTCCGGAGAAGTTTGGAAACGGCAACGCCTCGCTCTCCGCCGCGACCGGCAAGAACGTAAAGAAGAAGCCCAAGAACAACATCGCCAAGAGCAACTCGTCGTTCGTGTCCAGGATCATACCGCACGAGCACCTGGCCAGGAGGCTGCTCGAGAGGAGCTCCGAGGATCTGATGGCTTTCGCCAACATCAACAGGGCGTTCAACTGGCTTGACATGGACTCGGGAATTAAGGTTTCTACTCCCCGTGGGGGGGGGGGGGGGGGGGGGGGGGACGCACACCCCCCGGG
>Ga0307516_10003568_pt1 | contig 19852 bp, 28 predicted proteins | sample 19_EM_MG_FD_203310 | JGI IMG/M metagenome (GOLD analysis project Ga0307516, IMG submission 203310) | Populus trichocarpa ectomycorrhiza microbial communities from riparian zone in the Pacific Northwest, United States - 19_EM | ecosystem: Host-associated > Plants > Roots > Unclassified | place...
TAGCTACCCAATAGGTTCCATTTTCATTCCAGCCCATTCATCACCTCTCAGATTCTCGCGTTCCAGACGAAAAATATAAATCAAAAGTGGTGTTCGGCTTTGATCTTCCACATTCTTATTTTTTTTTAATTCGCTATTATGGAACTCAGGGTTGAAGAACGGCAATAAGAAGAGGTAGAGGGCGTGCCTTCCTAATGTAAAGTCGTATATGCAATTCCGACGAATCAATGGATCGTAAGATCAATACCCCGCACCAGCGCAATTTCGTGTAATTCTTGGCGAAGTGAAATGTCGGCCGACGATATCGCGTCGTATACCGTGATCGAAGGCCATCCCGTCACCTGGAGCGCCATCGGAAGTCTCTGGCATTCCCTTGCCTTCGGAAGACTGATCCAAATGGATGGAAGCGGGGTACTAGTAATGTGTGAAGGCGGATAACGCCTGGGTGCTCCCCTCTCGATGACGAGAGCCGTACCACAAAGCTCTACACGACCCTCCAATTCAGTCATCGCGGCTTGGGAGACGGGACCGGCAATGGTAATGATCGCAGAAGACAGGACGTATCAAAAGTGTAGACTTTTACGCCGATGGTGGGTTGAAAAGGGAATCATAATCGTCGAGAGACACCCCCAGATATTGGACCATACACTTGATCCGACGATGGATCCCCCAACTCTTTCGGAAAGTTCCACTTCACCACCTGGCCGTGCTTGTGCGGTGCGACAAGCACGAACTTCACCTCGACACCTTCAGATGCCGTTAAAGTTGCTCGAATCTTCTGCACTATAGTCGAGAGGATGGTAAACCCGGATACAGCATCGCGGTGCTCCTTGGCAATGGTCATCTGGAAAACCCAGAGGACGACCCCCTTTGGAGATCTTTCCAAGCGAAAAGAGTCGAACAAAGTGTTGTTGCGTTTCAGCGGGCAGTACAAGTGCTGAGTGTCAAGAGTGAGGGACTTAACTTCGTTGTAGTACTGGATCGCCCTGGACTGATTGGGCCACGAGCGGGAAGAAGCCGGGGGCGGATTAGGAACCAGCGGATCGTCGCCTAATATTCCGACTATCCTCAGCCCAGACCCATCCTCGTCATAACCATCCCCAGGACCATCTCCATCGCCGAGAAAAAGGCCGTCGAACGCACTACCGCTCCCGTGCTCAGGCAGCACCTGAATGCTTTCTGGGCGTTTCCTCCTCGGCGGTGCGGCTGATGGGGATTTAACAGATGGAAAAGGTGAGGGAGAGGGATAATACAAGTATTTTGACAGAAAGACGTGGGAGGTGGGCGAGAATTCAGTCATGGTAGCGGGTGCGGAAGTTGTAGCAGCGAGAAGGTGGAGAAGGTGGATGAGGACGGGGTAGGCCCTGAGGAGTGGGAGTAAGGTGACGGGTGACGGAGGTGAGTTGTACAGGAAGTGGGCCGGTGTTCTGTCGGGCGGTGGGTGATAGTCCACGTGGGTGCATGTTCGTCCCCGGAAGTTTACTATATGCGCGAGTGGCTGAAAGATGTGGAGGGGCTTTCTGCCTTGACAGAAGAGGGGAGACTGGAGCGTTGGACTCGTAGTAGGCAGCGTCGAACCGGGAAGCTCGGTATATGTGCGCCTGGGATCTCTGGAGAAGCCGCACGGGGATGGCTTAGGTTCACATCCATGCTGGGACGACTGCTATAGGTGCATGTGGGTGAAGTCGTCTGTTGGAACGACGACGCTTTGGTGATCGTCGATGTGGGGTGAGGCCGCATACACTCATCGTAAACTTGTTATACGAAAACAGCGTCGGGATCAAGTTGAAGAAATGCTCATCGTATTCGTCCAGCTGGATTGCTAGTGTGGCAAGCTGGGAGAGCATCGGCTCGCAAGTCAGTACCCGTGCTCAACCAGGGGTGGGGGATTGGACTTGCCTTTGAAAATGGCGGCTTTGAGCGCCTCGACCTCGGCCTGTATGCGGGTCGAATGAAGCCCTGAGGGAACCCAAGTGAATAAGATGACAGGAAGATGGTAGTACAGTAGTAGTGAATCGTTCGGAATCCTGTTAGTGTTGTTCAGTTTTGAGAGAGAATGATGGGGGAAGTAGAAACCTGTTTCTTGGTCTTTTCTCCCTCTCCTTCGTCTTTTTCCTTGTCGTCCGATTTTTCGGTGTCGCTGACCACGGGACGCCGGCGCAGTGCGGTGGTCTGACGTACCCTGTCCCCTGTGCGAGACCGCCTAGGTCGACTGCATAGTTGTTGGGACCACCGAGTTAGCTGTAATATGGTTTCTGTTGAAAAGCATGGTACGACTGTACGAGTGGGTCAACGTCGATGTCTATTCAATGTGTTTACAGTTGTTTACACAGACAAGCCTTTCCCTCTTCACATCGCTTTCTCATGGATTCAGTTCTACAAGGGCTTTCTTGTTGGTCAAGTTACAGCCAGTATGAGGCCAGGGGCATGGTGCACGAAGGCCGTGACCATGGCTACTACTTCATGCTATCTGTCATTTTAGATGCTGACACTTGGAAGCTCTTCTCAGGTATCCGCATCATCCTCGTGTGCCGTAAAACAACGGCCTTGCGTGGCCTTGTGAGTATCTGCAATCAGATCCTATGATAGTCGAGATTTACTTCCGACGTTCGAATTGCAGACCGTCAAAGATTGTCATGATACCAGAGGAGTTGGGATACCTCAATCAGGCCGTCCTCCACTTCACCGGGATGTCTTGTCGCAAAGGCGCAAAGCTATACGTGATGAAGAGTTGTTGGGTGGTGCTGGATCAGCGACAAACGACCTGCCGATCTGTACTGTCATGTTCGAGATTGTGGACCTCAGGAGGATCTCAGAGGACCGTAGAGTGGCGTTGGTTTTGCGATCCCAATGGTCTGGCCGCAGGGGGTCCTTGACAAATTTCGCATGGTGTATGACTGCCGATTCCCCTGCAGTGATACAACACATTTCGTCATCACTTTTCTCGGGTCCAACAATTCTTTCAACCACTATGTCGTATGGGATTATAATTGTGACGCGCCAGCTTCTCGCGCTTTTGCATTCGGCGTCCCGGCTCACTCCATCAGGATCTTTCCAATTCATGACCATTGCCCTCCATTCCCTGGTCTCCCTCCAGAGGTCCTCTGTCAGATCGTCTCTGAGGCTATCCAGACCACCTAAGATGCCAACTGGCGTTCAGATTTATTATCCTACGGCACCGTCTGTAAATCTTGGGTACATGTTCTCAATCTCTTCTACATGTTCTACTGCCGAAAACCCAATTCGTCGACGGCTGTTTCTGTTGCCAAGTGGATACAGTGCAAACCGGAGAATGCAAAGCTCATCAGACACTTCAATCCAAGTGATTATCCAGATACAAACACAGAAAGTCCCAACCACAACCGCTCAGGAAATTGAAGAATTTGTCGCTATGTCAATGCAATATCATAGGAAACCAACTCTCAGAATTTGCTCCTCATTCTCAACCATGCCTTAAATTTCTCTACCTTAACCGCCTCCGAGGTGTCATAAATAGCGATCTCCTTGCCCTTCTGATCGCAGTTTCCCCCTCCCTCATCACCCTCGAGATGAGCGATTGCAAAATAGACCAACTGAATACTGACGAGGAACATGCCATAGATGCCGCCGTGTCGAGGATGGTTGAGCTCCAGTCTCTTCAGCTCTCCGGTGATTGTGTTACGGCTCTCTCTATCGCGAGGAGAACTCAGAGGCGGCGCCTGCATTCACATCTCACTACCCCCTACTATCCATACATTCGTATCACTCACGCGCCGGCAGTAAATTTCCAGAGCATCTCAGAGGTGCTCCAGGTGACGGGATGGGGTTGTGTCGTGATATGGGGCGACGCGATAACGGCGGTCGACGATTCACTTCGCCGAGAATGGCGCGATATTGCGTTGGCGCGGGGTATTATTATTGAAACCGATTGATTCGTCGGAATTGGGCGTACATCTTTAATTCCCCACACACATGCGCGCTGTTCCTCTTCATATCGCCATTCCTGAATAAGCGAATCGGAGACAGGAATGTCGCGACGCGTATCACTGTCGCGTGACCATAAGCACGTGAGATGACAATTGGGAACGTGACATGACGTCCCATTCAACTTCCGCCGATCGCCCTCAGCAGGTAGCATCTCTGGACATACGATGAGCTTCGATGGAGACGAGGATCTCGCTAGGTGCGTCTTGTGCTCATTGGATCTATATCTAGGCAATTAAATGGCCAACAGAGCTATTGCTCTCAGTCTCGCAGATATGAAGAAGAAACCCGAGGTAATAGACTTGTCCGCCGACTCAGACGACGAGGAAGACGCCACATACAACGACGAGCTTCGGCGCGCTGTGGCCGAAGTGTGCAAACCCGGCACGTCACAACAGTCCAGCAAGCCAGTCCTGAGAATCGGTGTGGCAGAGTCGACGTCCTCCATGCCACAACCTCAGCCACAGTCGAATGCTGCACTATCTTTCCTTTCGGAGCGCGTGCAGATGGAGAAGGAGCGATTGGAGCGTCAGAAGCGTCTCCGACCTGAAGCTCACCAGAATGGCGGGAATGGCACCGACGATGATGACGAGGAGCCGGAGCTCAGAGAACCACCTGCCAAGAGGCAACACCTCTCATCTTCCTCTGGTAGGCGCTTTAATGACGTCCAGAACTATATTGTTCCGTCTCTATCTAGTGCTAAAGCCAGTCCACCCGCGCAAGGTATACCCACTATCGATCAAGTTTTCTGGGATGGAGAGCTTCGGCAGACTGCCAATCGACACGCAGAGCCACGAACGGACGGTCGACCCACGTTCCGATTGACGGAGATTCTGGGCAAGGTGCGTCTTACCATTTCGACGACTGAATCTTCCTTTGGTCTGATCCTATTTCTCCTACAGAGGACGGAACTCTCGTTCGCCATCATGTCTTCATATTCGCTAGACATTCCATGGATATATCAGTTCTTTGACCCAACAGTGCCAGTCATTATGGTCGCTCAACCTGATGCAAATGGGCAAGCGAGTCTGAAGAATGTGCTTCCAAACTGGCTAAGAACGACGCCGTTCTTACGCGGGGGCCGTGGTTGCATGCACATGAAGGTGAGCGCTACACTCTCGCAAGGCGACCACGATCTCATGTCACCTGTGGTATAGTTCATGCTCGTATGTTGCCCAGCCCTCGCAATGGTTCACGAGTCATTCATATCCTCCAGTTATTCTATAAGACAGGACGCTTACGCATGGTCATCTCCACCGCGAATCTCATCGATTACGACTGGCGAGACATGGAGAATGTAAAAGTCGTCTTCCGTCCCACATCACCTAACATACCTGATAGTAAACCTCTCACAGACAGTATGGCTTCAAGACTTTCCATTGCGAGGTAAACCTATACCACACGACCCTAAAGCTGCAGAAGACTTTCCTGCTGTTTTCCATCGCGTGCTACATGCTGTAAATGTGGCTCCAGCCCTCAAAAACATGCTGAGCGATCAAGTTTGTTCTTCGCTTCTCTGTGACATATCAAGATAAGAGCTTGGAATTTTAGCACCCAAACCTGCCCATTAAATCTATAGAGGAACTGAGGATGCTATGGGACTGGTCGAAAGTGAAGGTTCACCTCGTTCCATCCATCGCGGGCATGCATGAGGGTTGGCTCAGTGTGATCAAGTACGTTTAGTTTCTGCTTTTTTTTTTGATGTTAACCCAAGACTTTGTTTCACAGAACCGGTCATACGGGTCTAATGAAACTCATTCGCAATATGGGACTAACCTGTGAGAAAGGGAACGGAGCTAAACGTCTGGTGCTCGAATGCCAAGTACGTAGTTCCTGATAGGGTTGGAGCTTAATTATTGACAGCCACCAGGGCTCAAGCCTCGGCGTGTATACCACTCAATGGTTCAATGAGTTTCATTGGTCTGCGCGGGGTCGATCAGCCGAGGACTGGCTCGACGAACCCAAGAAGCGGCGAGAGAAGCTTCCGTATCCTGCCATCAAAGTTGTGTACCCTACCAAGGTGACAGTACAACAAACGAGGATGGGCGAACAGGTATATATCTCCCGTATCCTCTGTATCAGTATGGTTTATACTGAAACACGCCATGTCATCAGGGAGGTGGCACTCTGTTTTGCCGTCGGAGGCAGTGGGCTGCTAAAAACTTTCCACGAGATCACTTTTATGACTCAAAGAGCAAGGGCGGTCCTGCACTGATGCATTCCAAGGTGCTGGAGGGTTTTGATCGGCGTTCAACAGTTTACTTCAAGTTGACGGTGATTGATTTTTCAGATGATCATTGCAACTTTCAAGGACGCATCTCCATCTGGCAGGGGAAAGCGGAAGAAGCAGGGTTCGGATACCGAAGACAGCGGATCTGATGATGAGGATGAGGATGTTCAACTCGTGAATCCTGCTGTTGGTTGGGCCTATGTCGGTTCACACAATTTCACGCCGTCGGCCTGGGGTACTCTATCAGGTTCTGCGTTCAATCCTGTTCTGAACGTGAGTCCCACCTCATATGAGGTTTTTAGACATTCCCTCTCTGACAAAACCGATGCAAGGTTGTCAATTACGAGCTGGGAATCGTGTTTCCTCTTAAAGACAAGGAAGAAGCTGATCAGATCGCGTGTTTTGAGAGGCCTCCGAGGAAATATACCCTTGGGAAGGATGAACCCTGGGTAAGCTGCGGCCATCATTGGCCATGTGCATCTCGTGAATATCGGGCTGACCATCTTGCTTTTTTCCCCAGATACAAGAGGAATCTATTTATCATCAGGATGGGTAGTGGTTCGTGTCCACGCGACACATTGATGGTGATGTTGATACCGGATCGCATATAAGTGGGGGTTAGTCGAGTACCAATCGAACGAGTCAGGCTGATGCAGACGTTCAAGTTGTTTTGTTTGAAGGGGTGATGCACGATAGTCCAGTCTAGAATGCGGACCCGGTTCAAACTGCGGGTGCTCCTCAGTTAGAACTTAGATCAGGTCAATGCAATGACAAAACCCATTTTCGCTATTCCGAACGCTATGATTCTTGTGTGCTACTAAGTTGTGTGAGGATGCTGAGCTTACTAGGTAGAGATGATATACTACTAGAGAAACCAATATTAATGCTGACTGACTATGATTGCGCCTATGTTGCATAGCTAATAAATAAGTTACTAGGATACGAATCGAAAGGAAAAGAAAAAAAATAAGGTATGATACGCCAACACCCAAGGTTACCTGCGTATGCGTGCGTATATCTCATCCAGTTGGACTTTATACGCCTCCTCCACGGCCTTGCGCCTGATATTCCCCTTGGTCGCGGTCCTCGGAAGCGACCGCGGGGGAACGACAACGATCAAGTCCGTCGTGGTGATCCTCTCATGCAAATACCTCCTCGAATGGAAGTGCCTCGTCTTCCGGATGATCTCCTTCTTCAGCTTCTCACTGTCCATCTCGACTGCGGGCTCGACGAAGATGGCAGGGGAGGGTCGGCCGAAACCGACGACGACGCAGGCTGCGATGAGGGTCGGGCACATCGCCATAGCGTTGTCTTCGATGGCTCTATCAAGATGGGTCAGTAAGAGGGATGGGATTGAGTGGGAAGGGAAACGTACTTGGTATCGCACCGGAGGGAGTTTTCAGATTTGATCCAGTCGTCGTCTCGGCCGCGGAAGACGTACATCCCCTGGGACACCTCCTGGAACAGGTCGCCAGTGTGGAAGTCGCCGTCGGGGTGTCGTAGGGAGACGTGGGGACAATCTGGGGATTCAGCGGGGATGACAAGCTCCATCAGCTGCGCGGTCGATTGGTGGGTAGTGGGGGAGGAGGAGGTCGACGCTGTGGGTGCTGTCGATCTGAACTTGTAGGTGAATCCGTCTGTGGGCAACAGTAGGCTTGGGTTTGATCCCTTGCGGACCCCGGAAATGAGCATGACGCTGCATTCTGTGCTGCCAAAGAGATTCTGTAATATCGTATTGGTGAGAACGAGGGATAAAAAAAAGTTGGATTGAAATGCGTACTCGGAGTTTGAGACCGCTTCTGAAGCCCCAGTCTTCTTCTTCGCGGGGCAAGCTGCCGCTGTACAGCACCTCGTCGAGGTTATCAAGAAGGGAGAAGATTTTGGGATCGGATCGGGCCGCGCGGAGGTTGTGGACTAGGAAAGGCGAGAATTGGCTGAGTCGATTGAGTCCACAGCGGGAGATCATGTCGCCGAGCTCGATAGTGGAGAAGGACATGCTTGTAGGGATGATGACGCACGCGCCATGTTGCAGGCTGCCGAGGAACACTGTCGGGAATGTCAGTCGTATGAAAGGATGAGGCATCGATTACAACTCACTAGTCGTTTGCCCGATATGGCACAAACTTCCCATCGATACTGTAACATCTAAACGACCGGCGGTTCGTGGACGCGAGACTTCATATGATTTCCTGATGATGGTATCGAGCCATGCGTAACTGCAGGGTATGACTTTTGGAATCCCGGATGTCGAACCACTGGTGTGGAAGATGAATGCGGTCTCGTCAGCTTGGGGTGCAGGAGTTTCTGGGAGGGTTTCAAGGGATTCCTCGAAATCGGGACAAGATACAGGGTATCGAGGGACGGGGCAGGCACCCAAGACGTTCTCGAATGTGTCGTCGTATACGAGCGCCCCGGCGTCAGCTTTCTGAAGCAACTCGTATATGACCTCAGGATTAGGCAGCCGCAGACTGATTAATTGAGGGATGTAACCGGCTCTCGAGATGGCGTAGATGTGGACGACGTCTGAGTATGAGAAGCCTCCGATCCTGGACAGTGATCGATGTCAGTTCCAAGCAGACTGCATCAATGATTGAATGCACGCACCATAGTCCGATAGCCGACCTTAAGGGAATTCCGTTTCGCCTAAAGGTGTGTTGCCAGTGTCGTGCGTAGGACTCGACATCGTCATGGAATGACTGGTAGGACACAGATCGCCAACACTCGATGTGTTGAGAGGATGAGTCAAGTACTGGAATCTTGAAGACGGGCGAAGTCTGGTGACTGTTCGCGCTCGTCTTCAAGACTGTAAGGTGTGAATGGAGCATGTATTAGAGGAAGGAGGGGATTGATTGGATGTATGGACCGAATCATGGTGACATTTTATACCAGAACATGAAACGACGCCCAGATAAAACCTTATAGATATGCGGTGTCCGACTTGATAGATGGGCAAGCAGGCGAGTCAAGGAGGGGCCGAGCATTTGGTCCTGGACGGCAGATGTGGTACTGCCACCACAGCCATGTTGAGAGTTGGGAGATCGACGATTGGGTGGTAACTCCGTGTGGTACGGTTACAGCGAATGATCGTTAATTAAAACGTGGATGGTATTCGCGCCGATGTTGATGGTAACAAGATTTCTTCCCGAAACGATCAAACCGAGGAGGAGGTTGCGTGGGGTTAGCGCTACCGATAACGATGATTCAGACATCGCCATGTACGATTTACGATTTCCAGAAACTGTATCCGTGAACATCGTTGAATATGACTCACTCGAGCACTTACCGGAGGACTGACTCATGGTCACCTTCACTGCCTGGAGGCGGAGTAAATCCTTGACACAAAACAAGAACAGATATTTCGGACGAAAAAAAAAGATCAACTCTGTGCCCGGTCACATGACGTGAAGATTTCGACCTGATTCTGATCTGAAACCAACCGGAGGTATATAAACTTTTTGGCGGATCTTTGTCAATTGTCAAATATGATCCGATCAAAATATTCAATCCACGTTCGGTATCACAACCCCTCCGAGTCTTTCCTCCTCTTTGAAGTCTTTCTATCGCTGGTCGATTCTTTTCTTTTCTTCCGCTCTGGCAGCTTTTCTTCGAATATGAGTTCCGTTATCCTGAATTTTTCTGCTACCCCAGGAGTCCAGTTTCCTATGTCTGCAGTTCCAACGCACTCAATCGTACCTCAACACCTTGCACACCAGCCTCCTCAGCCAACCGCAATACCAAACGCCTTTCTACAACCGAGCCAATCGTCACCACTTCAAGCGTCCTCTGATGACTTGGCCGATATACTCAACTCGCCGACAAGTTCGATATCTACAGGGGCTTCGTCCCCCGTGCCTACTGCTTTTCAATCGACTGCTAACGCCTTTGGAAAGAGTTCTTCAAGTTCGATATCCCAATCCGTCTCTGTCTCTGCTGTTTCATCGTCCACGGAAACGTTTTCAAATACACCGACCACCCAATCCTCGAATTCTCTTGACCCAGCCTCTGCCACACCAACCTCCGTCCTCACCGCGTCGACCACCGCAACACCCGACCCTTCCCAAACCTTGTCATCCTCAGGCCCCCTAACCCGTCAGCCTCTCTTCCTCATCGGCATCCTCCTCGGATCCATGGCCGTAATTGCCTGCCTAGCGACGCTCCTCGCGTGGCTCATTCGCACACGGAAACACATCCGCCGTCGCCACCAAGAACTCGCCGCAGACATTCCCTGGGTGCGGCCTTCCTCCGACCATACCGGCCTCGAGGAGGGTCGGCTCGGAGATGTCGGACGTATTGTCGGAAGACCGCTTTGGGAAGCGTTAAGCGACCACGACGTCGGCGAACCTAAACGCTCCGAGAGCTACTTCAACGATCGCGGTCAAATTTATGCGCCGTATCCGGACAGTGGGACTCCCGATTACCAAAGGGGCGGGGGCGGGCCTGGGAGCGTCACATATCCGCTCCCCGTGCACCACGGCTCGTACCAGTCCACTCTAAGCTACGGAGAGGCAAGCCCCAACGGCCATGAAGGAGCGCCGACATTGGGTCCTTTGCAGATTTTTAACCTCATGCCTGGTGATTTTTCGGCTGACCCTAGTCCTGCTCCCAGTACGCGCAGCTCAGTCAATCTTTCCGGAGACTTGGGCACGCCGAGAGGGGACGACCATATATCTCGACCACGGTTTTTGGGACTTGAAAGTAAGGGCTTACGGGTTCCCTGGAACTCGAGGCCTCAAGAACCACTGTTGTCTGATCGGCGAAACCTGCTGGATTCTGAAAAACCCGATGCTACGACGACTCCGACGACGACGACGGCAGCGAACACCGGTGTAGGTGAGACGAACGGCTGGACCGCTTCGATTAAAACCAACCTGGTGAACGCCTTCAACGCGGTCGCTATGAATCTATCTTCGTCCAGCCTCAACAACCAGAAGGGGGAAGAAACATTCACGCCGCATCCGTCCAGGCAAGCGGCCACTCATCGATCCATACGCATACGCAGCGGGCAATTCCCCGTCCTTCCAAGTTCTTTCTCTGATTCTCAAAGCGATAGCGGTGCTCCGGTATGGTCTCTTCAGGACCGAGGCGACGGCTCAGGGGCTGTCCATTTCCCCGGTATCGATGGTCACGAAGGCGAGGGCGACGGCGATACGCATTTTGGCGCTACGAGCTTCGGCGATTCACCTCCTTCTCCTTGGGACGCGCCGTTTATGGCGACTATGAAGCCGAAAGAAGTCTTTCTGAAGTCTAGACCGCTGCGTCACTTGTCTGGTTCTGGAGGCAGCACTAGCACGACGAGGACTGGAATCGGTACGGGCTCGGGGGGCTCGAGGCGGTCGAACAGTGTTTATTCCATCTTGTCGGCTACGTCGTCTGTTTATCCTGGTGCGGGCGGCCGTGGGACTAGGCCATTTCTTCCGAGACTTTCGCGGCAGAGCACGATGACGGCTGAGTCGCTTGGGTCGAATGGTGAGTCGGAGTCATCACGCGCGAGGCCGTTTAGGATGCCTTCTTCGTCGGGGTTTTCGTTGAGTAGTTATTACTTGGACGGTGAGGATATGTCGGCTAGGAGTTTGCTCGCTTCGGATGAGGGTACCGGGAAGGCTGGGAAGGATAGGAAGAGTCAAATTAGGAATGTTGCGTAGTATCTTTTTTCCGTCAGTTTCTTGCTTTTCGCTGGTTTTTTGTGTTGCTCTAGTTTTCGATGGACATTTAGGTCAAATTAAAATCAATTATCGCAAGGCAAGGCAGTGGTTGCGCATTGGTACGAAAAACAGTGGTTTTTAAGGGGATAGGTGATTATTAGTTCACTCGCGAACTGATCACTGCTTCAATTCGATCGAGTCACGACGCAGCGCCTTGCGAGACCCGCGAATATCATGCCTGATACGGAACAACATCGGAAGAACAACAACAAATATCTTTCTCCATCAAGCCTGCCTTTCTCGCAACTTTTTCTTTGTGATGAAAAAGGATGAAATCAGTTGGCAAATCTTCCCTTCTTGAGCTTTGATGTGCCTGGTGATTTCCCTGAGCGACGATTGGTGGACCTGAGACCTCGAGTAACTGACATACGTCCAGTTCCACGTTCCGTATTTTACCGGAGGAGGTCGAGTCTCGACGGTTCGATGATGCAACTACGGGCCGCTCAATAAGTTCCTGAGCACTTACTTGATCAGTGACAATGCCAGGGCATGAACCGACTACGTCGATACTAGTCCTAGAGGCTATTGCTCGTACAGCCTGAAACGGCGAGTCCATGATTTCCCAGAACCCAGTTTCGCTGCTTACTGTACAGTGTACTATAATGATGCTTGGGGTGATAGATATCAAGGGGCAGCAGACCCACGGGGAAGGACCGAAGAATGACTCTGACTCGTCCTCCATGCCAGCACTGTGAGTCATACAGTATACTACGCCGCTTCGATCGCACAAACGCGCATCTGAACTAACGATCCGAGCGAGTTGGGACTCGGGGGAGTGATTGATAACGATCCATCCATCTTCGCGAGGTCGACAACTTGGGAACCGGTCCGGTGGTAGCGAATCGTGGCCCGAGAGGCCCGAGGGCGGTGTGCGTGGTTAATGCCGTTACTGGGAGTAGTAGGACTCAGTGTGACGATGATATGAGTATGGAGAATGGCAACGGTGGAGGGCGGGCCAATTCGGAGCGGTGGACTGACATCAGTGATGTAATTGGACCAGGTTACTCAAATTGTTACATGTGCTTTTTGATGACCGCTTGATGCCCATATAGCCATTGGCTCCAGTTTCAACAGTGTGTTTGGTTTGTGAATGTGTTTCAATGCGGTATGCCATACGATGAAGTACAGAAGCCGTGTCGTTCGCACCGCTTGACTCACGGCCGACCCGGAATAAACCGAGGGTGAAAAAGAAAAATTGAAGTTGCTCATAATCATGGTTTGTTATGATAATCAGATAAGATTTCCTTCTGATGGAAACGCAACAGTGAGTGTTTGGTTTGTGAATGTGTTTCAATGCGGCATGTCATACAATGAAGTAGAAAAGCCCGTGTCGTTCGCACCGCTTGGCTCAAGGCCGACCCAGAAAAAAAACTGAAGGTGAAAAAGAAAAAATGAAGTAACGGTTTGTGATCAGATAAGATGTACTTTTGTATGAGTCTGATGGAAACGATTGAGAGACTGCGCTCTGTCAACGCCCATTCTGACCGTGCCCGCAGGGGTTTGATAATATGCCTAGTATGCTCGAAATGGGTGAGCACGAGATGGATAACTTGGTTTACTGCGGCGTAGTTCCTGGGTATCGAATATTTGATGTTACTCCGCTGAAACAGATAAAACAGAAAGGAAGTTCGAATAACCAGGGCACAAAGGATTAAAGGATCACCATCAGCTGTCGTCGTGAAGAGCTGAGTGCGGGTCTACTGGATTCGGATGTTCGTTGTTTATACCGAGAAGGCGACGCATGGCCAGGTCGCTTTGTAAATTCTTGCGGTGGGGGTTCCCCTGGGCTTCACGTGGCGATGGACGGGAGAGAGTAACCCCCGAGGTGGATGGAGTTTATCTTGACATCGTGGCTTGAGGGGGTTCCACGGTTCCAGTGACGTCGACGACTCGACATTGATGGCGAGGAAACCTCTGGACAATTTAATAGTGATTCGAGTCGAGTTTGGAACGCGCGACATGGTCTTGGTGCATATAGAGTGGTTGGAGGACGAGTCGTCAGCGGTACAGGTGCAAGAGCAAAGTTTGAGGTGTTGGAAATCCCCACGCGCCGGCGTCGAATGTGTGCCGACGACGAGAAGGAGAGCAATTTGATCAGCATCCGGGAATCGCGGATAGTTGTGTATATGTTGGGCCGTTGTGCGACTATCGCTTTTTCGTCAGAATCAGTGATGCTGGAAAAAGAAATACCGTACAAATTTCAAGGGAGAATGGTAGAGAAATCCTTGATGCTTTTCCGGAGGGTTGATGGCGGCGATGAGCATACAAAGCGTGTGCTGGATGCGGTTAGACGAGAAAGGTTTAGTTGGTTCGGAACCTGTGGGTGCAAGGCAATGCAGGATAAGATTCTGGTGGTCTGGATTTGAATGAATGACCTCTCGGAATGAGCGCAGATTTTTGCTTGGCACGACTTTGGAAGGATGCTCCGGGCATCTAGAGACCGGAACCTATTGTAGAGTTAATAGTTGTTGGCGTGGATGGACGGGTCATGGCAATGCGGTGACTTCAATGTAGATGGATTTTCCATGAGAATGCCGTACGCAGATGAGCACTAGTACTAGTAGGGCGGTGTGGTGACGCCTTTATCCATGGGGAAAGAGTCTTGGGAGGGCTGTGAGGCCACCATCTCCTCCTCGCCCCCTTCCACTGCAAAAGTAGTGCGTGGGAACAGACTGCTTGGAAGATGGCAAATGCCGAGCCAATCAGAATCGAGAAAAGTGCTCTCTCGCGGATTTTCGCAGGTACGAGGGTCCGATTTGACAAGAGAAAAAGAAGGGAAATTTGGAAGCGCACGGACTGGGCTGTGGAGGGGAGAGGGGTTTCGGATCCAGGTCACACTGTCATGGACATCCTCAACAACACCCCCGCCGCCGCCCACACCTCCTCCGTCGTCATCCACAGCGACGGGAACAAACACTCCCTCGCTGCCATCGTCAACAACCACAACGCCAACAACAATAGATCATCACCCCCGCCATCCACCCCCGCCACAACCACCACCACTGCCACCGCCTCCAACACCACTGCCACTACAACCACTACAACCACCAAACCCAGCTCCAAAGTCCGCCCCTCCAAACCGCACAAGGCCCGCTCCCTCTCTCCCTCCCCGCCTCCCGCCCCGCCGCCCCCACCCCTCCAGACCATCCGCCTCCAAATCAAGCTCGGCGGTCCAGACAACTATGCAGTCGACATAGGCGGCCTGGCACGGGAGACCGGCCAGCGTCAGCCCACCCCGCCGCGCCCACCTCCCGTGGTCAGCGACACCGAAGAAGAGGACGACAAGGAAAAAGCCGAAGGAGAGGGAGAAAAAACCAAGAAAAAGGTTTCTACTTCCCACATCGTTCCCTCACTCAATACTCAACCCAAACCAGAAGAAACCCGCAGCGGCAGAGTACTATGACACGACGGACCCCTTCATCGACGACTCGGAGCTCGCCCTTGATGAGCGCAAATTCTTTGCGCAGACGAAGCAGACGGGGTTCTACGTCTCCTCGGGCGAGGTGGCGCTCCTCAAGGACAAGACACCCAAGAAGCCCAAGTCATCCAAGAATCCGCTACACACCCTCGCTGCGCCCCCCTCGGTCGCTGGCAAGGGGGCCAAGGATAAAGATAAAGATAACGACAAGGACAAGGACAAGCATCGGGATAAAGACAAGGACAAGGACCGAGGCAACGGAACGAAAGATTTTCCTGTCACCATTCCCTCACGCTCCTCGTCCGACGTCGAGCTTGAGGACATCAGCCCCGAGGCTATGATGCGAGACGAACAGACAGAGGGGCAGGATGCAAAGGCGGGAGAGAAGCGCAAGCGGTACGTGACGATCGTCGAAGGAGGGAAGAAGCGGAAGATGGTCGACCTCGTACGTTCGCTCCCTCTCCCTCTCTGCCCACCATCTTATGTTTCCTCAAGACTTCGTTTGACCCGCGCATACAGGCCGAAGTCGAGGTTCTCAAAGCCGCCATTGCCAATGGTGAGCTCAATTTCTCATTGTTGGTTGAACACGGCACTGACTTGAGAGACCAGAATCATGGGACCAGAAAGGAAAGTTCCCGCAGGCCCTCAAGCCGCTCCTCTCGCAGCTTGCTATACTGGCGATACAGCTGGACGAATACGACGAGCATTTCTTCAATTTGATGCCGACGCTGTTCCCGTATAATAAGTTTACGATGAGTGTATGTGCCTTCCTCTTCCCTCACCTCAGCAGAATGAGAAGAGCTGACTCCTCCCCGAATAGAAACTCACCAAACGTACCGTCTTCAGCGACCATGTTGCGCTGCTCGTGGCACGACAAGACGCGCTGCTTGTAGAGCTGGCGGTGCAGGCCAAGGAGGGCTTTGCAAAGGCAGAGGAAGAGTGGGAGAGGAATGTCGTTGCCTGGGGTAAGTTTTTTTTCCTGTGCCTCTGTCCTTCTTTCTTCTACAACGTCCACTCTATCTCCCTTGTCCTTTTCTTACAAAATGGTTGACTCCCTCATCCTTCCCTCTTGTTCTCCCGCTCGTCAAATATAACGCAAAAACCATCTACTCACCCCTCCTCACCATAGACAAACGCCAAGAAAAACTCCGTCTCGAAGCCGCCGCCGGTCCTGGCCCGAGTGGTGGTAGCAGCGGTGGAGGAGGAGGAACAGACTCGCCCGGGCCGACACGACATCCTACGGAAGAGATGGATGTCGACACAGTCGGTGCTCCTCCTCCTACCCCATCCCCTGCTGCTGCTGTGGGTGCGGACAAGGAAGGAAAAGAAGGCAAGGAAGGAAAGGACACGTCACAGCATCCTCCTGGGAAGAAGTACCGGTTGACGGAGTCGATGAAGGCGATTGTGTGGCAGCTTGTGCTGTTGAGCAACGAGTGTTGTCGGTTAGAGAATGAGAAGAAGTCAGTTTTTATTCTTTTCGGAAGGTTGGGGTTTGGCTGACGGGCGGCTTGTGGCATTAGTACGTTGGAAGGATCCGTGATTCAAGTGAGTGAGCAGGGGTTGAGGAAAGCGTTGTATCAGAAGGTTCGTTCGTTCCCTATTCCTTCTCGCGTGTTGTTATACTAGGGCTGACGATAATGATGACGATGACAGATTGTTGCTGCGTTCCCGGATGGCTGGCTATCGTCTGGGCAGATATCGAGAGACGGTAGGCTAGCTTCCTCTTTTTTCTTTTATTGCGGAGAACTGATGTGCGCACGTGACCTTAGTGAGTGCGATGAAGAAGAAATTTGAGAAGGAGGCGATGGAGCATGAGTCGATATGAGTATTTAGGGTTACAGGAGAGGTTGTTGAGAGGTGGGGGGGGGGGCGTATTTTCATGTAGGTTTGCGAACTTTTTCTTTTTTGTGGGGATTCTATTTTGCCGACCCCCTCAGATCCTTTTTCACGGTGCTCTATGACTTACGTGCACACATTACACATCATCTCTTACCTCCCACTCCCCTTCCCGATTCACTTCTTCTCCAACGAGGGATCAACCCACATCTTAAATTATGCGTCACTTTCTTAAATTACTACTGCATACCATACATTGTCTATTAGATACGAATCGTGATGTGTCCATTCTTCTGTTTCTTTTCTTTATATATATTTCCACTTTGTAGTGTATTCCTACTAGGTGGGCAGCGTACAGCGAGGCTGGTGGAGGCGTATCTCTTCGTGTCGTCGGTTTAAATTTCACTGAACGCGGCGAGGTTCTTCGATGTGGCTTCTTTTTAACGAGGTGATTGTGGGTGAGTGGTGATGAGCCTGAGAGGGATCAAGACCGGGACGGAGGGCTTGCGAAATTTGTTACAAGGCGGGAATGTGCGCTGGAAGCCTAGGGTTGCAATGATACCGTCGAGATCTACCAGTGGCAGCCTAAGGAATGCGCGGCGTTTTGAGTTCGGGGGAATGGACACATGCGACAAGTCTCTCAGCGAACGAGGAATTTCGTATGTTCCACAAACTGAAGGGTAAGATGGCATATATTTTTCGAACCTCACTGTGCTGATCGATAGCTTCCCCTCAGGACCTCAAACCATTTTCGACTATTTCCGATGCTGCTACAGGCCATACAAGACCATTTACAGGCACGTGAAGAGGAAATACTTCATGAAGAATAACCAAACTCACGGTGCCACTCTGGATATGTCTTTCCTTGGGGGGGCCAACTCGAATCCATTCCGCTGAACATCGAGACCCTCGTTCCCGAAATACCGCCCGCTTTCAAATCCCCAGCACATGATGCCTTGCACCCAGCAGCCCATATGGAAGATATAATCCGAAACTGCTTCATCCACCTCAAGACCGAAAGAGGGGACTTCGTCGAGAAGTTTAATAAATTTACGCTGCAGCTCGCGGTGGCATTCACACGCCCGATTCATGGCCTCTTGGGGATCGAGGTCAAATTGCCGCATAAGGACCGTTACAATATTCCGATGAACCTCGCCGACCTCCTGTTCAAAGTTGTACGATGCCATATCCTAAATCTGGAGGAAGTAAGTAAGGTCGTGGCTCTGGTCACCGGGGGAATACTAGTACTACTTACATTCTCAATACTGCTCAGGTCGATGGTGTGTAGTGTTGTTCAGGCCCGGCTCGGTTCAAAAGCCCCGGCTTGGGCTCGGCTTTTGGGGGCTCGGGCTTACCAGGAGTTCAAGCCAGGCCGTGAGCCGCCAAAGCCCTGAGCCCAGCCCGAGCCTTGGGCTTGAGCCGGGGCTCGGTGCTAGAAAAGATAGCAAATTATGTACTACAGACATTTGAACAAGAAAACATCGTCGTCTTCATCTCTGTCAGGCTCTGGGTCATCCCTGTAAATATCCTTGTCATCCCCGAAAATCTGACTGTTCCAGGATGGTGGAGAGAGTCGGTAGAGCATCCAAGGGTGCTTCAAGGTGCTCGGCTACCTGCTGGCATGATTCTTTGAGTGCCTGTCTCTTTTGGACTTGACGGACTTCATCGGCGCCATTGAGTGGGTCAAGCAAACGTGGTGCAATTGGTCTGATGCGCTTCAATGATAAAATCAGAGTCGGATTGACTCTGTCACAGGCCATTCCAATGGGACAGTTTTGGTGGGCTCTGGATGGGTGAAGTTCTGCGAGTGAGAGAGAGGAGCAGTAAAAACGTGCTCAATGAGTTGAAGGTACTTGACTGAAAAAAAAGAACAGCTCTGCTCCATCTGAATTCTCCAAAAGGATCCCAATTGAAACACTCCTTTTTCCTTCAATTGAAAGCCAGAATCGGGAGCGGGGACGTTGATATCGGGAAGCAGCGACCTCGAAATTGCAATCCTTGACTACCTATATTCTACAGGGCAAGCTCAAGGCACACACGGCTGTTGGCGAAATCTGCGGAGAGCCGGGGTAATAGTGAGCACCAGCAAGGGTAAGGAGAGAGCCACTGGGGTGCGCAATGCATATGGCAGACAGAGTTCAAAGATGGTCTCTGAAACGGCAACATTGAGACCACGGCAATTGATGGCACGGTTGTCGCCTGGGTCATGGATCACGATGTTATCCCCAATAACTTTATCCGTACCTGGAAACAGTTGATGGGCAATGACTGACCTAATTAAGTATATCCAGAAGGTACGCCAGCGCCATCTTCCATGTGAAAGCCGGGGCTTGAGCCAGGGCCTCAGGGCTTTCAGACAAGAGAAGCCGGGCCCCCAGCCTTCGCAAGCCATTGTGACGGCTCGGGCTGGGCCCGGCTTGATGTGGCTCAGGGCTTTTGAGCCAGGCCGGGACATCACTAATGGTGTGATTCTGCATTTCTCTGACACCGCTGGCAGCAAACGTTACAAGTCAGACTTTTACACATAACCACACACATACCCACATTCTAGTTGTGCGTCGTGGTCATGGATACCCATATACTGTACTATTACGACCGTTTGTCCGGTCACGCATCACAGACCCCCCTGGACCGGACATTTTTGGCCCAGGGTCACGGTCACATGCCATCGACGGACACTTCACACAATACAACGGTTGTATC
>Ga0307516_10003570_pt1 | contig 19848 bp, 24 predicted proteins | sample 19_EM_MG_FD_203310 | JGI IMG/M metagenome (GOLD analysis project Ga0307516, IMG submission 203310) | Populus trichocarpa ectomycorrhiza microbial communities from riparian zone in the Pacific Northwest, United States - 19_EM | ecosystem: Host-associated > Plants > Roots > Unclassified | place...
ATCCTTCCACCCCACGATCGGCTTTCCCTCTTTCGTTTTAATCTCTCATCCCGCTCATACCATCCCCCCCCCCTCTTTCCCACACTCCGCGCCCGCGCGCAGCCAGAGAGATTTCGTCAAACCAACTACAGGTACATTTCAGGATATCCACCTATTTACCACGTATCTACACATATCCGCCCATGTCCTCTCCGCGTATCGAAGAGGAATAAGCCCACTATACTATACAAAAACAAGGTCAAAGCAAAAGGGCCAAAGCTCCATTGTACCCATGACTCCTCATCGCCCCATGCTCCAGGGACCGAGGAGATAATAAGCGATCGAAACGTAATGGAGCCTACCCTTCAGAAATTATAACCAGCCGACAATAGAGAACGAATGAGGGCCCCAGCCCATATGAAGTGGGCATCCTAGTCCCTCGCGGTTGATATGGTCGTCTAAACGATTGATTGACCAGCGCGTCCACAAATTCAAGTTTACCCCTCGCCGTTATCCGGATGCCGCGAACGAGTTCCGGAACCTAGGGGAAGTGACGTTTGCGAGCCATTGATGACGGCTCATGACGCCCGTCTAGCCTTTGAACGGTGGGGGTGTCAGGTACCCAAAGTCCCCAGGAGACGGCCGCAGTGGCGCCAGCGACGCCAGCTGTTGTAACAGGTGCTCGTCCATCGAATTCCTTGGGATCGCGACCATTTTCTCCAGGCAGCTGAGGGGGACCAGTTCGAGGGAGGAGTGAGATGGATAGTGCGGAGGCGTCAGTGGATAAGACCGAGGCGGTGAGGCATCGTCTGACGAGGAGGCTGATGATTGGGATAGTGAGGGGGAAGCGGATTGATAACGAGACTCATGCTGGTGGTATGGGTGGGACGGGGAGGGCGTGTACATCGGCTCTTCTTTTGATGACGGCGGTGTGTCAAATGTGCAAGGGAACACGTGAAGGTTCTCATAAGGCGGGCAACCAGCTGGCGAATTGCCAAAGGGACGAGGGGCATGATGCGGCGCAGTGCTAGTTTTGGTGAGTGCGAACGTCGTCTGGGCTGGTGGTTCGCCCTGTGGCTCGTGCTTTCGGGTCTTCGCCGCCCGAGCACTCTTGAACCAGTTCGCGGGGACAGTGACATCCCCCACGCCCGGAATTTCCGAAACGGATTTCAGGTTGTCGACCGTCTCCTGGCTCCAGTACGCAGCTGGGCGGACCAGTTCAGTGACGAGTTCTGGAGAGAGAGAGAAGCAGCTTACTTATGTGCCACTTGCGCTGAATGCCAAGTGGTCGGTCGTCGGGCAAACTGACGAACTGGGGGACCGACAAGGTCAATAATAATTTCTTTCCATGACAAAGGTCGCCGACGCTCACCACGCTGTATGTCTGTTTGACGAGTTTGGGCGTATTGCGCCTGGGGCGTTGGAGAATGTTGTTGAGCGTCGCGCTCAAATGCTTGTCGTTCTCTCGAGGTTCGTAGTACAGGAATTCCTGCGAGCGGCAATGATCAGACGACGGCTCATACAAGGGCCGTGAAGGGTCGTACATCTCGAACTCGACTCGGACCCCAAGTCATGCCATCGGTCCTAGGAGACGAGGGGCGTGAGCACATCACGGGGAGAAAGGGGGAGGGGGGAGAGAGAGCTTACCACCGTTCCATGGTTAACCCCGCGGCATCCGAATTGGCGCTGCGTTCTTCCCAGACGTAGACGTTCCCAGGAGCAATGGATTTTCTCTCGTCTGGATCTAAGCGACGGGAGATGATTGGAAGGACATGTCTGGCGACGGCGTAAAAGATGTGGAGGGCGTCACGTATGGAGCGGACGTGGACACCGGAGAGGGTGGGCTGCTGGTACATGGAGGGAGGAGCTGGAGGGGGGGAGGGGGTAGTAGGGGGAAACGGAAGAATACCCGACCAGTTGTTTATAAACGAGTTTAGAGTTTTTTCCAGATTGGAGCCCATTGCGTTTTGATCCAACGAAAAAGGAAAAGAGCCATCAGGAATGGAAATAGCCGAAGTGATCGTGGAATTAATATATATTTATGGTTTTTCGGGGGCGGGCGCGCTTGGGGGCGGCCATCAGACAGTTGTTGTTTTGTGAGAAAGAACAAGCTTCGGGTGTTCATGCGAACACTCCCCCCCACCTCCGGTCATCAGGCAGCTTATGCGGCCGTCTTTACGTCCGTGCACAGACCATTTCCATTCTGCAAGCCAATCCACTCTTGGAAGTCACGACCCGGTAGATCGCCCATCTTGAATCTAATCTGCGCCCCTGGTGCCAAATACATTCTAATCCCTCCACGTGGTTACTGTCCCGCCTCCCTCTCCGACCACGCCCCAATCCCCGCATATGACGTATATCATACTTGACATCCACTTGAGAATTCTAAACCCAGTCTGAGAGCTCATCTCTTACGAAATTATCTTTTGTTCCAATCATTCCCCCTGGAATGTACGCTCACTGATGGTCAAAAATTCAGGGTCCCACCACCTCCACCACCCAGGACGCGTCATAACCCCCCCGGTCCCCATAACTCATCCCCAGCGACAGCACACCACGTACGCCTTCCGCTTCCCCGAGCCCGCCATTCCTTATCCCAGCAGGTGGTCTAATCGTGGATCAGCCTCGCAACGTCCTCGAAACATTCCACATCATCTCACCTTCCAATGGTAGTACGACGGCCAACGAATCGTGGACTTCAGCGTAATGCCTCCGTCCTCGGAAGGAATACCAAATCTTGAGCACTTTAGGCAAGTTCGGCGCCGGGTCGTAGAAGCCCTGGAGACCAGACTAAGCGTGTGGCGCAAAGTCCATCAGTTTTCTGCCAACCGCTTTCCGCTCATCCAAAAGGAATTAACCTTGGTCTGTCCCCCCGGGATGTACATTTGGCTCTTGTTCACCAACGCTTGCACCGCCGTCGTCACATCGATGATCAGATCTCTAGCTTCGTCCAGCGAACAACCGTAATTCGCCTTCTCGATCACAAGACCTAGAACGTCCGGCAAGTGTAAAAGAATAAGACGGTCCAGGTGTCAGCTTCCGGAAGCAAAACAATCACCCCGTTCCCTTACCATCGACGTTCCGTTCTGCATCAGTGTGCCGACGAGCGACATCTCGTAAAACGCTTCTCTCAATTTCCTGTGCCTCGCGACACCCTGGTGAGTTCTCGACATCCTTCTGAAGCCTTCGTTTATACCTTATTGGGCCGGTCAGTTAACCGAGCTGTCCGTTATTGTCAGGCGATAGGTTCGGTCACTTACGCCACCCGTTTCCTGGACTGTCTCGGTTGATAGACCAGGTGATAACCGAGAAGGAAGGCTACAGTCGGGGCCATACTTGTATAGAAGGCTAGCCGTGGGTCATACTCCGCCGATAGCACGATGGGCAGATGCAGATTCTGCCCGAGGTAGCGTAAACTGTATACCCCGGAGTACCCATGTGATTAGCAAATTAACGCGAGCGAACAAAAAGGAAAGAACTGGACATACTTGACGGCCAATGCTACACCCTCTGCGCTCGAATTGATGTTAGCGTCCACTCCGGTTCGCTGGTCCGACGAGTTCCATGCCCCAGAAACCCAATAGGTCAAGCCCAGAACTCCTAGCGTCCCACCGATACGAAGGTCTAGCGCAAGCCTACTGAACATAATCCCAAACTCCGACCGGATTCCGCTCATCAATCCAGAGAGGGAGACGCCGATAGAGTAAAAACTAGTCCCTTTTACCAATGCGTATCCCGATAGAAGGCTCGTGGAGGGGTCATCGCCGGAAGGGTCCTCTTCTGAATTAGCTTTTGGGGTGTAGTCAAAATTTTTCGGGACGACTGCATTCAGCGAGAGCGACGGCAAGGCGGACAACGCGTCTAGGGTTAGCACACCCTGCATTCCCGAATCCGGAAACAGCCTCCGTGAGTACGTCAACGAGTATGGTGGTATCACACCCTTTCCGGGAGATAACGGCCAAGCGGCGAGGCGAGCCTGGGCCTGGACCGTGTTCGCCCCGTCGGTGTAGTTCGCTTTGCAAGTCAATACAGGCCGCGTCAGGAGCGGAGTGGAAAGCTAGGCCCAAAGGACAACTCAGCGACCACACGAGGCTACGTCAACTAAAACGCGTGCTGACCTCGAAGCTTAGCCGTGGCGAATATAAATGTCGCAGGGAACCAACGATGTTCATTCGCCCTCTCCCGGCATTCCCGCCTGGGGTAGGTCTTAGAGCCACCACGCTGGTCATGTTGGCACGTGTCTTGTCTGAAATTACGTGCTTCAGGGAATGGGGTGAACCTTTTTTCAAACATGATCGAGCGATAATGTGCTTACCTGCACACTGTGCCGAAGAGCAACGTTGAAAAGGTTAATGCTGCGGACCCTGCCCAAAGCAACACCGAGGCGCGAATCGGAGGGGTGGTCGTGATCACGTTGAAACAAGGAGGTCGCATCGACTCCCAGGCTAAGTCTATTGGTCGGCCGTATAATCTGCTCCAGTTTGCGTGCATCGACATTACGTTTCACAAGTACGAGTTCGGACTTGATCTGGTGAGGGAATGGCGACTGAGTTTTTCAATTCAGCGGGGAGCTCAACCGAGGGTACGAACGTCTTCGACTGGCCGTTCATTCAGGCCCTCCGGGAGCTTGATTTGTAGTCCATCTTCACCTAAACAGTGGGTTAGACCCTGTGATAGGGGTAGCGCAGAGTTACGAAGCGGTTGGAGGTGGGCCGCGCGCTTTGTATGTAGTATGGCCACGATCAGAACGCTGCCTTGAACGCCCGAACAAAGGCATCCAGATAGGGCATTGAGGCGAGAACGGCGGTACGGCGTATGGGGGCAATACGTCTAGAACATCCGAACGCGGGGAAATGACTTTACCTAGCGTGTCATACACGATGCTGTTGGGTGGCACTGTGAGAGTTGATCAAAATAGCCTCAGTGTTAACTGCACGCACCGGAGAAACGGATCTGACAGTACTACAGGGACATTAATTACGGTCAATACCCGATGGGGTTTGCTTGATGAGATGAGGGTGGACATGCCTTGATACGCCTTTTGGATTTTCAGGAACTGCTTTGAAGCTATTTCCTTGGCAGACTCATCGCGTTGTTTGTCCGGGTGGTATTGGATAGACAATTGGCGGTAACGGTCCCTAATCTCGTAGTCCGACGCGGCCGGAGGGAGGTTTAACACGGAGCTACCGCAACGGTTAGCGTGCGTGCGCCACCAGGAGGGTCTGGGCGGCTTACTAGTAATAATTTCGACCATGACCTTCCGTGGCAGAGTTGGCTGACATCCAGCACCCCTTTCGAAGCAGTCCCGGGAACTTGGACGGGAATTCAAGTCAAAGTCGAGGGTACACCCTAGCGCGGACGGCGGGTGGAAATGAGGTCCAGGTGAAATGCAATCGACACGTTGCCGCCAGAGTGATCGAATTCTAACCTTAACCCTACCACAGCTTCATCTCCCGCACACTCCTAGTCCTCCCCCTCTGCAGCGGCAACGAGGCATGGCATCCCAACGACCCCCCAAGTCCAGGTCGGTCGGAGCTGTAGCTGAGCTAAAGCCCCGCGGCCCAAACAGAACAACGAAGACAGCTGGAAAGCTCAAGGTGCTTCCCGAGCAGCCGGAGCCATCGACCGGCCCCAGACCTCCACGTGCCGCTCGCGACCTCACGGCGTCTCAAAGTCGTACCGAAAGCAGCGAAAGTGAAGAAGAGGGCGACGACGAGGCTGAGGATGAGGCAGAGGCAGATGCAGAGGTGTGCATTCTCCCCCCTGATAGCAAGGACATCGACGTCATATCGCGCAGGTCTACAACCAACTGGACCTCATACCAGCTGGCACGGCCCGTAGGGATGCTCGCAGACTAACGAAGAAGCGTATCAAGCAGCTTCCTAGGGTCACAGCCTATTCAACGGCAGGGTGCGATTAACTTGGATCGCAGGCCGATGAGGTCGGAAACTAACTCCCACCGCTCAGCTCTTACCGCTTTCAGGATCTAATGAAATTCTTCAACGCGCGACGAGAAACCTACCACACGAACCCCCAGCTCATAGATGAAGTTATCTACACCCCGTATTTGTACAAGCCCGGGGTCCCACAAACCAGCCAGGGCACCGGACAGGGTGCCGAGATTCCTCCTACCGGGGATCTCCTTGGAACCCCTAACCTTCTATTGGAGAACGACTCGTCCCCCCACATCCGAAAGCGTTCCACCAAGTTCACCGAGACTCCCACGCAGGCCGAGATATTCTTGTATGAGTACGGCACAGTCGTAATCTGGGGAATGACCGAAGCGGAGGAGAAACGTTTCCTCTCTTCAATGTGTGGATATCTCTTTCCTCCCACCTCGTATCTTATTTACCCGAGTTCCCAGCAAACGATTTGAAGTCGAACGGCTTGGTGAGTTTTGGGTCTAAATTGCTTTCGGCTACTGGCTTCAGCCTTCGCTACGCCCTTGAAACATCGATCACCATTCGCCCGTCCGGATGCGCTAACCTAATGGGCAGCCCCGGAAGATATTGAAATGGAGGATCTTAATTTCTACTATGCGAATTACAGCAGGTGCGTCCCCGGCTCATGGGAGAGGCTCGCAGTAGCCAACAGCCTCCGACCAGGATATACAACGACGTAATCACCTTACGGAAAGGCTCCAGCTACATGTGAGCCGCTTGTGAATTGTCCCACCTATCCGCTGACATTCCCAGGACGAAACTGTCGCTATCACATGCGCTCGCACAATCGGTCAAGATATCTCTGGTCAGAAGCCGCGTGACCCCGCCCTTCCAGCAGCAGCTGATATACTGAGCAGTTTGAATCGCTCATATCAACGACGATAGAAGAGACCAAGGACATACCAGAGATCATTAGCGAAACGGGAAAGATTGGGATGCCGCATAAAGGTTAGGAATCCGGAAACCCAACAACACCACCTGTCCCCGCTCCCTTTCCGCCAACACCTAATCCAACGCCACTAATACAATCCCCATCACTTTCGCCATCATCATATGGGTACTAACGAGATATCACGATGGCCCTTCTCTTCGTTTTGCAGAAATCATGCGACAGATTGGCGAACTCTTCTTGCTCAGGACGAATCTCAACTCGGTTGGTTCCGTATTGGACTCCCCCGTATGTCCATCCTTCTTTTTTTATTCAATTCAGGTCGCTGACCGATTTACGTTTCCCGTTTCTCCATTGAAACCTTGTTTAGGAGGTATTTTGGGTGCGTGTTTGTTACTCAGGTACCCTTGTGATATGGGAGCTTTGGCAACTGACCTGATGGCGCATGTGGGTCACCACAGACGTACCCTGATCTCCATCCCCTCTATGACGCGGCTAGAAGTTACCTGGAGATTCCCCAACGGATCAACCTCCTGAACACCCGGGTTCAAGTGAGTTCGATCAGGAGTTTGTTGGTACCCACCTAGCACCGAACGCCCTAACCATTGTGCGGCACAGGTACTCCAGGACATGTTACAGCTTCTAAAGGAGTCGGTGTCCAGTCAACACGCCGAGAGACTGGAGCGGATCGTCATCGCGCTGATCGGTGTCGAGATAAGTAAGTTCATCCCAGTTGTTGATTATCCCCTTCGAGTTAAGCATGTCCTCCGCTCACTCATCGCCCTCCTGACATAGTTCTCGGCATCGTGACGATCATTGTGGACCTGTTTGCTTGATCCTTTTCTCGTAATGTGTATTCTCAAGCTAGTTTGATGTCACAGATCGCGGCCTTTAGCCACCCAGGGAAAAGTTGCGAAATCTTCTCTCATGGGTATGTTACTTGCCTCACATTGCTGTAACTGCGCGACGATGATGAATGGGGAATGTCAAACTGCGGTATCTAATATGACCTTCCAAACATCGTCCAGCGCTTCGCATTTTGTCCGCACGCCACGCACTTCGTCTTTCCAGGTTCGATGGGATCCCACTTGGATTGATCGAAAGGGATACACAAGGATTTCGCACCCGCAGAGGGAGCGCGTTCATCTGTGGGTTCAGCGCTAAGGGGGGTGTGAATTTCAGCCGCGTTCCAAACGGTAATGGGATCGGGGGTGCTCACGCCCTAGCGCTTCGCTCCTTGATATCATCTTCACACTGTTCGCGTTCACACCAAGGAATGACGACAACGTTCTTGTTGTCGAGAGCGGGGACGAGATCTCCCCAGTTCGTGATGGCTTTAAGTCGTTCCTGATAGGTATCCTGGGCCCGGGTGAATAGATCCTTCTGGATGACTTCCAGGAGAGTAGACACTGTCTGGGGTAGTCCCTCGAGGGATACAGGGTCCTTCTTGCCAGTATCGCGTCTAACGGCGAGGGTTTGGTTCTTGGCAATGTCCTGAGGGCCAATCTCGAGGCGGAGGGGAACGCCCTATTGGGTTGGGTGAGGACTACGTAAGCCATCAGTGAATAATGGGGTCTACCTTCTGTTCCCAGTCATTGAACTTCCAGCCGGGGGTATATCCATCCCGCAGATCTGCCTTTGCACGGATATCGGCGGCGCGAAGGCTCTGAGCCAGCTCCTCGCATTTATCATTAATTCGTTTGCGCTCCTCGTCGGTCGTCTTCGCAGTGATACCGCAAGGTACGACGACGGCTTGGACACTAGCTATCCTTGGAGGGAGGACGAGTCCCTTGTCGTCGCCGTGGACCATGACCATAACACCGATACACCGGGTCGACAGACCCCAAGAGTTCTGCCAGACGTAGATTTTGCCCCTACCGACGGGGTCATTAGGGTCCTCTACAAAGATATCAAACATGTTCGGGTTGGAGAAGTTGGTTCCGAGGCAGTGAGAGGTGGCGCCCTGAATACCACGACCGGAAGTAGGGATGAACCCTTCAACGGTGGTGGTGTAGAGGCCACCGGCGAATTTCTCCTTTTCGGACTTGACACCTGGAATGACCGGAACCGCAAGTAGCTCCTCATATACGCGGCGATAAAGGTCAAGGATGTCTAAGACTTCCGTGTCCGCCTCTTTGCGCGTGAGGTAAGCGGTATGACCTTCCTGCCATAGGAACTCTCGGGTCCGGAGGAACGGTTCTGCGGATAAATTTGATTAGTGAAATTGCTGTAAAGGTTGCAAGGCGGGCATACGGGGGCTCTTGAACTCCCACCGAACGACACTGTTCCACTGGTTCAGCTTGAATGGCAAGTCCCTATGGCTTTTGATCCATTTAGAATAATCTGCTGGACATCAGAATGAGCTAATCGGCGAAGTCGTGGGTGTTCTTACAGGGGTACATAGCAGTCTCTGATGTGGGACGAATGGCGATGTGTTCTTCGAGTTCGGATTGGCCACTAAAAAAACACCGTCAGAGGCGAACAACGGTCGTGTGGCTACACCTTACGCCCTTGTAACCCAAGCAACCTCGGGGGAGAACCCTTCGATGTGATCTTTCTCCCTCTCCAAAACCTTTTGGGAAACGAACATGGGGAAATACGCGTTCTGGACGCCCAAAGCCTTGATCTTGTCATCGAACCATCCTATTCGTGGTCAGCGACAGAACTATTGTCACAGGAATCGTTTGCGTACTTTGGATGATTTCCCATATACTGTAGGACCACGGTTTTAGGATGTAGCACCCACTAACGTTGTAATAGTCCAACATATCTGCCTTTATCAAGACCTACTACGAGTCAGAGTGAGTCATCCGCATGATTCCAGGATAGGCTCACATCGGTGTACCAGGCAGAGAAATCCTCGTCCTTCTTTGCGCCGATGGCAATCTGAATTGGATTTTCGCCCTTTGAGGGAGCCTTATCACCACCATCCTTGGGTTTTAAAGCAGCGGGAGCAGGAGCAGCGACCTCGGCTTTCAAAGCAGCAAAGTTAATCTCTTGAACCTTCGCGTCGGCAGTCTCGAGCGACTTGAGATAAGACACGAGATCCTTTCCTGAGATGAACACAGTATCGCTGGAAGATCTGGCGTGGATGGCGAATGCAGCCTCTGAGAGTGCGATTGATGAGTCGAGGACCACGGTGACTTTGGGGAATGTAGTGGAGTCGAGGGCGATCGGAGAGACTACATCGTGGAAAGAAGGTTAGACTGCGAGTGGAGATCATCGTCGTAAATTGCGCACGGGAGTTCTTGTCGAGGGCAAAGAATTCCGATAACAGATCCTCAGAGGCGAGGCGAAGCTCCTTGAGGTTGAGCTTCTTGCCCAATGCCCCAGAGGCTGTTTCTGTTTCTTCTCGAGCAATAACGACGACCGGGACTGGGGTGACGTTTTTTGCTGTCTTGGGTTTGTAGACGATGGTCTTGATCAGCTCGAAGGTTTTTGGGGATGAGGCATCCGCAGATAACACGTCTTTCCAAGAGGCATGGGAGTTCGTGGTAGAGTGGGAAATGGTTGCTGCGGGCTTGATTGAGAGGGCTGCAAGAGCCTGGGTAACTTGATCCAGGGAGGACATGAGGGAAGGGGACGAAGATAGATAGCGGCGGTACGGTTGTGCAATAGATGGATGATTTGACCCGGTGAGGGGGCGTGACTCGATAGGTCGAACGCCCAACGCGGACATCAGCCTCTGTGGCTTGACCAGCACTCTGTTACTACCCGCAACTCGTAGCAGGCATCTTGCGCTGCAGTACGCGACCATGCGCAATGGTCCGACTGTCGTTGTGGTGGTGATTCACAGTTAAGCTCGCTGGCGGCTATTCTCGCGTCCATGGGACGTGGCAGACCCGGTTCTTATTGCTGAGCAGAGTTTACTATTATATTAACTACCATAATCTTCTGACGCAATCCGCTGAATATTCTACTCGCGGCCGCCTACTGCGTCATCGCACCGAGCACACAGATCGTCGTGTTCCTCCCGCATAAATGTCCAGCACCGGGGACATTTGAAGAGAGACGCTGGTCTGACGCGTATTCCTATCACGTTGGCTGGGGTATCAATAAATGTGGGCACCTCACCCTCAAGGGACGAAGCGCTGGGTGGGTGTAACACCGCGGTGTATTCCCACTCCTGCTTCGAGTTTCGGAAGGCCGCCTCATCGAGAACTCTGACATCGGAGACCACAGACAGTGTTTTCAGGATGGCCGCTGGGTGGATCGATCTTAATGGTCACGTTCAGCAGTGGGCAAAGAATGACGTACGGGCACGCCGTAATGCATCGAGTTCTCTCCAAGTCAGGTCCCCTTGGGGGGGCAAAAGGAGGTCAATGCCCGCTTCGAGTGAATTGCGGAGTTGTCTGAAGACCGCCGTGAGTGACCGTAGAAGTAGGTAATAATAAAAAAGACCAACTTGTTCTCTCGTGCCTGCTCGAGGAGCAACATCACCCTGCGGCGTACGACCAATGCGGATTTCACGCCCAGAGAACCCTCAAGGTCGGGCCGTCCCTGACGTTCCGTGAGCCTACGGAAATAAAATAGCCGAGGGTTCATACCAAGGGTTGCCATTTTTTGGCGAAGACGGATCCCCGTTTCGCGACATCATCACCCCCGCCATGTGCGTGGTGATTGATCTCCTCAGCCAAATGGGGGGCAATGGGGGCAACGAGGGACGTAAGAGAGTCCAAAATCTACCCTGTTTCGTCAGAAGACGCCACTCGGCCTCGCAACTCCCACAAACCTTCTCAAGCACAGTCACAACCGATCTACGTTCGATACTGCCCGGGGTGTTGGCGTACAGTGTGTCTTTGGTTATGTCAAAGTAGAGTGATGAGAGCGTTGTGTTGGTAAAATTGCTCAACGCCGTTACGACTGGTGCCGAATAGGGTCGGTGAATGTCCCGGATGTCCACACGATCAGAAGGAATAATTGGGCTGACCTTTTGCGAAGTCGTGGGACCTGTAATTCTCCAGCACGGTTTCCTCCAGCTGCAGCAGCTCTGTCATGACATAACGCTCGATCTATCAGACGCATCAGCGACCTCCTCTGGCGAACAGAAGCGGCACCTCTCACAGGTCCCAATAGTTCCCACGGGACAGGTTCGAAACATTTCCTACTCGGGGCGTCTCCGATGTTCCCAAGAATGAATCGAGCAGAATTTCGAATCTTCCGAAGAACTTCTGCCGACTGTCCCAAGGCGGTCTTGCCCAAAGGGCTGTCCGTTCCGAAGTCGGCGGAGGCTGCCCACAACCGGAGAACGTCGGCCCCGTAGGCGGGTTCCTTCTTGAGATCCTTGTAGCATAAACCTTGTCAATCCATCAAACCTTCCCTCCCACGAGGCGATCAAGCTCACCTTCCCGCCCCGAATGATGGTTTCCGGACTGATGATATTCCCGAGGGATTTACTCATCTTCTTCCCAGACCCATCCAGAACCATCCCGTGTGTGACTAGGGTTCTGTAGGGCGCCCTCGCCTGTTCGCTCGCGTGATTGAGGGAGCTGACGAACGTAAGCAGTTGACTCTGGAACCAACCCCGGTGTTGATCCGATCCCTCAACACATACGTCCGCCAAAACCTCGTTGCCACCCCGCAGGCCGGTGAGCATAGACCAAGAGGTGCCGCTATCGAACCACACGTCCATTGTGTCGGTCCCTTTGCGCCATTCCGAAGACAAGGAAACGCCGTGTTTACGTAGGTAGGGCGGAACGAATTCATCGACAGGTCCATTCCACCAGTAGTCGGTTCCCTTTGATTCGAGGACCGAGAGTATGTGGTCTACGCTCTCTGGGTCGAGCACCGCGCGGTCAGTGGGGATGTGATACAGCGCGGGGATCGGGACCCCCCAGGCACGCTGCCGTGAAATGCACCACTCCGATCGCGAGCGAACGAAGGATGTCAGGCGGTTCCTCGCTGCATGTGACTGGGATCTCAATGGGACGTCGAGATCGTCGAGTTCGGTGACTCACAAATTTCCGGGTAAAATTGAACCCCAGCCAGAGAATTTAGGGCCGCTTCTTTGACACTCTCTAGGTTAGCGAACCACTGCGAAGTAGCCCTAAAACGTGGTTGATGTCGGTTGGACGGCCAGTCGCGAGATAGGATGGCTTACAGTGTGATAACAGGTTCCCCAGTTTTCCAGTCATAAGGGTACCGATGCCGGATCCTCTGCACCTTAACGAGGGCACCAACCGCTTCCAGTAACTTGGTCACAGATCTAGACCCTGCGTTCATGATGTCTTTGCCGACCAGTTCCTTGGCAGCCGAATTACCGACGACTTCAGCAATGTCACCGGTGAATTTTCCTTCACCATCAACGTGGCATAATAGGCCAGATTTGAAGCTGGTCGGATCCAAAGCCAAGAAAGCGTGATAGTCCTCCGCTCCATGCGCTGGAGCACAATGAACCAAGCCGGTGCCGGACTCTGCTGTGACGTGATTTGACGGGATAACGGGACGACGCGCTTCCACGGCGAAGGGAGAGCGGTAGTGAGACCCGGCCAAGTCAGAGCCCCGTGTCTTGCCAACAATGGTACACTGCCCGAGAATATTGGCCAGAGCGTCCAACCTCTCCTCAGCCACGATGGTTAGACCGGACAAGTTCTCAGATTCGAGGAAACTGTATGTCATAGCCGAGTTGACCGCGATACCCTGAACGTGGGTGAGTGGCTTTTAAGGACAGGATCCATACCCCATACCATATTGGCAGACAGCGTCCAGGGTGTGGTGGTCCAGACCAATAACCGTACTTGTTTATGGTCCTTGACGAGTGATTCCACGGCGGGTTTCAACGTCCCTTGGGTGTCCAACTCAAAACAGACGTATGCCGAGTGAGAAACGTGGTTGTCCTGGTAAACCAACTCTGCCTCTGCCAATGCAGACCTCGATGAAGGGGAGTAGTATACCGGTTTGTGTTGTCGATAGATCAAGCCTGCTCCCTCCTCATCAGCAGGAGGTGGTACCAAGGTTCAAGGATACTCACCCCGGTCCACCATCTTCTGGAATACCCTCAATTGACGCATCTCGTACTGCGAATCTAATTCCATCTGATCAGTCACTCAAAGGGATACGGACGACACGAGGCATACCCAACGTTCGATAAGTGGCCTTTTCGTTGTCCCAATCCGCCATGATTCCCAGAGACCTGAACTCCTCCTTCTGGGTCGCGACTTCCTGAATGGCGAACTCCTTAGCTTTGGCACGGATCGTAGCTGGCGGAAGGGAATGTGGATCTGCCTTGAAGCATCTGCGTTAATACGCAGAATCTCAGCCTTTTGACCAACGAACGTACTCCGAGGGCTGCCAACGCCTTATTTTCAATGGGTAAACCGTGGCAGTCCCAGCCAGGGACGTAACTTGTCCTTGGAGTCAGTTTCAGGTCGCAAAGTCTCAGGGAAATGCTCACTGGACCTTCCTTCCGAGAAGAACGTTGAACCGGTTGATTATGTCCTTTATGATCTTGTTGAGGGCGTGGCCTTGATGGTGGTGAGCGATCCCGTTCAGCTCGAAGTCAAAGGTACAATTACCCATATGCAGTCGTCCGTTTGCGTACGGGGGACCATCGTGAAGGACGAATAAAGGTCCATCCAAGTGTTCCGACTAATGGTTCCCAGTGAGCGTTTAGAATACACCCTTTTTGAAAGTCGCCAACCTGCCACCGGTACAACTGTGGTCCGGTCTTGTTCGCAAATACCCGCTCAATCACAGCGGCGTCATGGCGCATAGGAAGGGAAGTTTGAGGAAGTAACAGGGTATCGGAATACGTCTTCGGGTTCTTGCCTGGTGCACTTCCTCTCCGTACGCATGACGCGCGGGAGAAGGTGCGATTCATGTATCTAAGCACAGGTCTTGTGGAGTGAACATAGTTGGCCTGCATCCAAGAGCTCGAGGCGCGTTTGGCAAGGATGAAACGGAGAACGAACGGAGTGAGCCCACCAGCGAGGCACGGGATGGCGGAAGAAGTTAATGTTCTTGGCTTCATCGATCACTTGGGGCCATTCCGATCACCACCAGGTTACGCGTTGCGGGTGATACAAAGGGTTAGTTGCCATTGTTCAAAGTAGGTAATGCACAAAGGATAGCTACACTCCCAGCGCTGTCTAACTGCATGAGCCTCACTGCTCAAGACAACAGTGTAAAGTACGGGAGAACATCGTTAACAAACAATGCAATGCGTAAAAAGCACAATGGGAGAATGGACAAGAATAGATAAAAGACAGAGGTGGAATCAGAGAGCGACGAGTCGTTTAACCCAAGCGACTAGGCAGAACATCTACAAAGCGAAACGAAAGGCCGGCGACAACACGTCTGGGACAGGTGGAGGAGTGAAGGAGAGCGGGAGTTCGGAAACCACTGTGGAGATGCGTCGATTACCAACGAAGATAGGTGATAGATAGACAGAGTCGGGTCTTGTGGAGAACATTCAGAGTTCTTCAACAACCCCACCCTCCGCGATCTCCTTAGCTCTCGCTTGGCGGATCTCCTCTTTCAGGCCGGGGAGCTCTTCCAAGAGCAGAACAGGCCCGCCTTGTGGCCATCGCTCTAGCGCCCACTCCCGCACGTATGCGCTAACCTGGGAAAAAGATGAGGCGAGGAGGAGGGAGGAGACCCGTAGACTCTCACCTTCAAGAACTTCTTCGACGCATACTTCTTGTAGAATGATTCATGCTTCGGTTCCTTGAGAATATAGTTGAGCATGATGTTAGCTGTGGGGACGAGAGCGCTCTCGGGATAGGATGAGTAGTGCGCGAGATTGGGCGTCTACCAAGAGGTTCAGTAAAACGAGACGGGTGTCGCTGAGGCGAGGGGACGTACCCAATCTTCCCTCCCGAGGATAAGTCTAGCCAACCAAACAGAGGCCGCCGCGAGGACGGAGGGGGGCGCGGAGATCAACCTCCACTCCAAACATTGAATCTCCATCAGGTACTTGGCGATGGTTCTGGTCTGGACGTTGTATTGATCAGCCTTGCTAATCCTCCGGAGGAAGTGGATCGGGTTGGGGTAGCTGAGGTTCCAGTCCAGCGTTTTCAGGACGTAACGCTCGGCTTGCAGGATCTCGGTTTCGGAGTAAGAGGAGTCGGCACAGTAGAGGAAGTTGGCGGCGGAAGGGGATATGATCTCTTCTACCTTAGCGGCGATGAACATACATGTGATCCCGACGAGTTGTAGCTTGACGAGGGAGACGACGCGAGCGGAAAGGAAACGATCGATGATGTTGACGCAGAGGAAAAGGGTTTCTGGGAGTAGACGGAACCGCGAGTGAACTTGAATGAGCCAGTCAGTCAAGATACCCCGCATCTTCCACGCGAGATCCTTCTGCATCTCCATATAGTTGGGGTTAGGCATAGTGGTTTTCTAGGGGAGCTAGGGTAAGCGATGGAGAGGGTATGGTATTCGATCCACTGACCTCGATCACTTTGAGGTAGGAGAAGATTTCGTCCACGTACTCGCTGACCATGAGAGGGTCGTCGGTGTCCTCCGCGTCGAGGTCGTCCCACTGGTCGCCGTCTGGGTCCGCTTCAGGCGTGGTGGACCGCTTAGGATGCACGACAAGATACTCCTCGACCTCCCCCGGTGGAATGCGCGCCGCGATTCGCGCTTCCTCCGGTAAATCAGACGACGTACGACGCTTCTTGACGACGCGCTTAGATTCTTCCTCGTCCACCTCATCCACGGACTTGAGCTCCTTACGCGAAGATACGATGCGAAGTGACTTCGTCTGAAGGATTTCCGCCTTGACGCGACGAGGAGGGTCGATTGCCATCGGGTCGCTGACGGCCGGGACGTCCTCCTGAATCTGCTCGAGTTGTTGCACCTGCTCGGAAACGGAAATGACAGCCTTGCGGGATTGCGGCGCGCCACCGGCCACAGCTTTGAGTGGTTGCCGAATAGTGCTCGTCGTCGTCGTCGTGACTGTCGACTTCTTCAGCACCACGCCGTCAAACTTCTCCTTTGGCTTGTCCTTCGTCGTGCGTTTGCTCGCCGGCTTCTCCTTCTGGTTCTGGTTGGATGGGCCCGCGATTTCACCTAGGGCGGCACGCTTCCTCTTCGTTGGAGCCGTAGCATCAGGTTTGGCGTCAGTGAGGACAGTCTTGGCCCGAGTCGCGACGGTCGAGGAGGAGGTTTTGGTAGGAACTGTCGTAGTAGATGTTGGCTTGGAACGGGTGATTAAACGAGAGGACGGCCTGGCGTTGGCATTTTCAGCATCCTTCGTCGAACGCGTCGTCCGCGCCGTACGCCGTGGCTATTTTAGTATAATAGGCGGTGGTGAGATACGCAGAGGATGGCGAGTGCGAATGGGAACAGTGGACTGACCTGCACAAGGTTCGACGACATCGCTCTGATATGGCGGAGGGGTCGAGCGGACTTGAACCACGTTTGGGTTTTGTCCCCGGCGGTTGCCGAAACCACCCTGACACGTGACCTGCAAGAACTTCCGTCACGCGCAGTTATTTAATTTTCCGGTTGTTTGAATATTTGATATTCCGATTTACATTAATTGACTCCCGGTGAGCTTGGTCTACATTCACAAACGCGCTCAGGGAGCGCAGCCCCCGCACTCGACAAAGGTACCTCAAGGTAGAAATCCAATGTACAAACCAACCAAGCGACTACAGTAATATCCTCAAAATCCTAATCGATACACAGATTTTCACGCCCGTGGTACAACCCCGATAGCCGGTGAACCTGGAGAGACGTAGGCATTGACTTGAGGGTTGCCACGGCAAGTGCGGAGAAGCTTACCAATTTACCGTTCCTCTGCTATCGTTTGTAAAGGGGCCATATCGTTCACGGCGGTGAACACCGGAAGTTCAGTAGATGATGGCGAACCATGTGTGGTGCCACTCTCCGTGGGGTACCTGATAATTTTAGGATCCCGGAGGTTTAACATGAGTCTTGAGCACAGAGCGCACGCCAACCTACCGCATTGTATCCAACACTAACATCAGCAACAGATGCCACCATGGGATTTCAAACTACTCACAAGTTCGTCATCATGGTATTTATTCCCCGGGTGAGGCCCTACTCCGTATTGTGAATCCCAGCTAACAGTTGGACGCGGGTTTACCCTACTGACCGATCCGACCTGGGTGGGGGATGAGGAGGGAAGAGCAAGGGCACAGCGCCGCACTGACCAGGAATGTGAGGGCGTTTGACAATGTTGAAAGACCCAGCACACTGGGGGAGCGTCCAACGTTCAGTAATAGTTGCTTGGAGGGCAGTTGGGGGCAGCTCACGCATAGTACACCGCACCTTGATAATAATAAAAAGGCGTCAAAGCTTGATTATTTAAATCATTGATGGGAAAACTCACCATCCCTCATCACGACGTGTACGAGACCCCGACTTCCCTGTCTCCAGAGTGCCACAGATCGGTATACAGTGAGGGTGAAGATTATCGAGTCCGATGTCACGATACCAACCCACACCAAGCCAAAGTCTGCAGCGAAATTCAGTCAGAGTTCCCGGCCCGATCAGAGGATCACACACAAAATCCCCTTAGGAGGGACGATCAGTCAGTAAATTGCCGGCAGTTATTTCACACGTACTCGTCCTTCGATAAAGCGCTGATGCATCCCAGTGAAGTTGGTGGTACCAAGGGGAGGGGTTGGGGTTTCCCTTGGGTAATCGCCCACTGAGAAACGGCGGATTAAAAATTGGATGCTCGAACACAACAGATAACGCACCGCGGCAAACCCAGCGAAACCAAAGTAATAAACCAGCAAACTCCACAGGATGGCTCGGTTGCGGTCCCAGAGAGCGTATACCCGCGTGAACAGGATAGCTGTCAACATGGCGTCAGACCCCTTCACGGAAAGATTGTAAGACCAGTACCTCCAACAGTCGTCTGGATCACCACTGCGAGAAACTGGTGATATCTATGCACCGCGAAGCACTTCGAGTCTTGTTGGCCCACCACTAGGTTTGGTGAGGGAACGAAAAAGTAGGAGTAGATGATAGGGACATGGCCAAAAAGGCCAACATAACGGTTAACAAGGAATATGAAGGTCCCCCATTGCCGTATTTGCAGTGGTGACCAAAACCGGGCCACCTCCACCGGAAATGTCAAGATGTAGTCGTAGAGGAGAAGTGCTGAATGGAATGACAGACGTCAGGATGAGTGTCAGAACGCACGAGGCATTGCACCTACTATAACCACAGATTGCCATATTCCGGTTTAAATCTCTACACCCAGCGTAACGTGAGGGAGCATCAGCGGAAGGGGTGCAGGTTAAGGCTTACACATTCCACACATTCTGGGACAACTGGTCCATCGGAACGTTGTACGCCCCCTGGAAGGTGTGGTGAGAAGGGGGAAGGGAGTTGGATGATCTTGGAAGAAAACGGATGATGGGAACGACGACCGTGGAGGAAAGACATGGTCGGATAACTGGCTGGTCCCGCTGAACCTCTCATCACGCCGGAAGGGCAGCTGGGATAGGGAGGGAATCCGATTAAAGCTACCGAGACGGACGTGGGGTCCTTGCGGGGAAAAAACTGGCGGACTAACTCATCCTCGCATAAAGGCGCACGCTGTATAGGCCAGAAGCGGCATCGCGTTTACACACGGACGGACCCAGGGGGTGGCTTTGATGCGGAGGTCCCTTACGGCGTCCGGAACACATCTTGAAGAACGGATCCGGAAGCATAACGGCGCATAGTCAGCGGTCTGAAAGGACCCGGGTTAGCCTAGGCGTTCGTATTTGGCTCTGGAGGAAATTTTGAATAATCCCTGAAGGAAGAGAGGCGAGGCCGTGGTCTGCTGGAGAACTTGAACACAGAGGACTCAGGCGGCCTGCGGATGCCACTGGCACCGAGCGAAGCGGGCGGTTTCAATTTGGTCATGTTTGGTCGGGAGGCGTTTGCGTCGTCAACTTCCTTTGTACGAAACCATCTCCATCCCCACCCCTCTCAAAGTCACGGTCAGATATCCTCGCCTCTCCCTTGTGTAGATCTCCCTCCTGATCCTAGTTTGCCCGCCGGGAACAGACCAATCCCCTGAACGACCCCAGCCACCATGTACGTCCCCTTCAACCGGCCACACCACCC
>Ga0307516_10003571_pt1 | contig 19847 bp, 14 predicted proteins | sample 19_EM_MG_FD_203310 | JGI IMG/M metagenome (GOLD analysis project Ga0307516, IMG submission 203310) | Populus trichocarpa ectomycorrhiza microbial communities from riparian zone in the Pacific Northwest, United States - 19_EM | ecosystem: Host-associated > Plants > Roots > Unclassified | place...
GTAAGAAGCAGGCTCAAGGCCTGGCCCTGTGCCCTGCTGCGCCGCTGCAGCACGCCGAGGGCGCAGCCCAATACGAAGCCGCTCAACGCGACCACGGAGCCCATGGCCGATTGCGCGTCGCTCTGCGCAACGTAGTACGCAAGCAAGGCAAAATTGCCGGTCATCGCCGACGCGAACACCCCGCCCAGCGTGGCAAAGCTGATCACATCCACCGCTCCTGCCGCAAACGCGGTCAGCAGCAGAATCATCTCGATGTGTGTGAACGAGCTTCTTTCGGGCATGGTCCGATCTCGCGTCATCCCGCGGGCACAGCGCGTCCGGCCGCCCAGCGGCGCAGCGCGGAGATTCTTTCGGCCATCAGAATGGACAGCGGCCGCGTGGCACTCATTTCAGCCAGAATCGCCTGGGCGGAGGGCGCGGCACGGCGGGCATTCGCGGTATACAGTGTCGCGACGACCGCCTGTTCGATTTCCGCTCCCGAGAAGCCCTCGCTTGCGTGTACCAGGAGGGCGAGCGTTTTTTCGTCGAAAGACATGCCGCGCTTTCTCATGTGAATGGCAATGATCTCCGCGCGCGCGACTGCGTCCGGCAGATCCACGAAAAATATCTCGTCGAAGCGGCCCTTGCGAATCAATTCCGGCGGCAGGCTGGTGATGTCGTTGGCCGTGGCGAGCACGAAGACCCGTGCGTGCTTTTCCGCCAGCCACGTGAGGAAGCTGCCCATGACCCGCCGCGAAGTACCGCTGTCGGCGTCTCCGGTGGCAAAGCCCTTCTCGATCTCGTCGATCCAGAGCACGCAGGGAGCCAGCAATTCGGCAGTGCTGAGCGACTCGCGCAAATTGCGCTCGGTCTCGCCGACGAATTTGTCGAACAAGGCGGCGCAATCGAGGCTCAGAAGCGGCAAGCCGAACACCGCAGCAGCGGCGCGAGCCGCGAGGCTCTTGCCGCAGCCCTGCACCCCGAGCAGCAGCACGCCTTTCGGCGGATCGAGGGCCGGCGCGGAGCCGTCGAATCCGGCGCGGCGCGGTTCCAGCCAGGCCTTGAAGCTGGCAAGCCCTCCGACGTCGGAAAAGGCAGCGGAATCATGTTCATACCGCAAAATCCCACGGCGATTCAGCAACTCGTATTTGGCGCGCATGATGGTCGGAATGTCGGACGGCAACAGCGCGCCGTCGTCGAAGATCGCCTTCCGTGCCAGGCGCGCCGTATCGGCGGCGCTGAGTCCGCTCAGGTTGTCGATGAACAGTTCCAATGCCTGCGCATCCGTTTCGACTTTCCTGCCCGGATGCGCGTTGGTCCACTCGCGCGCGACGTCCGCCACGATCTGACTCCTCTCCGTCCGGTCCGGCAGAGCAAGATCGCAGCGCGCGCTCAAATCGTCAAGTTCACGTGGCATCTCGATTTCCGCGCTGAGCAGCACGAGCGTATGGGGATAGCGTTCGTACTCGAGGCAGATATCCTTGAGCATTCGCACGTGCACAGGATCCTTCAGGAAGGGATGGAAGTCGACCAGGGCGTAGACTGCGCACAGGTTGGTCGCCCGAATGTGGCGCAGAACCTCCGTGGGATCGGACAAATTGCGTTGGTTCCCGCCGCCCTCGGAATCCAGGCGCCGCAACCCGTCCGTTATGGTCCATTCGAATAACGGCAGACCCTGGGGCGATTTCCCGGTCAAGTCACCCGCGCGCGCCGCGATCGGCGCCGGCATCACGCCGGGCGCGCGCCGGCAGGCTCTTTGCAGCAGCTTCAGCACGCGGCTCTCGTCGCGCGATTCAACGACGATCAACGGCACCCGCGAGCGCAACAGAACTTCCAAGTCACCATAGCTCATGGGCCGCCAGATTAGCAGATCATGTATACAGTACCGGCCCATTTCGAATGCTGGATGGACGCATCGGCCGGGAACGGGGGACAATTCCGACGACGAAGGAGTGCCGATATGACAGAGCCGACGATTGTCTGCCCGAAATGCAACAACGAAATCCGCTTGACCGAATCGCTGGCTGCACCGCTGATTGCAGCAACGCGGCAGCAGTTCGAACGGCAGCTTTCCGAAAAGGACGCCGATATCGCGAGGCGCGAGCAGGGGGTGCGCGAACGGGAGCGCCAGGTCCTCGAGGGCCGGCGTGCCCTGGACCAGCAGGTTGCGACCCAGGTCGAAGCGCAACTCAAGCTCGAGCGGGCACGCGTGGTCGCGGAAGAGTCGAGAAAGGCAAAACTCGCGAGCTCGTCGGAAATGGATGCCAAAGACCGTGAGTTGGCCGAATTGCAGGAGGTCCTCAAGGCACGCGAGGAGAAGTTGGCTCAGGCGCAGCACGCAGAGGCCGGAATCATCAAGAAGCAGCGCGAGCTTGACGACGCGAAACGTGAATTGGAGCTCACGGTCGAGAGACGGATCGAGCACGGGCTTGCCGAGGTCCGCAGCAAAGCGCTGCGCGACGCGGAAGACGCGCTGAAGCAGAAGGTGCTCGAGAAGGACGAGACCATTCTGTCGATGCAGCGGACCATCGAAGAATTGAAGCACAAGGCCGAGCGGGGTTCGCAGCAACTCCAAGGAGAAGTCCAGGAACTGGAGCTGGAGGCCTTGTTGCGCGCGAAATTTCCGTTCGACAGCATCGAACCGGTGCCGAAAGGCGAGTTCGGCGGCGACATCGTGCAGAACGTCAAGAGTCCGGGCGGACAGTTCAGCGGTACGATTCTGTGGGAGACCAAGCGAACCCGGAACTGGAGCGACGCCTGGCTCACGAAGCTTCGGGAAGACCAACGTGCCGCCAAGGCCGAGATTTGCGTGCTAGTGAGCGCCGTGCTGCCGAAGGGCGTCGAAACCTTCAACCTGGTCGATGGCGTGTATGTCGCCCACCCGCGCTGCGTGCTGCCGGTGGCGGCGGTGCTGCGCGACACGCTGCTGCAAGTCGCCGTGGCTCGGCAAGCCTCCCAAGGGCAGCAATCGAAAACCGAAATGGTCTATCAGTATTTGACCGGTCCGCGATTCCGCCAGCGGATCGAAGCGATCGTCGAAGCGTTCTCCTCGATGCAGGAGGACCTCGACAAGGAACGCAAGGTGATCACGAAGCAGTGGGCGAAACGTGAGGAGCAGATCGAGCGCGTCATGGGGGGCACGATTGGCATGTACGGCGATCTCCAGGGTATCGCCGGCAAGTCGCTGCAGGAGATCGAAGGGCTCGAGTACCAGGCATTGGAACTGGATCTGGACCCGCCGGCTGCCGGTGTGTGAGTGCTACGGGCCCGGCGGCTGACCTGGTGGCTGACCCGGCACTTGACTTGACGGCTGACCCGGCTGCGCACCGAGATGTTCGCCAAGAAAGGCCTCGATCTCACGCAGCAGGATCACGCGGTGCTTCTCCGCGCTGAACGAGTGGTCGGCGTCCGGAACGGCGACGAAGCGGTGCGGCTTCCCGGCGCGCTTCAGGGCCGAGTGCATCGCGTCGGATTGAGCGAACGGCACCTGGGCGTCCGAATTGCCGTGCAGCATCAACAAGGGAACGTCGAAATCGGCCGCATGGATTCGCGGCGAATTGAGTTTGAGCTTGGCGGGGTCGGTGCCGATCTGTTTCTTGACCACCTCAAAATTCTGCCAATTGTAGCCTTCATCGATCAACAGCCCCAGATCGCTCACACCGGCGATGTCGACCGAACAGCGGAATAGGTCAGCGTTGCGTTGCGCGCCCAGCAGCGCGAGATAGCCGCCGAAACTCCAGCCGACGATGCACACGCGCCGCGGATCCGCGATTTTTTGCCGGACGGCCCATTTCGCTCCGTCGACGACGTCATCGTAGGTCAAACCGCCCCAGTCCTGATGAGCCGCAAAAAACCAATCGTCCCCGTAGCCGCTCGAACCTCTGAAGTTCATTTGCAGTACCGCGTAGCCGCGGCTCACCAGGAATTCGCGCAGAAAATCGTAGTCCCACGAGTCGCGCGCAATGGGGCCGCCATGCGGCATCACGATGAGCGGCAGATCGGCGGTCTTTCCGGGCGGCGTAGACAGGTAGGCCGGGATCGGAGTGTCGTCGCGCGCCGGGTACGAAATGGATCGCATGGGCGCAAAGGTCGACACGTCGCGGTCGGGGTAGGCGGATCCCAGAGAGAGCAGGGTGTGCCGTTCGACGTCCAAGACGCGGAAATTTGGCGGCTCAAGATCGCTGTAGGAGCGGACGATGAATACATTCTCGTTGCGGTTCGAGTCGCTGACGGTGCTGAAGCTGCCCGGCACGCGTTCCTTGAAAAAATGATTCAGCTCGTTCATGCGCTCATCCGTGTAGTACATCATGGGGTAGCCGGTGTCGTAGTGCACACCCAGCAGCCGACCGTCCCTCGCGATGGACGGATGCCCGACATCCACGGCCGGATGGGCGAACACGAGACTGGGATCTTCCTTGTCGGTCAGATCGATGAGCCACAGCGCATCTCGTCCCTCGCTGCTTCCGTAGGCGTAGGCTTTGTTGGCTTCCTCGCCGCTGATCGCAATGGGTTCGAAGTGATTTTCCCGCGTGAATACCTCGAATTTGGTCAGTTTGCGCCACTCGCGCTCACCGTCGAGATGCGCGTAGTATGAAATGGTCGTTCCCGACAGCCCCCACCCCAGGCGCACTTGACCCCGCTTGTCGGCGATCCAGTGGCGGATGGGTGCGCGCGCGGGCTGGCGCATCTTGAGGCTGCCCGTAAGGACATTGAGTTCGAACACGGCGGGTTCCCCGTGGGTGCCCACGTTTCCGTACACCTGCGCACCCGAGGAGATCTGCGATTGACTCAAGCCTTCGTCGGCCTCGATGAGCACGGTGTCCTTGAGTCCCGGGTCCCAACTGATGATGCGGTCCTGAAACTGTCCCTGCGCGCTGTAGTTGCCCTGTACCAGTACGTGCATGTTCTTCCCGTCGGCATCGACGCCGGCCAACCGCGTCACCGCGTACACGAAGTTTTGCTTGTTCATCGCCAGAAAGCTGCACAGCAAACGCGTATTCGTCGCCCAGCGGCACCAGATCATGCGAAATTGGTCGGGCTCGCCCATGACGATTTTCGGCGCTGAAGCGGCAGTCGAATTGCGGTCGATGACGACCGCCGCGGCGCGCCCACTTTGCGTCTGTATGAGGGCGAGGTAGCGTCCATCCGGCGAGATGGTCACGTCCTCGATGCGACTGCGGGCGGCGAATTCTTCGATCGACGGAGCCTTGCCTGCGGCGCCGGACGTGCCGCTCAAGAGGCTGAGGGGGAGCGCTAAACCGAGGAAGCGCGCTAAGGCAGTGAATGAGTCCATATCCTTCCTTGGCGAGCGATCGCGTCCTGCGGGGTCGAATCGATAGTATAAATGCCCGGGCCGGATAACCCAAACTCACGCCTTTGCACGCGAGTACCGCGCTCGGACCGCTTCCAGCATAGGCGAGGCGGTATGGTCGGAGTGGTCGGCGTGGGCGGCGTAAAGAATGCCGATTTGACGCTTTAAATTGAACCCGGCCAACCGGGGGCGGACGACGCCCCTCATGGAATACGAGGCGGGCATCACGGTGATGCCAAGGCCGGCCTGGACCAGCGCGAGCACCTGTTCGTCGTTGGTCCCGCGAAACGCGAAGAACGGGCGGACGCCGCGTTCAGTAAAGTGCCGACTGGTCTCCGCGAGCACTTCGCAGTGCCGCCGCACCATCATGGTGTTGTCGGACAGATCCTCGGCGGCGATGGTTGCCTTGTCCGCCAACGGATGGTCGCTCGGGATGGCGAGCGCATAGTGCTCCGTGAACAGAGGCTCGGCGGTGAAGCGGTCCGAGTCGTGACGCACGATCGTCAGGGCGGCGTCGACCTGCCCGCGGGACAGGCGTTGCAGCAACTCGCGTTCATTGCCCGGGATGATTTGCAACCGTTCCCCCTCGGCCGTCCGCCTGGCCCCCATGATGGCCTCGGCAATCTGCGCCATCGGGTAGGTAGAGATCACCCCGAGACGCAGGGCTCGAGCGGGCCGCATGTCGACCACCGCCGCCTCGGCCAGATTGAATTCGTTTTCGATGCGCCGGGCGTGGGCCGCGAGGCGGGATCCGGCCGCGGTGATTTGCACCCGCTTGCTGGTTCTCTGGAACAAGGAGGCCCCCAGCAGGCGCTCGAGTTTGCCGATGCCCACGGAGAGGGTGGGCTGGGCCACATTGAGCTGTTTGGCGGCCCTCGAGAAGCTGCCGCAGTCGATGACGGCCAAAAAATAGCGCAGGAGGTATCGGTCAATCATAGACACAGACTATGGCCAGTTCTTCGATCTTTCAATTTTATTATGGGATCGAAGCCGCGTAGCATGTCCGGAAAGCAGTTCTTCGAGGAGAGCGGCCATGTCGGCAGCGCTGATGGACTTCGGTTTGGGTGAAACGGCGGACGCGATCCGCGAAACGACGGCGCGATTCGCCGCCGAGAAAATCATGCCCTTGGCCGCCGGCATCGACGAGACCAATACCTTTCCGCGTGAACTGTGGCCGGAGATGGGCGATCTCGGTCTGCATGGCATCACCGTCGAGGAGGAATGGGGCGGCCTCGGATTGGGCTATCTGGAACACGTCGTGGCCATGGAGGAAATCTCCCGGGCCTCGGGTTCCGTGGGTCTATCGTACGGCGCGCACTCGAACCTTTGCATCAATCAATTGCGGCGCTGGGCGAACCCGGAGCAGAAGCGGCGGTATCTGCCCAAGTTGCTGAGCGGCGAGCACGTCGGGTCGCTCGCCATGAGCGAGGCCGGCGCGGGTTCTGATGTGGTGTCGCTGCAGCTCAAGGCCGAACGCCGCGGCGGCGATCGCTTCGTCCTCAACGGCACGAAGTTCTGGATTACCAACGCCCCGGAGGCGGATACACTGGTCGTCTACGCGCGCACCGGCAGCGCCGCCGGAGGCATATCGGCATTCATCGTCGAGCGGGGGATGAAGGGTTTCAGCGTTTCCAAGAAACTCGATAAGATGGGCATGCGCGGCTCGGATACCGCGGAACTCGTTTTCGAAGACTGCGAAATCCCGGCGGAGAATCTCATGGGTGCGCTGGACGGCGGTATCCGCATTCTGATGAGCGGGTTAGACTACGAGCGCGCCGTGTTGGCGGCGGGGCCCCTGGGATTGATGCAGGCGTGCCTCGATGTGGTATTGCCGTATGTGCGGGACCGGAAGCAGTTTGGGCGCCCCATCGGCTCGTTTCAGCTCATGCAAGGCAAGGTCGCCGATATGTACGTTGCGTTGAATTCCGCCCGTGCCTATGTGTATGCAATCGCGCGCGCCTGCGATGCCGGCAAGACGAACCGGATCGATGCGGCCGGCGCGATACTGCTGGCCTCGGAGAATTCGGTGCGGGTGTGCCTCGAAGCCATTCAAGCGCTGGGCGGTGCGGGATATACGAAGGAGTGGCCGGTCGAGCGCTGCCTGCGGGATGCGAAACTCTATGATATCGGCGCCGGCACGAGCGAAATCCGCCGCTTCCTGATCGGCCGGGAGCTCATCGGCGAATGACGTTGTCGAAGAATGCAGGGATCAACGCCGAGCTGGCGGCGGAATTGCGCCGGCGCGTTGCGGCCGCGGCGCTGGGCGGTCCCGAGGCGATCCGGGTGCGCCACACCGAGCGCGGCAAACTCCTGCCGCGCGAGCGCGTGGACCGGCTGTTGGATCCCGGCTCGCCATTCCTCGAAATCGGGCAACTCGCGGCATTCGGTGTCTATGATGACCAAGCGCCGGGTGCGGGCATCATCGCCGGCATCGGCCGCGTGTTCGGGCGCGAAGTGATGATCGTGGCGAACGACTCGACCGTCAAAGGCGGCGTCTATTTCCCGTTGACCGTCAAGAAGCACCTCCGCGCTCAGACCATCGCGCGGGAAAATGCCCTGCCATGCATCTACCTGGTCGACTCCGGCGGAGCGAACCTTCCCTTTCAGGCCGACGTGTTCCCGGATCAAGATCATTTCGGACGGATCTTCTTCAACCAGGCGCAGATGTCAGCGGCGGGTATTCCGCAGATCGCGTGCGTGATGGGGAGCTGCACCGCGGGCGGCGCCTATGTGCCCGCCATGTCCGACGAGACCGTCATCGTCAAGAATCAGGGCACCATTTTCCTGGCGGGGCCGCCGCTGGTAAAGGCGGCGACCGGTGAGATCATCTCCGCCGAGGAACTGGGCGGCGCCGATACCCACGCCCGCCGGTCGGGCGTGGTGGACCATGTGGCTGAAAACGATGTACATGCCCTCAGCCTGGTGCGCGACATCGTCGGCCGGCTGAACAAGGTCAGAGAGCCGAGCGTCGAACTGCGCCCGCCGCGTCCGCCGAAGCTCGACCCCGCGACCTTGTATGACGTCATCCCCTCCGACGTTCGCGCGCCGTACGATGTGCGCGAGATCATCAAGCGGATCGTCGACGGTTCCGAATTGCACGAGTTCAAGTCCTTGTACGGCACGACCCTGGTGTGCGGCTTTGCACACGTATGGGGGATTCCGGTCGCCATCCTCGCCAACAACGGCGTGCTGTTTTCCGAAAGCGCGCTGAAAGGCTCGCACTTCATCGAACTTGCGTGCCAGCGGCGGATCCCGCTGCTGTTTCTACAGAACATTTCGGGCTTCATGGTCGGCGGCAAGTACGAAGCGGGCGGAATCGCCAAGGACGGTGCGAAGCTGGTGACCGCCGTCGCCACCGCGACCGTGCCGAAAATCACCGTGATCATCGGCGGCAGCTTCGGCGCGGGCAATTACGGAATGGCTGGCCGCGCCTACTCGCCGCGCTTCCTGTTCAGCTGGCCCAACAGCCGCATCAGCGTCATGGGCGGCGAACAGGCCGCGTCGGTTCTAGCGACCATCAAGCGCGATGCCATGGAAGCCCGCAAGGAGGCGTGGAGCGCCGACGAAGAAGCCGCCTTCAAGGCGCCGGTGCGCGCCCGTTATGAAGCGGAGGGCAATCCGTACTATGCGACCGCCCGATTGTGGGACGATGGAATCATCGATCCGGCGCAAACGCGCGACGTGCTCGGCTTGGCGTTCGCCGCCACGCTGAACGCTCCGATACCGCTTCGGCCGCAATTCGGCCTGTTCCGGATGTAGCCGATGATCGAATCGCTGCTCATCGCAAACCGGGGTGAAATCGCCAGCCGCATCATTCGTACGGCCCGCCGGCTGGGAGTGCGCACCATCGCCGCCTACTCGACCGCCGACGCCAACGCGCCATTCGTGAAGCAGGCGGATAGCGCCGTCGCCATCGGAGGCGCACCGGCACGCGAAAGTTATTTGTCCGCCGACAAGATTCTTGCCGCCGCCAAATCGAGCGGTGCAGCGGGGATCCACCCCGGCTACGGTTTTCTCTCGGAGAACGCGCAGTTCGCCGAGGCCGTGCTCGGTGCCGGCCTCATTTGGGTCGGGGCTCCGCCGGCCGCGATTCGTGCGATGGGATTGAAGGATGCGGCGAAGGCCTTGATGATGCGCGCCCATGTGCCGGTGACCCCCGGATACTTGGGTGAGGATCAGGACCCGCGGCGATTGAAGAGCGAGGCGTCCGCCATCGGTTATCCCGTCCTCATCAAGGCCGTCGCCGGCGGCGGCGGAAAGGGCATGCGGCGCGTCGAGGCCGACTCGGGCTTCGACGAGGCACTGGCGTCCTGCCGGCGCGAAGCGGCGGCGGCCTTCGGCGACGATCGCGTACTGATCGAGAAATACATCCGCTCGCCGCGACACATCGAAGTGCAGGTCTTCGGCGACACCCATGGGCGGATGGTGCACCTGTACGAACGCGACTGTTCGCTGCAGCGCCGCCATCAGAAGGTGATCGAGGAAGCGCCGGCGCCGGGCATGGATGCCGAGACGCGCGAGTTCGTCTGTTCGATCGCGGTAAAAGCCGCGCAGGCGGTGAACTATGTCGGCGCGGGAACCATCGAGTTCATCGCGGACGCCTCGCAGGGACTGCGCGCCGACAGAATCTGGTTCATGGAAATGAACACGCGGCTGCAGGTCGAACATCCCGTCACCGAGGCGATCACCGGCCAGGATCTGGTCGAATGGCAGTTGCGGGTGGCCAGTGGCGAGCCGCTGCCGCTCACGCAAGACGAACTCCAGATCGACGGCTGGGCGATGGAGGCGCGGCTGTATGCCGAAAATCCGACGGCGGGCTTTCTGCCGTCCACCGGCCCTCTCCGGCATTTTCGCCTGCCCGCGGGACTTCGCATCGACAGCGGGTTCGAGGAGGGCGGCGAGGTCACCGGCTACTACGATCCGATGATCGCGAAGCTGATCGTCCACGCCCCCAACCGCAAGGCGGCAGCCCGCAAACTGGGTGCCGCGTGCGCAGGCGTCGAGGTCTGGCCGGTGCGAACCAACGCCGCGTTTCTGGCGCGCGTGGCCGAAGACGCCGCGTTCGTCGCTGGTGACATCGACACCGGCTTCATCGAGCGCCATGCGGCGACATTGATACCGGCGCTCGAACCCACCGAAGCGGTGGTGCAGGCGGCGGCCGGTGCACTGCGGCAGGAGGGCGGACTGGAACTCGGACCGTGGGGCAACCTGATCGGGTTTCGGCAAAACGCGCCGGCCTGCGCAAAGATCGATGTTGCCGTGGGCGCGACGCCTTATTTCGTGGCGGTCGATCCCGCGCAGCCCGCAGAGCCGGTATCGATCGTGAGCATCGACGGTCAGCGGGTGCTGTTTAGCCGGGGGGAGGCATGGAACTTCGGCCTGCCCGACAGCGTTCGCGTCGCCGGGGCCGTCCAAGTATCGGACGGCGCGCTGCAATCGCCGATGCCGGGCCGCATCGTCAGCGTGGGCGTAAGCCTCGGGCAGAGCGTGACCAAGGGCCAGACGCTGCTCACGCTCGAGGCGATGAAGATGGAGCATGCGCTGATCGCCCCATTCGACGGTACGGTCGGCGAGCTATCGGTATCCGTCGGCGACCAGGTCGCGGAAAACGTCACGCTGGTGCGGATCGCCGCCCCGACTTAGAAGCCCCGGCTTAGAAGTCACCCGTCCAAGAGATCGCCCATCCTGGACGTCAAAACGCCGCCTCCTCGAGCGCCATCATCGAGGCCTTGCCGGACTTGATGGTGAACCACAAGGCGCCGACCTGGGGCAGGATGCGATCGACGTAGAAGGTCGCCGTGGTTCGTTTGGCTTGATAGAACGCGGCGTCCTCGCCCGCGGCCGCGGGCAGCTTTTCGGCGGCCACTTTGGCCATGCGGACCCACATGAATCCGAGAGCCACCAATCCCAGCATCCGCAAATAGTCCGTGGATGCCGCACCGGCTTCTTCCGGATCGCTGAAACTTTTCTGAGCGATGAAGCCCGTCGCAAGCTGCAGTGCGCCGAAAGCTCTTGCCAGAGATTGCACGAGCGCACCAACATCCGCGTCCTTCTCGTGCGCCTCGATGAATTCGGCGACCGGGTGGAAGAACCGGCGCAGCGACCGGCCCATGTTCGCCGGCATCTTGCGCCCCACGAGGTCCAGTGCCTGCACACCGTTCGTTCCCTCGTAGATCATCGCGATGCGTGCGTCGCGCACGAATTGTTCCATGCCGTGATCGACGATGAAGCCGTGGCCGCCGTAGGTCTGCAACCCAAGATTGGCGGCCTCGAATCCGAGGTCCGTGAACAGGGCTTTCACCACGGGTGTCATCAAGGCGATGAAGTCCTCGGCTTCGGCCCGTTCGGGCGACTCCGGCAGCCGCTCCATCCGATCGAGCGCGTTCGCCACCCACACGCCGAGCGCGCGGCAGCCTTCGTTGTAGGCGCGCATGGTCATGAGCATCCGGCGCACGTCGGGATGGACGATGATGGGATCGGCGGACTTCCCGGGATGTTTGGTGCCCGAGAGCGAGCGGCCTTGCAGCCGATCCTTCGCATAGGCGACGGCGCTCTGATACGCCACTTCGCCTATTCCCAAGCCCTGCGTGCCGACCGACAGGCGCTCGCTGTTCATCATGACGAACATCGCACGCATACCCTTGTGCGGTTCGCCGACCAGGAAGCCCGAGGCCTGATCGAATGAGATCTGACAGGTCGCGGAGGCCTTGATGCCCATCTTGTGTTCGATGCCGGTGCACTTGACGCCGTTGCGCGCACCCACGCTGCCGTCGGCGTTCGGCAGAAACTTCGGAACGACGAACAAACTGATTCCTTTGATTCCCGGCGGCGCATCCGGCATGCGGGCGAGCACCAAGTGGATGATGTTCTCGGTGAGATCGTGCTCGCCGGCGGAGATGAAAATCTTCGAACCCGTGATGCGATAGCTGCCGTCGGCCTGCGGTACCGCCTTGGTACGCAGGAGTCCGAGATCCGTACCGCAATGCGACTCGGTCAAGCACATGGTGCCGGTCCAGCTGCCGTCGACCAGTTTCGGCAGGTACACGTTCTTGAGCTCGTCGGAGCCGTGGCTCTTCAGTGCGAGGTAGGCGCCATGCGAGAGACCCGGATACAGTCCGAACGATAAATTGCAGCCGCAGATCATTTCTTCGACCAGCTTGGCCGCGCCTTGCGGCAACCCTTGACCGCCGTACTCGGGATCGGAACTGAGCGCACCCCAACCGCCTTCGATGAAGGCCTGGTACGCCTGCTTGAATCCCTTGGGTGTCCGTACCACGCCGTCTTCGTAGCGGCAGCCCTCGGCATCGCCGCTGGCGTTCAAGGGGAGCAGCGTCGCACTGATGAACTTGCCGGCTTCCTCGAGAATCGTGTTCAGAAGATCCGGCGTCATCTCCTCGAGCCCCGGCAATTGGGCGAGGGCCGAACTGTCGTGAAGCTCGTGGATCACGAAGCGCATGTCGCGGAGCGGCGGGGTGTAGGTTTGCATAGGTGTCAGTCTCCTGCTAATTGCGCAAGGGCTTGCCGGTCATGAGCATATGCTCGATCCGCGCCAGCGTTCCTGGGGTCTTCATCAGCCGCATGAATGCGGTGCGCTCCAACGTAAGTAATTGATCTTCGTTCACGAGGTCGATGGGGTCCGCCGCACCGCCGGACAGTACTTCCGCGAGGGCCTCGCTCACCACCATGTCATGGTCCGTCGCCATGCCCCGATGATGAAAACCCTCTGCGGCCATGGTGAACGCCAACTTGCCCGCAGCGCCGGGAAGCTTCAGGTCGACCGGCGCCGGCGGAACGTAATTCACCGCCAGCTGGAGCGCACGCGCCTTCGCGTCCGCCAACAGCCGATAGCGATTCATCGTGATGCCGTCGTCGGGACGCAGGAACAAGAGCTCCTTGGCCTGCGCGGCGGATTTTGAAACCGTCGCCGTGCTCACGGTCTCGAATACCTTGGACGGTGCCGGCATCGGGCCGCGCGGCAGCAAGCCGCTGGTCGACCACCTGCTCAACATCTCTTTGCAACCTCCCCAGCCCGGCACCACACCCACGCCGCACTCGACCAGGCCGATGTAGCTTTCGGCATAGGCTTGCACCGCGTCGCTGTGCAGCAGGATCTCGCAGCCGCCCCCCAACGCCATGCCCGCCGGCGCGCTGACGACCGGAAACGGTGCATACTTCAGCGCCTTGTAAGTCTGCTGGCCGGCAGCGACCAATTTCTCGATCTCGCTCCACGCCGCAATATTGGCCGCGAAGATGGCGAGACCCAGATTGGCGCCCACCGAGAAGTTCTGGCCCTCGTTGTAGATCACGAGTGCCTTGTACTTCTCCTGGACCAAGGGAATGGTCTTGCCCAGCAGCGCGATCACTGCATCGTCGAGAGAGTTGCTCTTGCTGGTGAACTCGAAGCACAGGACGCCGTCGCCGATGTCCCATACCGCGGCCGACCCATTCTTGAGCACCGGCTTCGCGACCCGCTTGATGTCCTCGAGCATGATCACGCCGTCCGGGCGATGCAGGTCGTGATAGGCGCGGTCGGCGCCGAGATACTGCCTGCGGCCCTCGTGCAGACGGTAGAAGCCCTTGTCCTCCGCCGCTTTGAGCAGCTCCGGCACCGGCAGCCCGTCTTTTTCCAACCTGTCGGCGAGCCATCTCGCACCCACCTTGTCGACGAGTTCGAAAGGGCCCCATTGCCAGTTGTAGCCGAGGCGCATCGCCTCATCGATGTCGGGAATATTGTCCGAGGCCTCGGGAACCAGCGCCGCCGCATAGGCAAGCGTCTTCCCAAGCACGCGCCATGCGTATTGGCCGATCTTGCCGGGGGACGAGAGAAGAGCCCGCAGGTCTTTCGATGCAGCCGCGATCTCCGGAACATCCTGCTTGTGTTCGGGACGGTAGAGGCCGGTGGCAAGATCGATGGCCTCCTTGACCTTGCCGCCGCCCGCACGATTCAAACGGTAGAAACCACCCTTGCCCTTGCGGCCGGTGTAGCCCTCGGCAATCATCTTTTGAATCAGCGGCAACTCGCGGTTCGCCGCGTGAAATGCGTCGGTCGGCGGCAGTGACTTGGCCAGGCTCGCGTTGATGTGCGGCATCAAGTCGAGTCCGACCAGATCGATCAAACCGAAGACGCCGGTTCTCGGGATGCCCATGGGCTTGCCGACGACGGCGTCGGCCTCTTCGACGGTCAACCTAAGATCGATCGCCTCGATCACCCCCACTTGCAGCCAATAAACGCCGAGGCGGTTGGCGATGAATCCCGGGCTGTCCTTGCAGCGGATGACGCTCTTGCCCAATACGCGATCCGCGAACTGAGCGACGGTGTCGGCCAATTTCGCGTCGGTCTTGGCGCTGGTCACGATTTCCAGCAGACGCATGTAGCGCGGCGGATTGAAGAAGTGCGTGATGAGAAAGTCGCGCGCAAATGCCTCGCTCAACCCGGAAGTCAGCATGGCAAGGGGGATCGTCGATGTGTTGGACGACACTGCGGTGCCTGGCCTGCGCACGGCGTCGAGCTTCCTGTACAACGCCTGTTTCACGTCCAGACGTTCGACCACCGCCTCGACGATCCAGTCGCTCTCCGCGGCCTGCGCGAGATGATCCTCGATGTTGCCGGCGGTCACGAGCTTTGCCGCACGCGACGTCATGAAGGGCGCGGGCTCGGTCTTCAACATCTTGGCGATCGCTCCCTCGGCCAGCGCATTGCGGTTGGCGGCACCATCGGGAACGATATCGAGCAGAAGTACCGGCACGCCCGCATTGGCAAATTGAGCGGCGATGCCGGCGCCCATGACGCCGGCGCCGATGACGGTGGCTTTATGGATGTGTTGCATGGAAGGCGCCTCTAGATCCGCTCGAGGATGGTGGCAATGCCCTGGCCGCCGCCGATGCATTGGGTGGCAAGCGCATAACGGCCGCCGACGCGTTGCAAAAGACTCGCCGCTTTGCCCGTGATACGCGCTCCGGTGGCGCCCAGCGGGTGCCCGAGAGCGATCGCACCGCCGTCGATGTTCAGGGTCTCGTCGCGAATTCCGAGATCGCGGGCGCAGGCGAGCGCTTGACTCGCAAACGCCTCGTTCAGTTCGACCACGTCGATGGCCGAAATCTCGAGCTTGGCGCGGAGCAGGGCCTTCTGCGTTGCACCGACGGGACCGATACCCATGATGTCCGGCGCGCAGCCGGCGACCGCGACGCTGACGATGCGGGCGAGGGGAGTGAGTCCGTGCTTTTCCGCGTAGTCCTCGCTGCACACCAACACGGCCGAAGCGCCGTCGGTGAGCGGAGACGAAGTGCCGGCAGTGACGGTGCCGGTCTGCGAGAAGGCGGGCTTCAATTGAGCCAGGGCGGCCGCGGTGGTCTCCGGACGAATGCAGCCGTCGGTATCGACGGTACCGTTCTTGGTGGTGATGGGCACGATTTCGTTTGCGAAATTCCCGGCTTTGGCGGCGGCGGCGGCGCGTTGCTGGCTACGCACCGCAAAGGCTTCCTGCTGCTCGCGGCTGATGTGCCATCTGCTCGCCACATTCTCGGCCGTGTCGCCCATGCTGATGTACGCCGCCTGTTTCGCCTGCAGCACGGGGTTCGGCATGGGATTGAAGCCGAGCATGGGGACGCGGGTCATGCTCTCGACGCCGGCTGCGATGAATACGTCGCCCGCATCGAGTTGAATCTGGCCGGCGGCGATGTGGATCGATTGCATCGACGAGCCGCAAAATCGATTGACCGTCATCCCGGCCACCGATTGCGGCAGACCGGCCAAGAGGCCGATCAAACGGCCGACATTGAAACCCTGTTCGCCTTCGGGAAACGCGCAGCCGACGATGAGGTCCTCGATGTCCTGGGGTCTGACGTTGGTGCGATTGATCAGAGAAGCGATCACCTGTGCGGCGAGATCATCGGGACGCACGCGGGTCAGAGCCCCCTTGTTGGCCAGCGTGAAGGGTGAGCGGGCGTAGCCTGCAATGACGACGTTTTTCATTCTCGATACTCCGATTGCGTTATTTAGACTGTCGTGCGCTTTGCGCCGTTTGCGAGCGCTTCGAGCGCGTTATGAGTCTGGGCTTCGACATCGCGTAGTTCGCCCAGGGCCTCGTCCAGAGCGATCCGCTGATCATCGAGCTGCGCGATGCGCTCGTGCACCGCCTTGAGCAGCAGGCGAAGCTGTTTTGCCTGGGTGGGGTCGACGTCATAGAGATCGAGATATTCCTTGATCTCGCGCAGGCTGAACCCCAGCTTCTTGCCGCGCAGGATCAGGATCATGCGCGCCCGATCGCGCAGCGTGTAGACGCGATTGTTGCCGGCGCGCCGCGGCGAGATGAGGCCCTTGTCCTCGTAGAACCGGATGGTGCGCGCGGTCACGCCCAGGTCGAGCGCCAGTTGGGTCACCGAATAGAACTGTCCGGCCGACTCCCCATGCGCTTCCGGCAAAGGGCGGGTGCCTAACGTATACGTTAACTCCATGGCGCATAGGATAACCTAGGATAAGGCAAATGCCAATAGAGGAGGAGGCTGCCGACTCTAGGTCGATCAAAGCTTGTGCGTGGATAACAACAGGCTGGTTTCCGTGCCGGAGATGCCTTCCACGCGCCTGATCCGGCCCAAGACCTCATCGAAGGACTGCAGGGTGTCGGCACGGATTTCAGCCACCAAATCCCAGCGCCCGTTGGTGGTGTACAGGGTGACGATGGCCGGGTCGCCCCGCAAAGTGCGCAGCACAGGCTCGATCCGATTGCCCTCGACGGCGATGGTCATGAGGGCGACGATGCCCTGCTCCTCGATTTTCGGCCGCAAACGAATGGTGTAGCCGGCGATGATTCCCTCGCGCTCGAGCTTCGCCAACCGGTTCTGGACGGTCCCGCGCGCGACTTTCAGAGACTTGGCGAGCGACGCCGCGGGCATGCGCGCGTTCTCCCGCAGCAGTCCGATCAGTTTGCGGTCGAGGTCATCCATTCAGTTGGCCATTCGAAGATGCGTTTCCGCGGAAACTTGGACATTATGCCATTTCACCTGACGAAATGTACAATTAACGTCGCATTTTGTGCAGTTTGCTGTCTTCTTGTTGGCTGCGCCGATGGCGATCATAGGGAGGCCTACCCGGGCTTCGAGGGAGTTCCGACTATGATCGACTACATCGGCGTCAGCGACATTCTGCGTCTCGTCACGCGGATCGGCACGGGGGCGTTCATCGAGCGATTGGCGAACGAAATCGAGCATGATTACCGGCGTTGGAGCGAATTCGAGAAGTCCGCCCGGCTTGCAAGCCATTCCGCGGTCGGTGTCATCGAACTGATGCCCACCAGCGACGGCCGGCTGTATTCCTTCAAATACGTCAACGGTCATCCCAAGAACACCGCTTCCGGGCTCCTCACCGTCACGGCGTTCGGCGTCCTGGCCGACGTGCAGACCGGCTATCCGCTGCTGCTCTCGGAACTCACCGTCACCACCGCCTTGCGCACGGCGGCGATGTCGGCGCTGGCGGCGCGGCATCTCGCGCGGCCGAAAGGCCGCGTCATGGCGCTCATCGGCAACGGCGCCCAGAGTGAATTTCAGGCCATCGGATTTCATCGGATGTTGGGGATACGCGAGTTGCGTCTGTTCGACACCGATCCGAGGGCGACTGCCAAGCTCGAGCAGAATCTATGTGCCCTGCCCGAACTTGCCGATCTGAAGATCGTCCGCGCAACATCGAGCGCGGACGCCTGCAAGGGCGCGGACATCGTCACGACCGTGACAGCGGACAAGCGAAACGCCGTCATCCTGACGCCGCCGATGATTGCACCCGGCATGCATGTGAACGCCGTGGGCGGCGATTGCCCCGGCAAAACCGAATTGCATCCTGACCTCCTGCGCATGGCGGACCTTCGGGTATTCGTCGAATACGAGCCTCAGTCGCGCATCGAGGGCGAGATTCAGCAAATGCCGTCCGACTATCCCGTGACGGAATTCGCCGATCTTGCGCGCGGCAGGGCGCCGGGGCGCACGGATCCGGGACAGATCACGGTGTTCGATTCGGTCGGGTTTGCGCTCGAGGACTATTCCGCGCTGCGATTCTTGCATTCCCTGCTGAAGGAAGAGCGGGGCGCCGCACGGCAAATCGATCTGGTACCCGAACTCGAAAATCCAAAGGATCTTTTCGGCGGTACGTTGGGATTGGGCGCTCGAGCGCGCATCCGCAAGTCGGCATGAGTATCGTCATGAACAACCGCGTCACTCTGATCGGCGCCCCGAGCGATATCGGCGCCGGTACCCGCGGTGCCTCGATGGGGCCCGAGGCGCTGCGCGTCGCCGACATCCGTTCGATGCTGGAATCGCAGGGAGTCAAGGTGTGCGATCGCGGCGATTTGCGCGGACCCGCAAATCCCATGCGGGGACCGGTGGACGGCTATCGGCACTTGGGCGAGGTGACCGAATGGAATCGTACGGTCCACGACGCCGTGTACGCGGAACTCGCCGAGTCCCGCATGCCCATACTGCTCGGCGGCGACCATAGCCTCAGCATCGGTTCCATCAGTGCGACCGCCCGATACTGCCGCGAGCGCGGCCGCAAGCTCCGTGTGCTGTGGTTGGATGCGCATGCCGACTTCAACACCAATGTGCTCACGCCCAGCGGCAACATTCACGGCATGCCGGTGGCGTGCCTGTGCGGACACGGGCCCAAAGATCTCATCGAGATGTCCGGACGCGTTCCGGCAATACAGGCGGCGAATATCCGGCAAATCGGAATTCGCAGCGTCGATCAAGGGGAGAAGCGCTTCGTCCATGAAGTCGGACTCGAAGTGTTCGACATGCGCTTCATCGACGAGACCGGCATGCGCCAAACCCTGGCGAACGCATTGGAGTCCCTCGATCGCGACACCCACCTGCACGTGAGCTTCGATGTCGATTTTCTGGATCCTGAGATCGCGCCGGGAGTCGGGACCACCGTGCCGGGAGGTCCGTCATATCGGGAGGCGCAGCTGTGCATGGAGATGATCGCCGACACGGGTTTGCTGGGATCGCTCGACATCATGGAGTTGAATCCTTCGCTCGACGTGCGCAATCGAACTGCGATGGTGGCGGTCGATCTGGTCGCCTCGCTGTTCGGCAAGAGTACTTTGATGCGGCGGGAAGCGCCGCAGGCGCCCGAATCATTGCTGCGCGCGGTCTGAAGCCACGGCCGATTGCTGCCTCCGATCCACGCGATCCGTGATAGGATCAGGCCCCCACTTGCGAGCGGCGGTGGGCTGGCTCGGGGCATGGCGCAGTCTGGTAGCGCATCTGGTTTGGGACCAGAGGGTCGCAGGTTCGAATCCTGTTGCCCCGACCAATTTCAAAAAAATTGTTCCATGGCAATTCGGCTTCGATATTGCCATTCGGGTCGAACCTGCGACATAAAACAAGCCAGGTTCGACAACTTGGCCGAAGGCCAAGTTGAGCGCCGGCGGCTTTGAGCCGGCGACCCCGAATAATGGCATGGACGCCCCTGCTTTAAACGGCATCACGTGTGCCAAAGTGGAAGTGCAAGCAACCACTTAAATCAGCAGGAGCGTCCGCGATGAACATTACGCAGGTTGGGATCGATTTG
>Ga0307516_10003573_pt1 | contig 19842 bp, 11 predicted proteins | sample 19_EM_MG_FD_203310 | JGI IMG/M metagenome (GOLD analysis project Ga0307516, IMG submission 203310) | Populus trichocarpa ectomycorrhiza microbial communities from riparian zone in the Pacific Northwest, United States - 19_EM | ecosystem: Host-associated > Plants > Roots > Unclassified | place...
GGCGCTGCTACGTCGAGGGCGACGTCGACTTCATCTTCGGCCGGGGCACGGCCGCCCTCGACCGGTGCCGGATCCACTCGCTCGACCGCGGCTCGGCCACCAACAACGGCTACGTGACCGCGCCGAGCACCAGCGTGACCAACCCGTACGGCCTGCTCTTCTCGGCCTGCGCGTTCACCTCCGACGCCCCGGCGGCCAGCGTCTACCTGGGCCGGCCCTGGCACCCGAGCCAGGACCCGAACGCGATCGGCCAGACCGTCATCCGCGACTCGGTGCTCGGCGCGCACATCGGAGCCACGCCCTGGAGCGACTTCGGCACCTGGCCTTGGCGCGACGCCCGGTTCGCCGAATACCACAACCGGGGCCCGGGCGCGCTGGTGACGCCGGACCGCCCGCTGCTCACCCGCGCCGAGGCGGCCGGCTACACCGTCGGGGCGTACCTGGCCGGCACCGACGGCTGGTCACCGCACTGCTGAACCGGACCCGGCCGGCCCCGGCCGCTCCGCAGATGAGAGGACGTCTGATCCTGCTAGATCGGCTCTTTGTCGAACCCAACGACCAGTTTGATGGATCTTGGCAGCTCCTGCACCCGGGAGAGAATTCTGCGTGACTGTCGGGAGGCCTGTTGTCAAGTGCCCGGATCGTTCCTTTAAGTCGCGTTTGATCGATCGTGGTAGCTTTTGGCCCTCCTGGGGGCCATCCGTTACCAAGATCTATACGCGGCGCCACGTCGGAGCACTTGTCGGCGGATGTCGATGGTCGAAACCTGGGAAATGGCGCTTCACGCCCGCCCGGCATCGGCGGACGGTCCCGGGTCGAGGCGCCCGAGAGCGAGCTAGTTCGCGAGTAGCGAAGGTTGTCCCGTCCTGTCGCCCGCGCGGTGCCGGCGCATGCCGAGAAGTCGAACTCACCATGTAACGGAACCTTCAGGGCGGATGGCGGCGCCCAGTGCGGGTGCCGCCTGCCGACCGCACCCGACCTCGGGCGGCTGGTCACCGACCTTGGAGCGCTACGGCATGCCCGGCACCCGAACCTCTCAAGGTCGCGACCATCGACGACAATATGCACGGTTTTGCGACATTCGTCACCAACATGTGGGATTGGATGCTCAGATAGTTCGGTCGTCAACCCGTGGGTGAACGTGCCCGGTATGCGGGACGGGCTCATCAACTGGACGTTTTACCCGCACGCGGGGTCTCGTCATGGGACGCGGGCCCGACGGGTTTCCGTTACGGGGACGGGCGGGTGACAGAACACACCGGACACTCACCAACAATGCCCGAAAACGCCAGTTCACGGCCTTGATCAATTGGGCCAAGCGGCGTTGGATCTTGTGGCGGCGCGGCCCGCTCCGCACCTGTACGCATCATTGTTGATTTCAGGGTCGGTGATCCGGCGCGGATCTTGTGGCGGCGCGGTCGGTTCCGCGCCCGTACGCATCATTGTCGATCCGGGGTCGGGGTAGCAGCGGAGGATCTTGCAGGCCCTGGGCCGGCTCCGTACCGGCCATGGCGCACCATCGGTCAACGCCGGGCGGCCGGGCCGCATTGCTGCGCCGGGCTGAGGTCGGCCCGCCGCACTGGTGGGCCGGGCTGAGGTCGGCCCGCCGCACTGGTGGGCCGGGCTGAGGTCGGCCCGCCGCACTGGTTGAGCCGGGCCGCGGTCAGCCCGCCGCGGTGAAGTGCACGGTGCTCACCCGGGCACCCGCCCGGGGGAAGACGAGATAGAGGTCGTGCCGCCCGGTCGCCCCGGCCAGCGGCGCGGCCACCTCGCTCCAGTCGTGCCGGCCGGCCGTCGCGGGCACCTCCAGCACCGCCGCGACCGGGCCGGACAGCGGCTCGTCGAGCCGGACCTCGATCCGGGTTCCCGGGCCGGCCGCCGCCGTGGCCGCGGTGATCCGGTGCCCGCCGGCCCCGAAGTCGACCCGGTCGAAGGCCAGCCAGGCGCCGTCGCGCACGGCGACCACCGCGTCCCCGCGTTCGAGGCCCTCGTCGGTCAGCGCCGTGCCGTACTCGCCGTCCCGGCTCGCCGCCCGCAGCCCGTCGCCGGCCTGCCGCTCCGGGAGGTCCTCGCCGTGCACGGTCAGGGTCGTGGTGGCGGTGAGGTCGGTGCAGGACCGGCCCGCGCTCACGGTGTGCCGGGCCGCCTCGACCACCGGCCGGTCCCGCCCGACGTCGAAGAAGGCCAGGTCGTCCACCCGCAGCCGGATCGTCACGGTGGCGCGTTCGCCGGGCGCCAGCCGTACGCGCCGGAAGCCGCGCAGCTGCCGCAGCGGTTGCTTGACCCGCGAGCGGCGTTGCCGGGTGTAGAACTGCACGACCTCGGTGCCGGGCCGGTCGCCCACGTTGACGACGTCGACGCTGAGCTCCACCTGCTCGCCCGGTCCCGCCTCGGCGGCGCTCAACCGCAGGTCGTGGTGCTCGAAGCGGGTGTAGCCCAGGCCGTGGCCGAACGGGTACAGCGGGCTGCCGCGGAAGTAGAGGTACGTCGCGTCACTGCCGATGATGTCGTAGTCGAGCAGGTCCGGCAGTTCGTCGGCGCCGCGGTACCAGGTCTGCGGCAGCCGGCCGGTCGGCTCCACCGGGGTGCCGTCGGCCGTCTCGCCGAGCAGCACGTCGGCGAGCGCGGCGCCGAACTCCTGGCCGCCGTGCGCGGACCACAGCAGCGCCGGCAGGTGCTCCTGCGCCCAGCCGACCGCGTACGGGTAACTGCTGGTCAGCACCAGCACGGTCCGCGGATTGGCCGCCCGTACGGCCCGCAGCAGCGCCTCCTGCCGCGGCGGCAGCGCCAGGTCGGCCCGGTCCTCGGTCTCCCGCCCCGCCACCATCGGATGGTTGCCGAGCACCACCAGCGCGACGTCCGCGTCCCGGGCCAGCGCCGCGGCCGCCGCCACGCCGTCCTCGGCCAGTTCCAGGGTGAAGGCGGTCGCCGCGTCCTCGGTCAGGGCGTCCGCCCGCAGCACGCCGTCCGGGCCCGCGGCGACGTACCGGTCGCTGGCCAGGTGCCGCAGCACGATCACATCCCGGTGCCGGATGGGCTCGAAGGTCTCCCGGACCACCCACTCGCCCGGCTCCGGCCGGTCGTTGACCAGCACGCCGCTCTCGTCGGCGCGCACGTACCGCCGGTTCGCGGCCGACCGCAGCGTGATGGTGCCGCCGCCCCAGTCGACCAGGTCGAAGCCGGCCTCCGGTCCGGTCGAGGCCGCGCCGAGGTGCAGCGCGGCGCCGTCGGGCCCGTCGCCGCCGAGCACCGTCCCGTCCGGGGTGCGCAGCCGGACCCGGTCGACCCCCTCGGCGGTGCGGACGGCCTGCTCGCCGAGCCGTTCCGCGAGGCCGGCGCGGGCCGTCACCGCGTACGGCAGGGTGCCGCTGTACCAGTCCGCCAGGACGGTGTCGGCCAGCGGCCCGAGCACCGCGACCGTGCCGCCGGGGCGCAGCGGCAGCACCGCGTCGCTGTTCTTCAGCAGCACGACACTGCCGCGCGCGGCCTCCCGGGCCAGCCGCTGGTGCTCGACGCAGTTGACCACCTCGGCGGTGGTGGCGGCGTACGGGTTGGGGCCGTGCGGATCGAACTCGCCCAGCCGGAACCGGATCGCCAGGATGTGCCGCGCCGCCGTGTCCACGTCGGTCCCGGTGAGCAGCCCGCGCTCCAGCGCCTCGTGCAGCCACCCCAGGGTCGCCTCGGCGTCCTCGGTGAAGCAGTCCACCCCGGCGCGCAGGGCGGCGGCGAACCCGGCGGCGTGGTCGGGCAGATAGCCCTGCTCGCCGGCCAGGTTGGTGCAGGCGCCGGCGTCACCCACGACCAGGACCTCGTCGTCGGTCCAGGTGCGCAGCACCTCGCCGAGCAGCGGGCTCAGGTGGGTGGGCCGCCCGTTGACCAGGTTGTACGACGCCATGACCGCGACCGCCGCACCGGAGGCGATCGGCTCGCGGAAGGCCGGCAGCTCGTATTCGTGCAGCACCCGCGGCGGCAGGTCGCTGGAGGTGAGGTGCCGTTCGGTCTCGTTGTTGTAGCCCAGGAAGTGCTTGAGCGTGGGCGCGGTCCGCAGGTAGCGCGGGTCGTCGCCGCGCAGCCCCCGGGCGTACGCGGCGCCCAGCACCCCGGTGAGCCAGGGGTCCTCGGCGTAGCCCTCCTCGTTGCGGCCCCAGCGCGGGTCGCGCAGCGGGTTGACCACCGGCGCCCAGACGTTGAGGCCGACGCCCGCGGGGTCCTTCTGGTGCAGCCCGCGCACCTCGTCGCCGACCGCCGCGCCGACGCGGCGCACCAGCTCCGGGTCCCAGCTGCTGCCCAGGCCCACGGACTGCGGGAAGACGGTGGCCTCGCCGAGCCAGGCCACCCCGTGCAGCGCCTCGGTGCCGGTGCGGAACGGGCCGATCCCGAGGCGGGGGACCGGCGCCTGGTGCTGGTGCAGCAGCGCCACCTTCTCCGGCAGGGTCAGCCGGGCGAGCAGGTCGGTGACCCGGTCGGACAGCGGCGTGCCCGGGTCCTGGAAGGTGCCGCGGACCGGGTCGGTCATGGGGACGTTCTCCTCGGCGTGGGATCGAAGCGGGACGGAGCTGCCGTGGCTGCGGCCGGACCGTCGAAGCGCTTCGATGAGGATGCGGAAAAGGCTCCGCCGGAACGATGTAGTTACACCCGTGTTACGGCGGAGCCTTCTGAGGTTGGCACCAGGCATCAGCGCCGGTCAAGAGGAACGGCGAGATCCGTCGATGCGCTAGGCGGCCGGTGCCGGCAGCTTTCCGGCCTCGAGCCGGTCCAGCGCGAGCATCGCGCCGCCCAGCGCGGCCGCGTCCGGGTGCAGGGTGGAGGCGGTGACCCGGCAGCCGGGGTCGCCCGCCACGCCCACCCGGGAGGTCAGCTCGGCCGCCACCGCGGGCAGCAGCCAGGGCGCCAGCGCGGCGAAGCTGCCGCCGAGCACGACGACCTGCGGGTCCAGCAGTTCGGCGAGCATCGAGACGCCGTGGCCCAGCAGCCGGCCGGTCTCGGCGAGCGCCGCGGTGACGTGGGCGTCGCCGTTGCCGGCGAGCGCCGTGATCCGTTCCAGCTCGGGGGCGAAGTCGATGACCGGGCCGTCCCGTACCGTGTCCGGCAGCGCGCGGCGGACCAGGGCGGGCAGCCCGGCGACCGCCTCCAGGCAGCCCTGCCGCCCGCACCGGCAGCGCGGGCCGGCGCAATCCACCTGCAGGTGACCGGCCTGCCCGGCGAAGCCCCGGCCGCCGCGCAGCGTCCGTCCGTCGGCGACGATGCCGGCGCCGATCTCCACGTCGCCGATCACCGTGAGCATGTTCGGGGTGTCGGCCTCGGCGCCGATGCGATGCTCGGCCAGCGCCGCCAGGTTGGCCGCGCTGTCGATCACCACGTCGAACTCGGGGTGGCGCAGGCCGCGCTCCAGGGCCGCGCCCAGATCCAGCTCGGTGCGGCCGAGGTGCGGCGCGAACCGGACCCGGCCGCCCGGCGCGACCAGGCCCGGCGCGCCGACGGTGAGCCCGAGCACCCGGCGCTCCTGGGCGGCCATCTTCGCGACCACCCGGCCCGCCAGCGCCGCGACGGCGGCCTCGGCGCGCCCGGCGGTGCCGTCCAGCCCCGGGTACGCGCGCCGCCAGGTCAGCAGCCGCTCCCCGGTGAGATCCACGGCGATCGCGACGAGGTGGTCGGCGGCCAGCTCGATCCCGATGGCCGCGTACGGCCGGCTCTGCAGGGTCAGCATCGACGCCGGCCGGCCGATCCTGTTCTCGGTCAGCCCGGTCTCGCGCAGCAACCGCCGCTCCAGCAGGTCGGTGACCAGGCTCGAGACGGTCGCCTTGTTGAGGCCCGTGGACGCGGCGATGTCCGCTCGCGAACAGGGCGCGTGGGTCCGGACGAACCGCAGCACCACTGCCAGGTTCGTCGTTCGCACATCGGACAAGTCCGCCGGCCGCGTCATGCCGTGCGTACTGATCACGTCAGTCCTGCCTCTCGCCGCCGGCCTTCCCCGGCCGGCCCGTTCATCATGCCGCACCGCCCCGCCCCGGGGCGGGGCTGCTCTTGTGGGTCCATCGACGGTCGGCTAATTTGTTTGGCTATAAGCCAAACAAACTCTAGCGGGAGGCAGTCGCTCCCGTCGACTGTTATAGAGGAGAGCACCGTGACACCACCCACGGGCCCGTCCGCCGATCGCCGCGGCTTCCTGAGTCTGCTCGGCCTGAGCGCCGTTGCCGTCGCGAGCGGGGGAGCGCTGGCCGGATGCGGCGACAAGGCCACCCGCGGCGGCGCCACGCAGAACCTGGACAAGCTCTCCGGCCTGCTGCCGGAGCAGAAGACGTTCCCCGGCATGCCCAAGCCCGACATCATGGGCACCCGGCCGGTGCCGGACGGCTACACGAAGTTCCCCGCCCAGCTGGTCGACGCCATCGCCGAGAAGCCCGGCTCCGGCGGCGCGCCGATCCGGGCGATGACGCCGGTCTGGGGTCCGGCGCCGCCCACCGGGGCGAGCAACTCCTACCTGACGGCGATCAACGCCGAGCTCGGCGCCACCGTCGACTTCAGCGTGCAGGACGGCAACACCTACGCGGACAAGCTCGGCGCGATCCTCGGCGCCCGGGACGTCCCCGACCTGCTCTGCGTGCCGAGCTGGGAGGTCGAGAAGCTGCCCCGCTTCGCCGACGCGGTGGGCGCGCTCTTCGAGGACCTCACCCCGTACCTGCAGGGCAGCGCGGTGTCGGCGTATCCCATGCTGGCCACGCTGCCGGCCGGGGCCTGGCGCGAATCGTGCTGGAACGAGCGGCTGATGGCCGTGCCCAACCCGACCGACGGACCGTTCCCCTGGGCGCTCTTCCACCGCAAGGACCTGCTGGACAAGGCCGGCCTGGCGGTACCCAAGACGATCGACGAGCTCTTCTCGATCGGCAAGGAGGTGACCAACCCCGCCAAGGGCACCTGGGCGTTCACCGACATCTTCGCCATGGTGCAGATGTTCTACAAGGTGCCGGGCAGCAACCAGGGCTGGCGGCTCAAGGCCGACGGCACCCCGGAGTTCAAGTACGAGACGCCGGAGTACAAGCAGGCCGCCGAGTTCATGGCGAAGGTGTACAAGGCCGGCCTGGTGCACCCGGACATCGTCGCCAGCAAGGGCGCCGACGCCAACGTGCTGCTGCAGGGCGGCAAGATCATGTTCCACCAGGGCGGCCCCGGCATGTGGCAGCCGATGCAGGCCGAGCAGCAGAAGATCACCCCCGGCTTCAACCTGCAGCCGGTCCCGCTCTTCTCCGCCACCGGCGGCAACCCGCTGGCCTGGGGCGACGACAAGCCGATCTCGTTCCTGTTCATCAAGAAGGGGCTCGGCAAGGACCGGGTCCAGGAGCTGCTGCGCATCATCAACTGGTGTTCCGCGCCGTTCGGCACCAAGGAGTACGACCTGCGCGAGTACGGCGTCGAGGGCAAGCACAGCACCCGCAGCGCCACCGGCCCGGCCAAGACCGAGCTGGGCTTCAAGGAGATCGTCAACCAGTACTTCTTCATCAGCGGCCGGAGCCCGGTCGTGCAGCCGTACCCGCAGACCCCGCAGTACGTGCCGCAGGTGATGGCGTACAACAACGAGACCGTGAAGTACCTGGAGAAGGACCCCTGGGACGGCCTCAAGTTCGAGATGCCGGCCAAGTACAAGGCCGGCGCGGTGCCCACCGAGGACAAGATCACCGACATCGTCCGCGGCCGGCGTCCGCTGACCGACCTCGACGCGGTGGTCAAGGAGTGGCGCGCCGGCGGCGGTGACGAGGCCCGCCAACTGCTCGCCACGGCCCTGACCGACGCCGGTCGATGAGCGCTGATCAGGCGAGCCGGCCGGCTCCCGCGGTACCACCGGAGCCGGCCGGGCCGTCCCGGCCGGCTCCGCCGGGCCCCGCCCGCCGGCGCACCCGCGCACCCCTGCGCGCCCGGCTGCGCCGGGACTGGCCGCTGCTGGTCATGGTGGCCCCGGGCGCCCTGGTCCTGCTGGTCTTCCACTACCTGCCGGTGCTGGGCAACGTGGTGGCGTTCCAGGACTACAACCCCTACCTGGGCGACAGCGCGCTGCAGGCGCTGCTGTCCAGCCCGTGGATCGGCCTGGACAACTTCCGGGACCTCTTCGCCGACCCGGCGTTCTGGGACGCCCTGTGGAACACGCTGTCCATCACGGCGTTCCAGCTCGTGTTCTTCTTCCCGCTGCCGATCGCCCTGGCGATCCTGCTGAACAGCGTGCTGTCGTCGCGGTTGCGCGGCTTCGTGCAGACCGTGGTCTACCTGCCGCACTTCTTCAGCTGGGTGCTGGTCGTGACGTTCTTCGTGCAGATGCTCGGCGGGGCCGGGCTGCTCTCCCAGGAGCTGCGCGACGCCGGGATCTCGCCACCGGAGATCATGTCCAACCCGGACACCTTCATCGTCCTGGTCACCGCCGAGGCGGTCTGGAAGGACCTGGGCTGGGGCACGATCGTCTTCCTCGCGGCGCTGGCCGCGGTCGACCCCAACCTGTACGAGGCCTCGGCCGTGGACGGCGCCGGCCGCTGGCGCCGGCTGTGGCACATCACCCTGCCCAGCCTGCGCCCGGTGATCGTGCTGCTGCTGATCCTGCGGCTGGGCGACGCCCTGTCGGTCGGCTTCGAGCAGTTCCTGCTGCAACGCGACGCGGTGGGCCGGCAGGCCGCCGAGGTCCTCGACACCTTCGTCTATTACCAGTCCATCGCCACCGGCGACTACGGCTTCGGCGCCGCGGCCGGGCTCTTCAAGGCGATGGTCGGACTGGTGCTCATCCTGGCCGCCAACAAGTTCGCCCACGCCCTGGGCGAACGAGGGGTGTATTCGCGATCATGACAACAACCCTGCGTCCCGTACGGCGGCGGCACCCCGAGCGACCGGCCTGGGAGGAGGATCCCGGGGTCGCCGGCCAGACCGCCAAGGGGGTGGTGCTGACCGCCGTCGTGCTGGCCGTGCTGGTGCCCCTCTGGGTGGTGCTGGTGACCAGCCTGTCCTCCCGGGACACCATCAACTCCGCCGGTGGCCTGGTCGTGCTCCCCCGCGAGCTGGACTTCTCGGCGTACCGGATCATCTTCTCCGGTGGCCAGATCAGCAAGGCGCTGCTGGTCAGCACCCTGATCACCGTCGTCGGCACGGCGTTCAGCCTGGTGCTCACCGTGCTCGCGGCCTACGGCCTGTCCCGGCCGGGGTCGGTGCTGCACCGCGGCATCCTGTTCTACTTCCTGCTGACGTTCCTGATCTATCCCGGGCTGGTGCCGAGCTATCTCGTGGTGACCGGGCTGGGCCTCAAGGACAGCCTCTGGTCGCTGATCCTGCCGGGCGCGGTGAGCGTCTTCAACCTCGTGGTGGTCCGGGCGTTCTTCCAGAACATCCCCGCTGAGCTGCTCGACAGCGCCCGGATCGACGGCGCGGGCGAGTTCCGCATCCTGGCCCGCATCGTGCTGCCGCTCTCGCGGGCGGTCATCGCCGTGGTCGGCCTCTTCTACGCCGTCGGCTACTGGAACATCTGGTTCAACGCGCTGCTCTACATCGACGACAACGAGAAGTTCCCGATCCAGCGGGTGCTGCAGAGCTACATCCTGGCCGGGCAGTCGCCGCAGACCTCGGGCTCGGTGATCGCCAACCTGCCGCCGACCCTGGCGATCAAGATGGCCGTCGTGGTGGTGACCGTGGCGCCGATCGCGCTGGTCTATCCCTTCGTGCAGCGGCACTTCATCCGCGGCGTCATCGTCGGCGCCGTCAAGGGCTGACGGCATGCCACGACTGCTGTACGGCGGGGACTACAACCCGGAACAATGGCCCGCCGACGTGCACGCCGAGGACGCCGAGCTGATGCGCCGGGCCCGGGTCACCACCGCGACCGTCGGCGTCTTCGCCTGGTCCAAGCTCGAACCCGCACCGGGGCGGTACGACTTCGGCTGGCTCGACAAGGTGCTCGACCGGCTGGCCGGCCACGGCGTCGGGGCGGCGCTGGCCACCCCGACCGCGTCCCCGCCGCCGTGGTTCAGCCTGGCCCACCCGGAGGCGCTGCCGGTGAACGCCGACGGCGTCCGGCTCAGCCACGGCAGCCGCGACACGTACTGCGCGAGCGCGCCGGCCTACCGCACGGCCGCCCGCCGGATCGCCGCCGCCCTGGGCGAGCACTACCGCGGCCACCCGGCGCTGACGATGTGGCACGTGCACAACGAGTACGGCACCACCTGCCACTGCGAGCTGACGGCCGAGGCCTTCCGGGGCTGGCTGCGGCGGCGCTACCGCGACCTCGACCAGCTCAACGACATCTGGACCACGGCGTTCTGGGGCCAGCACTACACCGACTGGGCGCAGATCCGGCCGCCGCGCCGCACCCAGTACCTGCCCAACCCCGCCCAGGTGCTCGACTTCCGCCGGTTCACCTCGGACGAGTTGCTCGCCGCGTACACCGAGCAGCGCGACGTCCTGCGGGCCGCGACCCCCGGCGTGCCGGTGACCACGAACTTCGTGCTCGGCGGCTGGGTGCCGGTCGACCACGCCCGCTGGGCGCCCGAGGTCGACCTGGTCGCCATCGATGCCTACCCGTCCGATCCCGGCCCCGGCGCGGAGGAACAGGCGGCGTTCGCCGCCGACCAGGCCCGCGGCTGGGCCCGGCACAGCCCCGGCGGACCGGGCTGGCTGCTGATGGAGACCGCGCCGAACCTGATCTACGCGGCCGGCCGGATGCACACCAAGGAGCCGGGAAGAATGGCGCGGCAGAGCCTGGCCGCGGTGGCGAGGGGCTCGCGCGGCGCGCTGTTCTTCCAATGGCGTGCGCCGCGCGGCGGAGCCGAGCTCTTCCACTCCGCGCTGGTGCCGCACGCGGGCCCGGACAGCCGGGTCTATCGCGAGGCGGTCGCCCTGGGCGAGGCCCTGGACCGCATCGGCGAGACGGCCGAGGGCACCGTCACGGCCTGGGTGGCGATCGGGTACGACGAGCCGTCGGCGTGGGCGCTGCAGGCCGCCGGGCTGCCGTCCGACCGCCTGGACCACGCCGAGGAGGCCGAACGCGCCCACCGGGCACTGTGGCGCCGGGGCATCGTGACCGACGTGATCGGGACGCTGGCGGAGCTGTCCGCGTACCGGATGCTGATCCTGCCGGGGCACTACCTGATGACCGACGCGCAGGCCGCGGATCTGCGGTCCTGGGTCGAGGGCGGCGGCCACCTGGTCGTCACCTACCTGACGGGCGTCGCCGACGGGTACGGCCGGGTGCGGACCGGCGGATATCCGGGGGCGTTGCGGGAGTTGCTCGGCGTCCGGGTGGAGGAATTCCACCCGCTCGGGCCGGACGACCGCGTCGCGCTCGCGCCGGCCGCGGCGGTCGGCGAGCTGTGGAGCGAGACCGTGCACCTCGCCGGGGCAGAGGCCGTTTTCCGGTACGCCGGTGGTGTCCTCGACGGCCGGCCGGCGGTGACTCGCCACTCCGTCGGGGACGGGGTGGCGTACTACGTCTCGACCCGGCTCGACCCGGACGGCTATGGCGAGCTGCTCGCTACGGTCGCCGCCTCGGTCGGCGTCGTCCCGGAGCACGCCGGTTCGCCGGCCGGGGTGGAGGCGGTGCGCCGGCGGGCCGGGGACCGGTCGTGGCTGTTCCTGCTGAACCACACCGGCGACCGGCACGAGGTGCCCGCCGACGGCGTCGATCTGCTGACCGGTGCGGCCGTGACCGGCACCGTCCTGGTGCCGCCCGGCGGTGCCGCGGTCATCCGGGAGTCCTGACCGCGGCATCGGTCGACGCCTGGCGGTCGGTACTCAGCCGGTGACGGAGAACGAGTTCGTGACGAAGTCCTTGCCGCCGGACGACGAGGTGATCTCGTAGCCGAGCTGCACGTTGCCGATCGTCACGTCGCCGAACCAGCCCCGGGCCCGGATCCACTGGGCGATCGCCCTGATGTCCACGGTGCCGGCGTTGGTGTTGCTGGTTCGGACGAACGAGTACACCTGGTTGGAGCCGTTCGAGCCGCGGTAGATCGCCCAGGTGTGGCCGCCGACCGAGGTGGTGGTCTGCAGGCTGCCGAGCGGGCCGACCGCGCCGTACTTGTTCATCCACAGCATGATCTCGTGCGCGTTGTCGGACGACCAGATGTCGTACGCGGTGGTGAACGCGACGCCGCTGGTCGGCACGCTGACGTTGAAGCTGCTGGTGGTGGTGCCCAGCGTGCTGACCCGCTTGCCCAGGTAGCGGGTGGCGTTCGGGTACGCCTTGATGCCGCCGGTGTTCGGGTGGTTCGCCCACACGCCCCAGTTCGAGGTGGAGTTGGCCCAGATCGTCTGCGGCCCGTAGCCCGAGCCCCAGACGTTGTTGTACAGCGTGTAGCCGTTGCTCGACCAGGTGCCCCACCGGTCCGACGATGACCACACGGCGGCCTGGGCCGGCGCGGCGACCAGGGTGGACGCGGCGGCCAGCAGCACGGCGACGAGTGTCCCGGTGAGCACCCGCAGGGAACGTCTCATGAGCCCTCCTTCGTTAGTTTGGGGCCACAACTAAGTCAAACGATACATGTCGATTGCCCAAGGTTGTGCGAGGTGAGCGGGCTGTGAGCGCTCCCAGTTTTTGATTCAACGTGGTTGAGCTGGCCCTTTAACTTACCGGCAACATGTTTACAACATCCTGGCAAGCACATTACTGTGAGCGCTCCCAGTATCGAGTAGATTCGATCGACAGGCGGTCGCGCATGTTTCTCCGTGAAGTCCGGAAGCGGTTCGGCGTCCTCGGCGCCCTTCTCGCCGTCACCCTGCCCGCCGCGGCGCTCGCCGTGCCCGCCGGCGCGCAGGCCGCCACGCTGTCGATGCGCGGCGCCGACATCTCCACCCTGCAACGCGCCGTCGACCTGGGTGCGAAGTACTACACGGCCGCGGGCGCCGTCGCCGACCCGCTCGACATCCTCCAGGGTGCCGGGGTCAACTACGTCCGGCTGCGGGTGTGGAACAACCCGGTCAGCGGCTACAACAACGCCGCCAAGGTGCTGGCCTACGCCAGGACGGTCAAGGCCAAGGGTTTCAAGTTGCTGGTCGACTTCCACTACTCGGACACCTGGGCCGACCCGGGCGTGCAGACCAAGCCCGCGGCCTGGTCCAGCCACGGGATCAGCGCGCTGACCAAGGACGTCTATGACTACACCTACGGGCTGTGCACCAGCCTCAAGGCGCAGGGCACCACACCGGACAGCGTGCAGATCGGCAACGAGATCAACGTCGGCATGCTGTGGAACGACGGCAAGGTCGTCAACAACGACTTCACCAACCTGAGCCTGCTGCTCAAGTCGGGTTACAACGCGACCAAGGCCTGCAACTCCTCGACCCAGGTCATCATCCACACCGCCAACTCCGACAGCGACGCGCACGCCCGCTGGTTCTACGACGGCATCAAGGCCAAGGGCGTCGTCTGGGACATCACCGCCCTGTCGTACTACTGCAACTGGCACGGCACGATGGCCAACATGACCAGCGTCATCGCCGACATGATCTCCCGGTACGGCAAGCCGACGATCCTGGCCGAGACCGCGACCCCGTTCACGACGAACAACGCGGACAGCACGGGCAACAGCATCAACACGGCCTGCTCCGGCTACCCGGCCACCTGGGCCGGCCAGGCCGCGGCGTTCACCGCCGTGCAGAACGCGGCCAAGGCGGGCGGCGCCGTCGGCGTCTTCTACTGGGAGCCGACGTGGACGGCGGTGCCCGGCAACGGCTGGAACCCGGCGAACATCGCGACCTCGGGCGACGGCTGGGACAACATGGCCGTCTTCAACTGGACCAACGTCTTCAACGGCTCCGTGAAGTGGATCAGCTGAGCGGTTCCGGCAGCCGGTCGGCTCGCGCGCCGCGCCGCGCCGCGCCGCGCCGCGCGGCCGGCCGGCCACCCCCAAGAGCGTTTCCGGTACGGAAGCAGAGCGGTCAACCGCAGGCGACCCCGTTCAGGGTGAACGCGTCCGGCACACTGTTCACGCCGTTCCAGGAGCCGAGGAAGCCGAACGACGCGGTGCCGCTGACGGCGACCGCCCCGTTCCAGGAGGCGTTGGTGACCGTGACGGCGGCGCCGTCCTGGGCCGCCGTACCGTTCCAGGCCTGGGTGATCCGCTGCCCGTCGGCGTACGACCAGGCCAGCGACCATCGGGTGAGCGCCTCGCGGCCGGTGTTGGTGATCGTCACGGCACCCTGGAAGCCGCCCGGCCAGCTGCCGGTGACCCGGTAGGACACCGAACAGCCGGCGCCGGAGCCGCTGCTCGCGGAGGGGGACGCGGAGGGTGAGCCGGCCGGGCCGACGACCCCCCAGTAAGCCTGCTTGGCCTGCAGGCTGGTGTCGAACAGCAGCGGCGCGTCCTTGCGGGTCACCGGGAACGTGTCCAGCCAGGTGTTGTCGTCGGCCAGCCCCCACAGCGTGACCGAGGTGATGTCGTCGCCGTACTCGCGGAACAGCGCGAACATGTCGCGGTAGACGTCCGCCTGCTTGAGCAGCCGGTCGGCCGGTGGGGTGGTGAAGTTCTCGCCGCTGTCGCGGTAGATGCTGACGTCCATCTCGGTGATCTGCTGGTCGACGCCCAGCGGCAGGAACTTCCGCAGCATCGCCTCGGTGTCGGCGACCGACGGCCAGTCCACGTTGACGTGCATCTGGTGGCCCACGCCGTCGATCGGGACGCCCTCGGCGCGCAGGTCGCGCACCAACTTGTACAGCGCGTCGCGCTTGGCCGGGACGGTGGTGTTGTAGTCGTTGATGAACAGCTTGGCGTGCGGTGCCGCCTCGCGGGCCACCGTGAACGCGGTCCGGATGAAGTCGAGCCCGGTGATCGCGTACCACTGGCTGCGCCGCAGGCCGTCCGCCTGGCCCTCGTCGATCACCTCGTTGACCACGTCCCAGGTCCCGATGTCGTCGCCGTAGTGCGCGGCGACGGTGCGGATGTGGTTGGTCAGGCGCGCGAGCAGCAGTTCCTTGTTCGCCGGGGTGGCCGTCATCGGCGCGCCGGCGGCGTCGGTGAAGACCCAGGCCGGGGTCTGGTTGTGCCAGACCAGCGTGTGCCCGCGGATCGCCAGGCCGTGCGCCTTGGCGTACGCGATCAGCGGGTCGGCCTGGGCGTACGTGAAGGTGTTCTCGGCGGGTTCCGTCGCGTCCCACTTGAGCGCGTTGCCCGGGGTGACCGAGGAGAAGTGCTTGGCCAGCAGTTGCCCGTGCGCCCCGAGCGTCTCCACTGCCGTGATCGCGGCGCCCACGGGGAACTCGGTCACCACGTCGCGCACCGAGGGGATGTCGGTCTGGATCGGCACGGCGGGCACGTGCGAGATCGTCACGTCGTCCACGAAGAACGAGCCCGTGGTGTTCGCCGTCTCCACATAGACGCTCAGGAATTCGACGTCGGTGGCCAGGGTGTACCGGCCGGTTAGGTTGACCCAGCCGGCCGAGGTGACGGCGGTGTTCCCGGCCACCTGGTCGTAGGCGGCGACCCCGCCGGTACGGCGTTCCACGCTGAGCCGCGCGCTGTCCGCCGCGGCGCCCTCGGCCAGCCGGATCCAGGCCGAGATCGTGTACTGGGTGCCCTGGGCGAACACCGGCAGCACGTCCAGCATCGGCCCCTGCCAGGTGGCGGCGCGGGCGGTGACCGCCAGGCTGCCGGTACCGCCGTGGGCGACGGTTGCGCTCGCCGCGACGACCGGGGCGCCGCGTGCCGTCCAGCCCTGTGCGGTGCCGTCCTCGAAGTCGTTCGTCACCACGGTGACCGGTGCGGGGTCGGCGGCGGCGACCGGGCCCGCGGTGAGCAGGGCGGCCGCGGCCAGCGCGGCCACGGTCAGCAGGGCCGGCACGGCGCGGCCCGGAGTCAGGCGCATGGCGGGGATCCTCACGATGGAGTCGCGGTCCGCGCGGGCGGACAGTGACGGTCATCGTTACATGGGAGCGCTCCCAGGGCAACGCCCCACGTCAGGGGGTCGGACCGGCGGCTTTCGGCGTGCTCCACCAGTCGGCCGGGCCGTCGCCCGGCCCGCCGCCGTCGCGGGAGTGCCGCAGCAGCGCCTCGATCTGCTCCGACCCGGCCGGGCGGGCGAAGAGATAGCCCTGGCCGTACGTGCAGCCCAGCGCGCTGAGCAGGGAGTGCTGGTCGACGTTCTCGATACCCTCGGCCACCGTCTGCAGCCGCAGTGCCCGGCCCAGTTGCACCACCGCCTCGGCCAGGGTGGCGTCGTCGGGGTCGGTCGCGATGCCGTCGATGAACGCCTTGTCGATCTTCAGGATGTCGATCGGGAAGCGCCGCAGGTAGGACAGCGACGAGTAGCCGGTGCCGAAGTCGTCGATGGCGATGTGCACGCCCAGGTCGCGCAGGTCGCGCAGGGTGCTGATGGTGGCGTCGGTGTCCTGCATCAGCAGCGACTCGGTGATCTCCAGGACCACCCGCCCGGGGTCGATCCCCGAGTCGCGCAGGACCGCGGCGACGTCGGCCACCAGGTCCGCGTGCTGGAACTGGCGGGCGGACAGGTTGACGCTCACCCGCAACTGCTGCGCCCCCGGCACCTCCCGGTGCCAGGCGGCCGCCTGCCGGCACGCCTCGGCCAGCACCCAGTGCCCGAGCGGCACGATGATCCCCGTCTGCTCGGCCAGGCCGATGAAGGTGTCCGGTCCCAGCAGCCCGCGCTCGGGGTGCTGCCAGCGCACCAGCGCCTCGACACCGATCAGCTCGCCGGACGGCAGGTCGACGATTGGCTGGTAGTGCACGAGGAACTCGCCGGCGGCCAGGGCCTGCTCCAGGCGTACCCGGGCCTCGGCCTCCTGGACGGCGTGGGCGTACATCGACTCGTCGAACACCACGTAGCGGTCCCGGCCGGCGGTCTTGGCCGCGTACATGGCCAGGTCGGCGTCGCGCAGCAGTTCGTGGGTGTCGGCCTCGGACGAGGTGTTGGTGATCTTGGCAGAGGCGATGCCGATGCTGGCGGTGGTGATCAGGTCGCGGTGGCCGACCCGGACGGGCAGCCGGACGATCTCCAGCAGGCGCTCGGCGAGCGCCGCCAGTTCCAGATCGTCGAGGCCCTCGACGAGCACCGCGAACTCGTCCCCGCCGAGCCGCGCCAGCGTGTCCGACGGCCGGATGCAGCCGTTCATCCGCTCCGCGACGGCCCGGATGAGCTCGTCACCGGCGACGTGCCCGAGGGTGTCGTTGACCTTCTTGAAGTCGTCCAGGTCGACCAGCAGCAGCTCCACCCGGCCGTTGCCGCGCAGGTTGCGGGCGACCGCCTGGTTCATCCGGTCGCCGAGCAGCGCCCGGTTGGGCAGCCCGGTGAGCGAGTCGTGGAACGCCTGCCGGGTGAGCTCACCCTCCAGGGCCTTCTGCTCGCTCACGTCGCGGATGGTCAGCACGACCGCGCCGATGTGCGGGTCGTGCAACCGGTTGGTGCCGGTCACCTGCACGTTGATCCACCGCCCGTCGGCGTGCCGGCACCGCGAGTCGATCCGCGCGGTGTGACCCGGCTCCGCCGCGCGCAGGTCGGCCATCCAGACGGACACGAACGGGAGCTCGTCGGGGTGGGTCATCGCCACCAGGGCCTCGGTGGTGAGGCGCGACGCGTCCCGGCCCAGGATCCGGCCGGACGACGAACTGGCGAAGACGACCCCGCCGTCCGCGACGGCCAGCACGGCGTCCGAGCCGTTCTCGAGCATGGCCTCGTTGCGGTGGTCGGCGACGGCCCGCTGGAGATCCTGCTGCCGGCGGTTGTGCGCGGTCAGCACGCCCAGCCCGACCACCACGGTCAGCACGGTGGCCAGCGACATCGTCAGCGTGGGGTCCGGGCGCGCCGAGGTGACGGCCAGGATGAGATAGCCGGCCTGGCCGAGCAGGCCCAGCCCGAGGACCGTCCGGGGCCGGCACACCGCGGCGGCGGACACGACGATCACGATCGCGCCGGCCGGGTAGATCACCAGGCGGTCGGCGTCGAACTGGTTGAAGGCGTACAGGCTGGCCAGGTTGGCCCCGTACCAGGCGGTGAGCCAGCCGTGCCAGCCGGCGCGCCCGGCGAGCCGGTGCCACGGCAGCGCGCCCGCGGCCAGCAGCAGGACCAGGCTCAGCCCCAGCGGTACGAGCCACCACCGGTACTGCGGGGCCCAGGCCAGCTCGACGCGAACCGCGCCCATGAGAGTAAGCGCGGCGATGATCCACAAGTCGAGCCGGATCTGCCGCGCACGGTACTGCGCCAAGGAGGCGTCGGATCCGGTCCAGAGCTGCACGCCCCACTTGTCGGACGGCGGGCACCGGACCGGAGACAAACCGCGGACTTTGTTTCTTCCGGACGCACGCGAGGATGGTCGGCCGGCGGCGCTCGACACGCTGGCGGCGCTGCTGGAGCACCGCTGACGGCCCCTGGGTGGAACGAGCCTGACAAGATCCTCGTCATCGATGCCGCTGATCCGAGGGACGGCCGCCATGCCCCGCGAACGCCCGTACCTCCCGCGAGACCAGGCCGCGCCCCGGGGCGGCACCGGCGATCCGCTGCGTGACGCCGTGGACCTGGTCGGCACCCGCCGCGCGACCCGCCGCCCGGCCCCACCGGTCGCCACCGCGGATCGGCCGTCCGTTCCTCCCCGGCCGCGGGCCGGCCGGAAACCGGCTCCCGAGTCGCCGCTCCCGTCCGGGGCCGGCCAGAAACCGGCTCCCGAGGCGTCGCCCCGACCGTCCGTGCTCTCGCGGCCGCGGGCCGGTCAGGAATCCGCTCCGGAACGGCGGGCCCGGGCGTCCACGCCGCCGCCAGACCGGAAGCGGCTGGCCGGCAGCCGCCGCCGGATCCGGCTGGCCACCGTGTTCGCCCTGGCGCTGCTCACCGCCATCGGGATGCGGCTGGTGGTGCTGCAGGTCGGTCAGTCACCCGAGGCGCTGGGGGTGCTGCTGGAGCAGCAGCGCAGCCGGCTCGTCGAGATCACGCTGCCGGCGGCGCGCGGCAGCATCGTGGACCGGTCCGGCGCCGTGCTGGCCCGCAGCGTGGAGTCCCGGTACGTCTACGCCGACCCCGAGCTGATCAAGGACGCCCCGGCCGCCGCCGCCCGGCTGTCCCCGCTGCTCGGCGTCGCCCCGTCCCGGCTCGCCGGGCTGATGGCGAAGCGGCAGCGGTCCGACGGCACCCCCTCCCGCTTCGAGTATCTGGCCCGCGGCATCGACATCTCGCGCGCGCGGGGCGTGGACGGCCTCGGTCTGGCCGGCATCAGCACCGGCCGGGACGAGCGGCGTGAGGTGCCCGGCGCCGACCTGGCCGCCAACCTGATCGGCTTCACCGGCGCGGACCGTACCGGGCTGGAGGGCTTGGAGGCCCGCTACGACGGCGTGCTGCGCGGCCGGGACGGCCGGCTCGTCTACGAGCGCGGCAACCCCCGGGTCGACGACGGCCGGCTGGCCAAGGAGATCCCCAGCGGCTACCACCGGCTGATCCCGGCCCGCCCCGGCGCCACGCTGCACCTGACGATCGACCGGTACCTGCAGTTCGAGACGCAGCGCGCGCTGTGCCCGCCGCTGGCGCGGGCGAACGCGACCGTCGGGGCGGCGGTGGTCATGGACGCGCGCACCGGCGAGGTGCTGGCCCAGGCGAGCTGCCCGGGCTTCAACGCGGCGAAGCCGCTGGACTACCCACCCGCCGGGCGGGCCGACGCCGCGAGCAGCGTCGCCGCCGAACCGGGCTCCACCCACAAGACCTTCGTCATGGCCGCCGCGCTGCAGGAGGGCCTGATCACCGCGGACACGACGGTGCCGGCGGGTGCGCCCCTGCTGCGCGGCGGTACGTCGTTCACCGACGACCACCCGCAGCCGGCCGGCACCGACCTCACGATCGCGGAGGTGCTCGCGTACTCGTCGAACGTCGGCACGATCGCGGTCGCCG
>Ga0307516_10003574_pt1 | contig 19830 bp, 14 predicted proteins | sample 19_EM_MG_FD_203310 | JGI IMG/M metagenome (GOLD analysis project Ga0307516, IMG submission 203310) | Populus trichocarpa ectomycorrhiza microbial communities from riparian zone in the Pacific Northwest, United States - 19_EM | ecosystem: Host-associated > Plants > Roots > Unclassified | place...
TAGCAATGGGTGCAAGGCACCATCGTCAATCAGCGCTCGCTGTCAGCGCTGCACATTGGCCAGAGTGCGGTGATCGCAACGGGCGTGGCGGCCGTGATGCTGCTCGCCGCCGAGCAGACGGTGCGCGGCTTCATGACGGTCGGTGACCTGGTGCTGCTCAACGCCTACGTGATCCAGATCTGCCTGCCGCTGAACTCGCTCGGCTTCGTGTTTCGCGAAGCGAGCGATGCGCTCGTCAACACCGAGAAGCTCTTCGCGCTGCTGGACCAGAAGCCCGACATCGAAGACCGGCCCGGCACCACCGCGCTGCAGGTGCGCGGCGGCGCGGTGTCGTTCGAGCACGTCGACTTCTCTTACGAAGCAGGCCGCCAGGTGCTGTTCGACGTGAGCCTCAACGTGCCGGCCGGCCACACGGTGGCGGTGGTGGGCGGCAGCGGCTCGGGCAAATCGACGCTCGCGCGGCTGCTGCTGCGGCTGTACGACGTGAACGGCGGCCGCGTGACCGTCGACGCACAAGACCTGCGCGCGGTGACGCTGAAGTCGCTGCGCGAGTCGATCGGCGTGGTGCCGCAAGACACCGTGCTCTTCAACGACACCATCGCCTACAACATCGCCTATGGCCGCCAGGGCGCGCGCATTGCCGAGGTGGTCGAGGCTGCCAAGGCGGCGCAGGTGCACGAGTTCATCCTCTCGTTGCCGCAGCAGTACGACACGGTGGTGGGCGAGCGCGGCATGAAGCTGTCGGGCGGCGAGAAGCAGCGCATCGCGATCGCACGCGCCTTCTTGAAGAACCCGCCGATCATGATCTTCGACGAGGCCACCTCGGCGCTTGACACGCGCGCCGAACGCGCGATCCAGAGCGAGCTCGATCGCATCGCCGAAGGCCGCACCGCGCTCGTCATCGCACACCGGCTGTCGACGGTGGTGAGTGCCAACGAGATCATCGTGATGGACAAGGGCCGCATCGTCGAACGCGGCCAGCACGAAGCGCTGCTCGAGCGCGACGGCCTCTACGCGCAGCTGTGGAACCTGCAGCGGCAACAGCAGCAGTTCGAGCGCCTGGAGCGGCAGATGGCGCGGCAGCCGGTCAACCTGATCGCGCTGGTGGCCAATGCGATCGACGGCCTGCGCGGCGCGATCGACGCGCGCCACGTGCGCCTGCACACCGACATCAACATCGACAACGCCAGCGTGACCGGCGACCCGAGCACGCTGGCCCAGGTGCTGGGAGAACTGTGCACGGCCGCGCTGCAGACCACGCCGGTCGGCGGCCGCGTGGAGCTCAAGCTCGAACGGCACGACGGCAACGCCTGCCTGAGCGTGACCGATGGCCGGCACGAGTCGCGCGCGGTCGGTGAACCCAACGGCGAGTGGATGCAGCTGCACGGAGACGGCACGCCGCTCGACCCGATGGCGCTGCGCTCGACCGTCGAGCGCCAGGGCGGCAGCTTCAACATCGTTCCGCCTTCGGCCGTCAGCGGCATGCGCTTCGTCGTGGAGCTGCCACTGCGCGCCGTCGCGGCCGACGTGCGACCCGCGGCGCAAGCCACGCCGGCTTCGCAGGTCGACCGGCCCTTGCGCGGCCTGCGCCTGATGGTGATCGACGACCAGAACGACGCGCGGCAAGCGCTCGGCATGGTGCTGTCGGTCGAAGGCGCGGAGGTGCTCTCGTTCGACAGCGGCCAGAGCGCCATGGGCTGGCTGGCCAGCCACCCGGCCAGCCAATGGCCCGACCTCTTGCTGTGCGACATCATGCTCGGCGACGAAGACGGCTACTCGGTGATGCAGCGCGTGCGCCAGCTCGAAGCCGAGCGCGGCGTGCCGACCGACCAGCGCATGCCGGCGGTGGCGCTCACCGGCCTGGCCCAGCCCGACGACCGCGTGCGCGCGCTGATGGCCGGCTTTCAGGTGCATCTCGTCAAGCCCATCGAATCGCGCGAACTCGTGTTCACGCTCTACACGCTCGCGGGCCGTGCCGGGCCGCCGGGCACGCCTTCACCTCCCACCCAAACCCACGAAAGCTCTGCATGAACACCGGAAGCCACTTCGCCAATGCCGCCGCTGCACGCCAAGCCATCGACATGGCCCTGCCCATGATCGAACCCGCGATGCGCGACCCGTCGGTCTGCGGCAGCGGCTTCCTGGTGATCGTGGTGCTCGACCCTGGCATCGCGCCCGGCCAGGCCTCGTTCGACGACGCCGTGCTGATCGAGCACTGCATAGGCGAACGCAGCCGCTGGGACGCCGACTACGCCGGCTTTGCCCGTGCCAAGGCCAGGCTCGCGTGGACGCATGGGGTCGACAGCTGCACGGTGCAGAACACACGGGCCCACGCCCTGCGCGAAGGCGACAGCCTGCTGTGGGGCAGCGTTTGCCTCGACGGCATCGTGGTCGGCGTGAGCGGTGCCGAGGCCTGGTGGGACGAGGCCTTCGCCACCGCCGTGGCGGCCAACCTGCGGGCCATCGCCAAGGCGCGGCATGCGGAGGCGCTGCGCGCGAAGCAGCTTCACGTCGGTTAGGCAGCTCACCGAGCGTGGCGAATTTCACGCTCGCCGCCGACCGCTGCAACCGGCCGCGATCCGAGACGCCATCGGTTTCGATTGATCAGCCTGCCGTCATGACTCTGCCGGGGCAGTCGCCTACCTTTCGCGTCCCCGATGCCCATGGCGCGGGTTCAACGAAAGGATTTCGACATGACGGCGCGGCGCAGCTCTGCAACACCCCACCAGCTCACCCGGCGACACCTGATGCAGGGCTTGGTCGCAAGCACCACCGCGCCCTGGCTGATGGGCTGCAGCGGCGAGAACCCGGGCTCGTTCGACGGGTCCACCCTTCTGGAGTCGCCCACTGCAGTCGCTACGCCGCCCACACTGACGGTCAGCCGGATCGCCCACCCCGGCCTGCTCAACACCGAAGCCGACTTCGAGCGCATGGCGAAGATGGTTCGCGCCAACGAAGCGCCGTGGGTCGAAGGATGGGGCGCGCTCGCCTCCAGCCCATACGCCTCAGCAGACGCCAAGCCGCGCCCGTCCGAGGAAATCGTGCGCGGTGGCGACGGACAGAACTTCGCGGTGATGTATGGCGACATGCTGCGCACCTACCAGTTGGCAGTCCGCTGGAAGGTGTCCGGCGACAAGAAGTACGCAGACCGCGCGGTGGTGTTCCTCAACGACTGGTCGTCGACGATGAAACGGCTCAGCGGCAATGCCGACCGCTTTCTCGCCGCCGGCATCTACGGATACCAGTGGGCCTGTGCCGCCGAGATCATGCGCACCTATCCCGGTTGGGAGAGCGCCGACGTCACCGCATTCCAGGATCTGCTTTATACGGTTTTCTATCCGATGGCCAGCCACTTCCTGGTCGACCACAACGGCACCGGCACGCGGATGCAAAGCCCGGACATCACCAACTACTGGGCCAATTGGGACCTCTGCTGCATTTGCGCCGTGTTCGCCATCGGCGTGTTCTGCGACAAGCCCGCCCTCTGCAACGAAGCGGTCGGCTATTTCCTCAGCGGGCGGGGCAACGGCGCAGTCGCCCATGTGGTGTATGTGCTGCACCCCGGCTACCTCGGTCAGTGGCAAGAGAGCGGTCGTGACCAGGGGCACGCGTCGCTGGGCATCTCGCTGATCGCTTCGCTTTGCGAAATGGCATGGAACCAGGGCATCGACCTGTACGGCTACTGGAACAACCGAGTCCTGGCCGGCGCGGAGTACGTCGCCGCGAGCAACCTGGCCGATGCGAATGGCAATTTCCCGGAGCTGCCGTATTCGACCTACCGAAACAAGCAGGGCACCTCGACCGTGATCTCGGGCGGTGGCCGACCCAGCATCCGGGCCGGATGGGAAATCCTCTTCAACCATTACGTCAACCGCAAGGGCCTGTCGGCTCCGTACATGGCGGCCATGGTGGCCAAGATCCGCCCCGAAGGCCTCGACAGGCGTGGTGACGAGCCCAGCTTCGGCACCCTCACGCACGCCCAGAGTCCGTACAGCGGCGCCGTGACACCGAGCGGACTGACCGCCGTGCTCAACGCCGGCAAGGTGCAGCTCTCGTGGTGGGGCGTGCACGACGCAACGAGCTACAGCGTGAAGCGAGGCACCTCGGCGAATGGCCCCTTCAGCACCATCGCGAGCGTGACCGAGCCCCGCACCTACACCGACGCAGCCTCCGACGGCATCTGGCACTACGCCGTCAGCGCCATCACGCCTCATGGCGAGACCGACGTGTCGAATGCCGTTCGCATCGCCCTGCCCTTCGAGCCACGCCTGCTGCTGGCGCTGAATGAAGGCAGCGGCACCAAGGCCCAGGACACCAGCTCCGCGCGGCAACATGGCACCGTCAAGGGCGGCGCGGGTTGGGGCGATGGGCGCGTCTCCGGCAAGGCGCTCCAACTCGACGGCACCGACGGCCACCTCGAACTGGCCGAGGGCATCGTGTCCGACGTGAGCGACTTCACGGTCGGCGTCTGGATCAATTGGGACGGCGGCTCAGGCAACCTGCGCATCTTCGACTTCGGCTCCAGCGACATCGCCTACGCCGCCCTCATCCTCAACGCGTCGGGCAACATCCGCTTCTCGACAACCGGCACGCGCTACTGGGGTGAACAGAACATCCAGGCACCCGCCCGGATTGCCCCCAACACCTGGGTCCATGTGGCTGTCACGCTCTTCGGCACCGTCGGCACGCTCTACGTCGATGGGTTCGCGATGGCGACCAACAACGACATCGACTTCGCTCCCTTCCAGATGGGCAAGACGACCCAGAACTGGCTCGGCCGTTCCCAATATGCCGTCGACCCGTTCTTCAAGGGCCGCATGCAGGACTTCCGCGTCTACCGCGGTGCGCTGACTTCACGCCAGATCGCGGCTCTGGCTGCCGCCTGATCGCCGCCAGCCTGAAGCGATTACAGAAACCAGTAAAACGGTTTCACGCACGCTGCTGCAGCTCCGCTTGGGAAAGCGGGAACGCCATGTGCCCTATGGGAAGAACTCGTTCACATCCCAAGGAGTTTCCATGTCCGTTTCCTCCGCATCCTCTGCTCATGAATCGCTGCGCGGTCGCGTCGTCGTCATCACCGGCGGATCGCGTGGGCTGGGTGCCGCCATCGCGCAGGTGCTCGGCGAAGAAGGCGCGCAGCTCGTCATCGCCGACATGGCGATCGAGCGGGCGCAAGACCGTGCCGCCGTCCTGAACGAAAGCGGCATCCAGGCGCTCGCACTGCCGCTGGACGTGGGCGACGAGGGCCAGGTGGCGAAGGCGCTGTCGTCGGTGCGCGAGCGCTTCGGCCGGCTCGATGCGGTGATCAACAACGCCGCCATCGACATCACCGTGCCCATCGCCGAGCTGAGCGGCGAAGACTGGGAACGCGTGGTGCGAACCAACCTCACCGGGCCGTTCTACGTGGCCAAGCACGCGGCGGCGATCATGGGGCCGAAGACCGCAGCGGGCGGTGGCGGGCATATCGTCAACATCGCGTCGACGGCCTCCAAGCGCGCCTGGCCCAATGCGGCCGCGTACCACGCCACCAAGTGGGGGCTGCTCGGGCTGTCGCATGCGCTGCATGCCGAGCTGCGCCCGCAGGGCATCAAAGTGACGGCCGTGGTGGCCGGCGGCATGCGCACGCCGTTCCTGCTGGACCGCTTTCCCGACATCGACCCCGGCGTGCTGCAAGACCCGCTCAACGTGGCGCGTGCCGTGCGCTTCGTGCTCACGCAGCCGGACGAAACCGTGGTGCCCGAGATCACCGTGCTGCCGATGCGCGAAACCTCCTGGCCTTGATGAAGCGCGGCGACCAACCGCTGAAGGCAGAACCGCCGAAACGGCCCTCGCTCGCGGTCGGCGCTCAGGCCACGCTGCCGCGAAGCAGCACGGTGCTGCTGCTGGTCGACGTGATCAACCCGCTGCAGTTTCCCGGCGCCGAGAAGCTGGCCGAGCCGGCCATGGAGGCGGCGCACGCCACCGCCAGGCTCAAGCGCCGCCTGGCGCGCGAAGGCGTGGCGACCATCTACGCGAACGACAACTACGGCGTCTGGCGCTCGGACTTTCGCGAGCTGCTCGCCTACTGCGAAGCGCAGCCCGGGCCGACCGGCTACATCGCGCGCCGGCTCTCGCCCGAGCCCGACGACCTGGTGTTGCTGAAGCCGCGGCACTCCGCCTTCTTCAGCACGCCGCTCGACCTCGTGCTGACCCAGATGCATGCGCACACGCTGGTGCTGGCCGGCCTGGCCACCGACATCTGCGTGCAGCTGACCGCCATGGACGCGACCTTGCACGGCTACAAGCTGTGGGTACCGAGCGACTGCACGGCCGCGGAATCGCCGGACTACAAGAAAGCCGCGCTGGCGCACATGGCGCGCGTGATGAAGGCCGACATCCGCAAATCTTCGACAAGGAGGCCACCCGCGTGAGCGGCGACATGCCGGCCCGCCCGGCATGCGGCTTGCCAAAGCGGAGCAGCGACACCCACTCTTCTCAAGGATCACCCGGCATGATCACACTCGGAATCAATGCAGCGTTTCACGATTCGGCCGCAGCGCTGGTGGTCGATGGCGTGACCATCGCCGCCGCCGAAGAAGAGCGCTTCACGCGCATCAAGCACGGCAAGCGGCCGCTGCCCTTCTCGGCGTGGGAGCTGCCCTTCAACGCCATCGACTACTGCCTGCGCCAGGCCAACGTCACGCTGCGGCAGGTCGACCACGTGGCCTACAGCTACGACCCGCAGCACTTTCTCGGCGACCGCGCGGCGCCGACACTGAGCCTGCCGATGGAGCCCTCGGCACAGGCCCAGACGCAGTGGGAAAACCCATGGGACCCGCTCTTCGCCGCCTACATCGTGAACGCGCCGCGGCAGCTGGCCGATGGCTACCCGCACCACCTGCGCAAGCGCCTGGCCGGCGTGCGAGCCGACGATGCGCCCTACCGCTGGCACTTCGTCAACCACCACACCTGCCACCAGGCGAGCGCCTTTCTCGCGGCGCCGTTCGCGCGCTGCGCCGTGATGACGCTGGACGGCCGCGGCGAACACGCCACCACCACCTACGGCCGCTACCGCGACAGCCGCTACGAGCCGATGGGCGAGGTGCTGATGCCGCACTCGCTGGGCATGCTGTACGAGCGCATCACCACGCACCTGGGCTTTCTGCATTCGAGCGACGAATACAAGGTGATGGCGCTGGCCGCGCTCGGAACGCCGCATTACGCCCGCGCCTTGCGCGAGCACATCCGCATCGGCGACCACGGCATCTACACGATCGCACCGCTCGACCTCGTGGCCCTGGCCGGCCCGGCGCGTGTGCCGGGCACCACGCTGGAAGAGCATCACCTCGACCTCGCCGCCTCGCTGCAAGACGTGCTCGAGAGCGTGGTGCTCGAGATCGCCGCGTGGCTGCGCGAGAGCAGCGGCGAACGCCAGCTGGCCATGGCCGGCGGCGTGGCGCTGAACTGCGTGATGAACTCGCGCCTGCGCGACAGCGGCATCTTCGACGCGGTGTGGGTGCAGCCGGCCGCTGGCGACGCGGGCACCGCGCTCGGCGCCGCCCTGTGGACCGACGCGCGCGAGCGCCGCGGCATGGAGCCGAGCAACACGGCGTCGAGCGCCGTCAACACCTTTGCGCCGCGCCGCTGGCAGATGGAGCACGCCTACCTCGGCCCCGGCTACGGCGACGACGAGATCGAAACCCTGTTGAAATGGGCCAAGCTGCCCTACCGGCGCGTGGACGATCTCGCGCAGGAGACCGCCAAGCTGCTTGCCAACAACAAGATCATCGGCTGGTTCCAGGGCCGCATGGAGTACGGCCCGCGTGCGCTCGGCGCCCGCTCCATCCTCGCCTCGCCGATCGACCCCGCGATGCAGGCGCGCCTCAACGAGCTGAAGGATCGCGAAGACTTCCGCCCGGTCGCGCCGGCCATTCCTGAAGAGAACCTCGGCGAATGGTTCATGCCGCCCGAAGCGAACGGCGGCAAGTCGCCGTTCATGCTCTTCGTCTACGAGGTGATGCCGGGCAAGGGCGAGCGCATTCCATCGGCCTGCCACACCGACCACACGGCCCGCGTGCAGACCGTCGAGCACGACACCAACCCGCGCTTCCACGCGCTGCTGCGCGCCTTCGGCCAACTGACCGGCGTGCCGGTGCTCGTGAACACCTCGTTCAACGTGCGCGGCGAGCCCATCGTGTGCACGCCACGCGCCGCCATTGAAGCTTTCTACAGCACGCCGCTGGACGCACTGGCCATCGGCAACTTCATCGTCGAGAAGAGAACGGAGACCTTGCTGACATGAAAGAGGACAGAACACAGCAGCTGCGGGCCGAACGCCAGGTATCCATCGGACGCGGTGCTGCCACGGCACCACGCATTTCGGTGGTCATCCCGACCTACCGCCGCCCCGATCTGCTGCTGCGCTGCCTGAATGCCGTGCTCGACCAGCGCTTGTCGCCAGACAGCTACGAGATCATCGTCGTCGACGACGGGCATGACGACGAGACCCAGCGCGTGGTGACGGAAATCGCCCGCGACCTCGGCCCGCTGAGCAGCCTGCGCTACCGGCGCCCACCCGCAGGCCGCGGCCCGGCGGTGGCTCGCAACGCCGGGTGGCGCGCGGCGCGCGGCGAGCTGATTGCTTTCACCGACGACGACACGGTGCCCGACCCGCTCTGGCTGGCGGCCGGAGAGCGCGCGCTGCGTGCGCAGCCCGAGCTGGTTGCGGTGTGCGGGCGCGTCAGCGTGCCGATGCCCGACTCGCCGACCGACCACGCGCGCATGACCGAGGGCCTGAGCTCGGCCGAGTTCGTCACCGCCAATGCTTTCGTGTGGCGCTGGGCGCTGGAGAAGGTCGACGGCTTCGACGAACGCTTCACCCGCGCATGGCGCGAAGACTCGGACCTGCAGTTCCGCTTGATGGACCAGGCCGGCCCGGTCGGCCGCTGTGCCGAAGCAGAGGTGACGCACCCGGTGCGCGAGGCGCCCTGGGGCCTGAGCCTCTCGCAGCAGCGCAACACCTTCTTCGACGCGCTGCTCTACAAGAAGCACCCGCGCCTGTACCGCGAACGCATCCGGCGAACGCCGCCGTGGAACTACTACGCCATCGTGGCACTCGGGGTGGCCACCCTCGTTCTACTGGTACTGGGTGAGCGGCCGATGGCCGTGGTGGCCGCATTGCTGGCACTGAGCCTGGTGTTGCAGCTGGCCGGCAAGCGCCTGCGCCACACCAGCCACCAGGTGGACCACGTGCTGGAGATGCTGGCCACCTCGGCGCTCATCCCCTTCCTCTCGGTCTACTGGCGGCTGCGCGGCGCGCTGCATTTCAAGGTGTTCTTCCTGTGAGCGCCGCCCTGCCGAAGCGCCGCCTGCGCATCCTGACCTGGCACGTTCATGGCAACTACCTCTACTACCTGACCCAGGTTCCGCACGATTTCTACCTCGTGACCGATGCGGCCCGCTCGACCCACCACAGCGGCCGCAGCGGCACGCTGCCGTGGGGCGACAACGTGCATGAAGCGCGCGTCGAAGAGATCCAGCGCATGGCGTTCGACGTGATCCTGTTCCAGTCGCGCTCCGCCTGGGAAGAAGAGCAGCACCAGTTGCTGACGCCCGCACAACGTGCATTGCCGCGCATCTACCTGGAGCACGACCCGCCCCAGCAGCACCCGACCAACACCATCCACTGGGCGCAGGACGCGCAGATGCTGCTGGTCCACGTGACGCACTTCAACGCGCTGATGTGGGACAGCGGCGTCACGCCCACGCGCGTGATCGAACACGGCGTGAAGCCGCTCGCGGATGTGCGCTGGCACGGCCGCGTCGAAAGCGGCCTGGTGGTGGTGAACAACATCGAACGCCGTGGCCGCCGTCTGGGCCTGGATGTGTACCGTGATGTCGCGCGCCAGGTGCCGCTCTCACTGGTCGGCATGGGCAGCGAGGCATGCGGTGGCGCCGGCGAGGTCAACCACCATGAGCTGCCCGAGCGCATGGCCGCGCATCGCTTCTTCTTCAACCCGATCCGCTACACCAGCCTTGGGTTGGCGGTGATCGAGGCGATGCGCGTCGGCGCGCCCGTGGTCGGCCTGGCGACCACCGAGCTTGCTTCGGTGATCCACAGCGGCGTCAACGGCATCGTCGACACGCGCATCGGCACGCTGGTCGACGCGATGAGCGAGCTGATCGCCGACCCGGCCGAGGCGCGTCGGCTCGGTGAGGCGGGGCGACAGATGGCCGAAGAACGCTTCGGCATCGAGCGCTTCGTTGGCGACTGGATGTCGGCGCTGCGTGAGGTCGCGGGGTAGAGGAGACCTTGGCAAGCGATTCCGGAGAAGCACCTGATTGAGGGACCACCTCCCGGACAATCTTGGATTGACAAGGCCCTTGCGTGGGAGCTTGATCGACACTGTGCGCGAGGCATGAGTCGGGCCACCGCGCAGTTGATCGAAGGGGACTGACATGGGAACAACTGCTGCAGCGGGAGCCACGCGCCTGTATCACTTGTTGCCCTGCCCGAACTGCGCCGCCGACAACGGCGTGACGGCGCGTGTCTGCTGGAGTTGCGAAGCGCCGCTGCTGAATACCCCTCCGCGGCCGTCCGACTTCGAGCTGCAGCAGCCCCCTGCGGTTGCAGAGCCAGTGGTTGCTGAGCCCGCTCCTGAGCTCACCGTACCCCTGGATGCGCTCGATCCACAGCTTGAACCACCAGACGAGCCCCAATTCCAGCCGCAACCCGAGCTGCAGCGCCGAGCCGACCCGGAGCCGAGCTTCTTTCCCATCCTGCATGACGAAGCCACGGACTTCCGGACGGCTGCCAACGACCACCCGGAAAGCGAACTTGCGTTGCAGTTCATGCGGCGGCGCGATGCGTCGCGGCGGCTCACGACGGTTGCTGCGTGCGCCGCCTCGGTCGTGATGGTGCTCGGCACCTACCTGATCGTGCGCAGCATGACGGGCAACGAAGAAGCAGAACTGCCCGCCTTCGCCGGCATGGCACCCGCACCCACATCCGCAACCGCGCCCGAGGCCACGCTGGTGCCCACCGCTTACGTAGCGCCGCCTGCCGTGCGGCCGACGGTCGAACCCGCCGCTGCCGCGCCCTTGCCCAAGATCGCAGCACCACGCCAGGTCGACGTGCCGGCTGCGCAAGCTTGGCCTGAGCCTGCAGCGGCCGAGCCGGTGAAGGCCAGGCGCCGCGCCGCCACACCGGCCGCCGTCGAGGCACCGGTTCCGTCCGAGCCGGCTCCATCCGAGCCAGTGTCGTGCGCACCGCAGGTTGTTGCGCTGGGCCTGTGCGGCGCCAGCTCACGCTGAGGAGCACCCCGAATGCGGATGACACTCGCCGCGACCTGCTCCTTCGCGGTCGAGGCCGTGCTGGCGTCGTTTCTGGCGTTGTTTTCCACCGCGGCCGTGGCGGCCGACCCGCAATACAAGATCGTCACCGCGTCGGAACGCGGCACCTACATCCAGATCGGGAAAGACCTCGCCAAGCTGGTCGCGCCAGACGCCGGCATTCAACTGCAGGCCTTGCCCTCGGTTGGCTCGTCCGAGAACGTGGAGCGCTTGCGCTACGAACCGGGCGTCAAACTGGCGTTGGTGCAATCCGACGTCTACCAGGCCTTTCTCGACCTCGCCGCGAACGGAAACGCCGACGCGGGCACGATGATCGGGCCGCTGCGCGTGGTCATGCCGCTGTACAACGAGGAGATCTACTTCATCGCGCGGTCCGATTCGCCACTCAACTTCGTCCACGAGATCAAGGACGCGAAGATCAATGTCGGACCGCTGCGAAGCGGCACCGCCATGTCGGCGACCACCATCTTCCGGCAGATGTTCGGCGCGCCGATTGGCGAGGGCCAGGCGAGCTACCTGAGCAACGAAGATGCGCTGGTCCGGCTGACGGTCGACAAGACGCTCGACGTGGCGGTGATCGTGGGCGGCCAGCCGACCAAGCTGCTGGTCGACATGAAGCCCGAGGCGCGCGCGCTCATCAAGCTGCTGAAGTTCGACGCCAATCGGCCGGAGAGCAAGGCCGCGCTGCAGACCTATTTCGCGACCAACGTGCGCGCCGCGAGCTACCCCAACCTGCTGGCCGAAGACGTGCCGAGCGTGGCGGTTCGGGCCTATCTGGTGACCTACGACTACAAGGTGAGGGAAGTCGCCAACCACATGAGGCGCTTCGCCGGGTCGCTGTGCCAGAACTTCGCGCAGCTGCAGACCCAGGGCCACCCGAAGTGGCGCGACGTCGAACTGCGCCTGCCCGAGCTCGGGCAGGGGTGGCTGTATTACCCCACCACCGAGCGCACGCTTCGCAGTTGCATCGCAAAGCTTCCGCAAGCCAAGCAAGCCACGCCTGTTCGTGTGTGCTCGCAGCAGGAAACGATTCTGGGCCTCTGCCAGGTGAAACGCTGAACGTTCACAAGCCCTAAGCCGCCATGCGCGACGACATGCCCAGCTCGCGCCGGAAGTAGCTGATGGTCTCGCGCAGCCCGTCGTCGAGCGACACCTTTGGCTCCCACTGCAAGTGCCGCTTCGCACGCGAGATGTCGGGGCAGCGCCGCTTCGGGTCGTCCGGCGGCAGCGGCCGCCGCTCCAGGCGCGAACGGCTGCCGGTCAGGCGCAGCACGCGTTCGGCCAGGTCGAGCACGGTGTGCTCGATCGGGTTGCCGATGTTGATGGGCCCTTCGATGTCGCTTTCCATCATGCGCAGCAAGCCATCGACCGTGTCGTCGACGTAGCAGAAGCTGCGCGTCTGTTCGCCGTTGCCATAGATGGTGAGTGGCTCGCCGCGCAGGGCCTGCACGATGAAGTTGCTGACCACGCGACCGTCGCCCGAGCGCAGCCGCGGCCCGTAGCTGTTGAACAGGCGCGCAACGCGCACTTCGACGCCGCGCTCCAGGTGGTAGCCGAAGCACAGCGTCTCGGCGACGCGCTTGCCTTCGTCGTAGCAGGCGCGCGGGCCGATCGGGTTCACGTGGCCGTGGTAGCTCTCGGCCTGCGGGTGCACTTGCGGGTCGCCATAGACCTCGCTGGTCGACGCCTGCAGCACGCGCGCGCCGCTCTCATGCGCCGCCTCCAACACCTGCCACGTGCCGACGGCGCTCGTCAGCGTGGTCTGCACCGGGTGGTGCTGGTAATAGGCCGGGCTGGCCGGGCACGCCAAATTGAAGATGCGGCTCACGCCGTTCAGCCCCAGCGGCCACGGGCCGGCGACATCGTGCTCGCGCAGCTCGAAGCGGGGCTGCATCTCGAGGTGTGCGACGTGCGAGGGGTGGCCCGTCGAGAAATCGTCGAGTGCAATCACGCGCTGACCGGCGGCAATGAGCCGGTCGCACAAATGGCTGCCCACAAAGCCGGCGCCGCCGGTTACCACCACCAGTTGCGACATGAGACTGAACCTTTCCAACGAATCCGTGATGGCTTCGTCTTGGCAAACAGCGTTCCGGTTCGCAGACTCACTCAAGCACCGTTCTTTGTTTGTGCGCGGGCAACGCCGTTGCCAGGCTTGCTGCGCGATGCGCCACTGACCAAGGCACCGATGCTGCTGCGCGGCGCCTGCCCCATGCCGCTCGCGGTGGCGGCGAGCCGCTCCAGCAGCTCGGCCGTGCGCTCCACGCTGTCGCCGATGCTGAAGCGCTCGAGCGCTCGCATGCGCGCCTGGCGACCCATCTGCTGCGCCACACCCGGCACCTCGAACAGCCGCGTGACCTGGCTTGCCACCGCTTCGAAATCGCGCGGGCCGACCAGCCAGCCGGTGCTGCCCTGCTCCACCAGGTCGGGCACGCCGCCGACACGGGTGGCGATGATCGGCAAGCCGCTCGCCATCGCCTCCATCAGCGCGAGCGGCAGGCCCTCGGTGTTCGAGGTCGAGACCACCGCGTCGAGCTGGCGGTAGACCGCCGGCATGTCTTCGCGCAGCCCGGCCAGGTAAGTGCAGTCGGCCAGACCGAAGCGGTCGATGAACTGCACCAGCTGTTGCCGCATGGGCCCATCGCCGACCACCACGAATCGCGCGGACGGCATCGCGCCGCGCATCAGCAGCACCGAGCGCAAGAAAACTTCGGGCCCCTTCTCGATCGACAGGCGGCCCACGAAGCCGATCAGCGGCGCGCCGTCGGCCATGCCGAAGTGCCGGCGCAAGTCGGCGTCACCGCCCTGCGCCGGCTTGAAGACCTCGGTGTCCACACCGTTGGGGACACAGCTGAGTTGCGCCGCGTTCACGCCCATGCTCAGCGCATGGAAGTAGCTGTGCTTGCAGACCACGCTCACGTGCGTGCCTGCGGCGCGGTGCACCTCCACGTCCAGCGGCGAAACGCTGCGGCTGTGAATGGTCGTCACCACCGGCTTGTTGCACAGCCGCCCTGCCAGCCCGGCGAGCAGGTGCGCATTCGCCATGTGCGCATGCAACACATCGATGGCGCCGGCCTTGACCAGCGCGCACGCCATCAGGATGGACGACCACGGCGGGTCTTCGGGCATCGGCGTGATCAACACCTCGACATCGAAGGAGCGCAACTGGTCTGTCACCCGGCTCTCGAACGGGCACATCACGGTGACGGTGAAGCGGTCGCGCGGCAGGCGCTCGACGAGGCGGACGACACAGGCCTCCATGCCTCCGACGATCGCGTTGCCGACGACTTCCAGCACGCGGGTTCGTCCAGGGGCCGGCGGTGCGATCGGGAAGATGGGGTTCATGCGCGTCAGCAGCAAAGCGGCGCCATGCGGCGCGGGCCGTTCAACCAGCCTGCTCGCAAGGCAGGGCGCACCACGGCACGGCGGCAGGCGCGAGCAGCGGCCTGCGGCGTGTCGGGCGAGGTGAACGAGGTGGAAAGAGCGATGTCGGCGGTGCCCGGCGGGCCGGTGCCTTGGGTCGCCTCTTCGGCGATGCGTTCGTGCCGGCCGGGCGCGTCCGCGGCCGGCGAGGCACCGGGCAATCGCAGCCACGCCGCCGCGGTGCCCGACCAGATGCGCTCGCGGGCGGCAGCATCGAGCTGCAGTTCGTCGAACAGCTCGTGCACCCAGCGCATGCGGCCCGCGATCTCGTGGCCCGGGCACGGCAGGAAGCAGTCGCTGCCAAATTGCAGCGACTCGGGGCCCAGCACCTCGAGCGCACGCGACAGCACCTCGAGCCGGTACGGCGGCGGCGGGCCGAACGAAATGTCGAGCCGGAACTGCGCTTCATCTGGCGGCACGCCGTGGATGCGATCGATCAGGCCGACGGCAATGGCTTCGTCGGTCCAGGGCCAGCCGACGTGCGCGAGCGCGACGCGGGCACCGGGGTGGTCGCGCATCACCTCGAAGAACGCCGGTCGGCAGAAGCGTCCCGAGCGCCCGTCGATGAAGATACCGCTGTGGAACAGCACGGGCAGGCGCAGCTCGCTGGCCACCGCGAACACCGGCTGCACCTTCTCGTCGTACGGGTACCAGCCGGTCGGCACCATCTTCACACCGCGCAAGCCCAGGGTCTCGACGGCATGGCGCAGGTCGTCGGCGGCATGCGGGTCGCGCGGGTCGACGACGGCAAAGCCCACCAGGCGGTCGGCATGGCCGCGCACCAGCTGCGCAAGGTGCTCGTTGGCGCGCCGCAGCGAGGCGGCATCGTCGAGCGAGTAGCCATCGTTGAGGAATGGCGCGAGCAGCACGCCGATGTCGATCTGCGCCTCGTCGAGCGAGCGCAGCACCTCGGCGCTCTTCTCGCGCCCGGTGCAATGCAAGTGCGCGTCGATGACCATCGGTCAGCTGGCGCGTGCCAGGAGCGAACGCTGCAGCTGCGCCCGCGACTGCTCGGCCGCCTTGCGCCCCGCGACGAATGGGTGCTCGGCGTTGTCGTGCACCCATTCGGCGTAGCGGCCGGCCAGCACGATGTCGAAACCGGCCAGCCAGTCGCGAATGCAGGCCACGCTGTCGGCTCGTGCATGGTCATGGACCACGTACGCGCACGGCACATCGACCTGGCCCGACGAGACCACCTGATCCTGCTCATTGAGCAGGCCGGCCTCCCGGCAGTCGGAGATCACACGGTAGATCAGGGCGGCGCCGTCGCTCGGCAGGGGTTTATCGACGCTGTAGCTGATCTCGCAGGTGATGCCGCAGTGGCCGGGCGGGCTCGCGTGCGGGCTGGCATTGCCTTGCACGACGATGCGGTGGAAGAGGCTGCCCTCGGGGTAGTGGATCCAGTGCTTGTCGGTCAGCCGGTCGTAGCCCGGCGCCACGGCGATGCCGAGGTTCACCCGGCGAAGCGACACATGGCGCAAGGCGGCTGCGGCGGCGCGCACCTCGGCCGGTGCTTCGTCGCCACAGGCAGCGACCAGCCTGGGCAGCGGCATGGTGTTGATGAGCGACTCGAAGCCGATCAGGCGGCCATCGTCGAGCCGCACGGTGCGCTGCGTGGGCGACACATGCAGCACCGCTGTCTTCAGCGCCGTCTCGCAGTTGAGCAGCGGCACGAAGCCGTCCATCAGCGCCTGCAGGCCTCCTCGCAACGGATAGCCGAAGCGTGCACGCGGGCTCGAAAATGCGGCGCTGGGTTCGACCGCGCCTTCGATCATCTGTGCGACGTCGGGCAAGGGCACCTGGGTGCCAGGCCACGCAGCTTCCATCTCGGTGAGCGGCCGGCCCCACAGCTTGCGGTAATACGGGACAGCGAAATGCCGGGCGATGCCGTCGCCGCAGAAGCGGTGAATCAACTCCTCGAAGTTGCGCGGCGCTTCGTTGGCCTTCGCGCGGGTGGCGCCCCCCTTGAGCGGCCCCAAGCGGGCCTCGATCGCACCGACCAGGCAATCCTTCACCACCTTCGGTGGCAGCCCGTGAAGCGAGTTCTGAAACGGGTGGCGCGTGTAGGTGCCGTGGCTGTAGACCCAGGCTTCGCGGTCCAGCCAGTGCAGGTTGTCGCCCAGCAGGCGTTTGCAGAGGTCGAGCACGTAGGCATCGTCGTCCGGCAGCATGATGTCGCCGCCGCGGTCGAAGGTGAAGCCGTCTTGCTCGACAGAGCGGCAACCGCCCCCCACCTGCTTCTCGCGCTCGACCAGCAAGGTGTCACCTCGTGCCGCGTGCTGGCCCAGTTCGTAGGCGGCTGCCAGCCCGCTGGGCCCAGCACCCACCACGAGGTGGCGCACGCGCCGGGTGGCGCGGTGGTTGGCCGGCGTGAGCGGCGCAGCAACCGGCGGGGCCGGCTCAGCCGGTGCCATGCCAGCGAGTTCGCGCGGCGCAGACGCCGGCAGCGGCGCCTTGGCCAGGGTCTGGGTGAGGAGCTCGTTCACCACCGCGGCGGTGCGGTCCCACGAAGACTGGAACACCGTCGTCTGCATCTTGCCCACGCGCTCTGCGCGGCGGTGGCCTTGCTCGGCGACGGCGGCTTCGCAGGCCGTCAAGAAGTCTTCCGGCTCGGCCGCGATACGCACCACCTCGCCATACAGCGCCACCACGTCGTGCACCGGCGTGCTGACCACCGGCTTCTCGCCGGCCATGTATTCCAGCGTCTTGGTCGGGCTGATGAAGCGGGTGGATTCGTTCAGCGCGAACGGCATCAGGCAGACATCCCACCCCGCCATCAGGTACGGCAGGCGGGCATACGGCTGCATGCCGAGCCAGTGGATGTTGGGCCGTTGCGGCAGGGAATCCGCGTCGATCTTGGCCACCGGGCCGACCATCACGAACTGCCAGCCCGGCCGGGCGTCCGCCAGATAAGTGACAAGCGACAGGTCCAAGCGCTCGTCGATCACGCCGAAGAAGCCGAGGCGCGGGTGCGGCACCATGCCCTGCAGGCTCGTGGCCTCCTGCGCCTCTTCGTCGTCGACATGCAGGCGCCCCGGCGAGAAATGCGCCACGTCGACCGAGCTCGGCAGGCAATGCACGTTGGCATGCAGGCTGCGCTTGGCGTCGTACAACGCGGGTCCGCCGGTGAAGACGATCTGCGCCATCTTGAGCAGTGCCGTCTCGCGCTGGCGAAGCTGGCGCGGTGCGTCCTTGAAAGCCGCGAGCTCGTCCATGCAGTCGTACACCACGGCACGCGGCTTCATCTCGCTGATCAGCGGCAGCGCCATCGGCGTGTAGAACCACACCAGGTAGTCGACGATGCCGTTCTCGCGCAGGTAGTTCGCGAGCAAGGGCTTGAGCAAGGACAACTGATCGTCGTGGAAGCCCGGCGAATCGATGGGCGTGCGCGGCACGACCACGTCGAGGCCAGGACCTTGCGCAATGGTCTCGAAGCGCGGCTCGCCGCTGCCGCGCAGAGGCTCTTCGATGAACACGACGTGGAAGTGCCGGCTCAGCCGCGACAGTAAATGCTGCGGACGCTGATACACGAAGCCCCAGCGCAGATGGCAGAAGACGATCAGGTGAGGCATGTTGGCTCCTGGTTGTAGGGGTCGCGGAAGCCGCTTCTGCCAGCGCTGCAAGACAGCGGCGTAGTCGGTCTTCAGGTTTCGTTGCAAGGCGGCAGACTCGCCGTCGGTGCGGCTGTCGCCGGCATCCCACAAGCCACTGCGGTGCCAGTGCGTCGGGTCGTTCCAGTCGAAGCGGTCGATCAGCGGGTAGAGGCACACACCCTGCACCGGCACGCCGGCGTCGAGCGCGATCTCGACCTCGGCGGCCACTTCGTCCAGCCAGTCGGCGCGGCCGACGCCCACATGGCTGGTCTCGGCCACGATCAACGGGCGCCCATAGCGGGTCCAGGTGTCACCGAGCAAGGCCGACAGCGGCCGCCTTCGCGGGTCGCGGGTGTGCCACTGCAGGCGGCGCTCGGTGGACACCTCCCACTGACCGCTGTGATAGTGGTTCACGCCGATCAGGTCGAGCGCCTGATCGTTGCCACCGAGGTCGGGGTCGAGCCGGCCGGCGAGCATGTCCCACACCTGCCATTGATAACCGCGTATCTGATCGGCAAGCCCGGCAAGATCAGGGCGATCGGCAGGCGCCACCACGTGCACCACCGGCTCGATGTGGAGAAACCTCGCCCGCGGATCGACGCGGCGCACGGCCGCCATGGCCGAGAGCGTGGCGCGCACCAGCCGGCGCTTCACTGCATAACCCGATATCGCCGTGTGTTCTCCGCGGCCGTCGGGATCGCCGTGATACGGGTGGATCATGTTGGTGGCCGACACCGCCCACGAGAGAAAGCTGATTTCGTTGATCAGGTTGTAGACGGGTGCGGCGGCTGTCAGCGGTGCGAGCCTTTCGGCCACCGCCGCGCAGTAGCTGGCAAAGCGGTCGACGAACGCGTCATCGAGCAGGCTCACGTCGGCCGGCGTGCCGTAGTGCATGAAGGTCCAGACGACCTGCAGGCCCTGCTGCTGTGCGGCCTGCGCAATGCGAACGGCGCGGGTGATATCGAAGTGGCCGGGCTGTGGCTCGGCGAGGCGCCAGCCGATGCTTTCGCGCACGGTGTTGAGCCCGAAGCTGCTCGCGAGAGCGTAGTCGGCATCCAGCTGAGCGATGTGGCCTGTGGCCAGCGCCATGTCGAGCGCGTGCCCGTGGCTGTTCACATGGTCTGCGCCTTCGAACCCGCCCATCCAGAACGAGCGGTAAGGCGATGCAGCGAAAGGCGATGCAGCGGCGGAGGATGGCGACGGCGGATTCATGTCGGCCGGCGAAAAATCCGCATGTCGTTGAGGGAAAGCATCTGCATTTTTGAAGTACCGGAGTTGCCGTTCAAAGGCAAGCCATGTGCCGTTTTGTTTGCGGCGCATCTTTGCGAGGCACGTGCCGTCATCGCGTACTTCAGAGAACTTGTTGCTGCAACAAGCGTCGCTTCAGGCACGCTGCCGGCGGCCTTCGATGAGTGCGCGGAGGATGCGCAACGCACCTTCGGGCGCAAACAAAAACGCCCCGGAAGCCGGGGCGTTTTGTGCAGGG
>Ga0307516_10003575_pt1 | contig 19828 bp, 17 predicted proteins | sample 19_EM_MG_FD_203310 | JGI IMG/M metagenome (GOLD analysis project Ga0307516, IMG submission 203310) | Populus trichocarpa ectomycorrhiza microbial communities from riparian zone in the Pacific Northwest, United States - 19_EM | ecosystem: Host-associated > Plants > Roots > Unclassified | place...
CTTAGATTATTCGCTGTGAATCCCCTAACGGTGGGCAAACTTGGAAGGAGGGTCATTGGGGAAGTTATTCTTGTATAATAATTGAACGCCGGCGAAGACCGCGTGCGCCCCATCTCCTTCGTGACTATCGAGAAACCTGACTAGTTCGATATTACCGTCACTCCGACGTTGACCGGACGTCCCAGTGTCACAATGATGAACCACATCCTGTCTGACGTACTGGATATAGGAGTCCTAGCCTATATGGACGACATCCTGGTATATGCCAAAACGGAAAAAGAGCACGACACGCTCGTCAAGACTGTCTTGGAAAGACTACAACAGAACGGGCTAGCGGTTTCACCAGAAAAATGTGTCTGGAAGGCCGAGGAAGTGGAATTTCTGGGCTATATCATAGGACGCAACGGTGTCAGTATGAGTCAGGACAAGGTGAAAGCAATACTATCATGGAATAGTCCCACGTCTGTCAAGGAAACGCAGTCCTTCCTAGGATTCACTAACTTCTACCGACGTTTCATCCAAGACTACTCCCGAATAGCGCGACCAATGACGGAATTGACCAAAAAATCGGAAACGAAATGGGAATGGACGACGGAAGCAGAAACAGCCTTCAAGGAACTCAAACATCGGTTCACCACTGCACCCGTTCTCGGCCACTTCGACGCAGCAAGCCCGGTAATAATAGAAACCGACGCATCCGACTTTGCCATAGGAGCAGTCTTGTCGCAACGAGACAGCAAGGGAAAGCTGCATCCGGTCGCCTTTCACTCAAGGAAATTCTCGCCCGCAGAGATCAATTACGAAATCCATGACAAAGAACTTCTCGCGATTGTGGACGCATTCAAACATTGGCGCCGATATTGTGAAGGGGCGGAGCACCAGATACAGGTATTCACGGATCACCACAACCTGGAATACTTCACAACGTCCAAAGCGCTCAACCGACGGCAGGCCCGGTGGGCGGAAGAATTGGCCGGCATAAACTTCCGAGTATATTACCGTCCAGGAACACAAAACGGAAAACCCGATGCACTATCGAGGCGTTCGGAATACCGCCCAGAAAAGGGGGGGGTAGAAAACCAGCCGATCACGACAGTTTTGAAGGAAAGCCAGCTAGAGAAAAGACGGTCTCAGGTATTCGTGGCCTCTTCAGCAAGGCTAACATCCCTCCCAGCAAAAAAATGGAACCCGGATTTCATGGGAAAAGTAAGAAAGGCGGCGGAAAGAGACGCAACCTACCAACAAGCATGGGAAAACAAGGGAAAGGAGGAAGTAACAGGACAGGCGCCGAAAGAAATTGAAAGACTCGACGACCTGTTATATCGAAGGAAGCGACTTTGGGTCCCGGCGGAATTGGTCCCGCAGGTTATGGAATCCGAGTACGACACCAAGGTAGCCGGGCACATGGGGCAGGATAAGACTATCGAACTTATCCGACGAAACTTCTGGTGGCCCAAGATGAACGAGCGAATCACGGATTTTGTCAGGAGCTGCCCAGAGAGTCATGTCAGAAAAACAAAACCTCGAGACACCAACCGTACGGACTATCCTCACCGCTGGAACTACCATACGCCCCCTGGCAATCAATAGCCATGGACTTCATCACGGACCTCCCAACATCGGAAGGATGCGACCAGCTTTGGGTAATCATTGACCGATTCACGAAAATGGCACACTTCCTACCACTAAGAGAAAAAACAGCAGCCGACTTAGCCAGAACATTCGCTAAGGAAGTATGGCGCTTCCATGGACTGCCCACGGACATCATGTCGGATAGAGACTCACGGTTCACATCGGAAACTTGGAAGGAACTATTGCAGCTCCTGGGAATCCGGCCCCGGATGTCCACGGCATTCCACCCACAAATGGACGGACAGACAGAACGACTCAACCAGACAATTGAGGCCTACCTCCGAGCATTTGTGGGACACGAGCAGGATGACTGGGTAAGGCTGCTCCCGATGGCCGAATTCGCCTACAATAATTCGGTCACAACGGGAAACGGAATCTCGCCCTTCTACGCCAATTACGGCTTCCACCCACGAACACTGGATCCTCCCAACCCGGATGAGGAGCCGGTTAACCCCGCCAGTACCGTCTACGCCCACTGGATGAAGGCGGTGCAAGATGGGGCCCGACGGGGCCTGGAAGCAGCGCAGGAACGAATGCGGCGATATGAGGACCCAACCCGAAAGCCTCCTCCGGCATACCAAGTAGGGGACCTCGTCATGCTTAACGGCCGAAATATCAAAACACGCCGCCCTTCGAGGAAAATGGACCACAAGAATCATGGCCCTTTCCAAATCGAGAAAATCATCTCCCCCCTTGCGGTACGACTAACGCTGCCCAGAAAGTGGAAAATACACAACGTTTTCCATGTGTCACTACTCGAGCCTTATCGAACCAGCGAACATCGGACCCCGCCAGATCCAGCAAAAGTGTTGCGAGAAGCCGACGACATAGAGCAATCGGAAGAATACGACGTCGAGGAGGTAATGTCGTCCCGAAGACAAGGACGGCGAATTCTCTATCTCGTCAAATGGCTCGACTATCCGGAGCGAAAAGACTGGACGGAAGAACCATACGACAATTTCTCGGAAGGAGGCCGGGAAAGGCTTCGGGAATTTCATCGGCGGAATCCCGACACACCAAAAGACTATCGGCTCACCGAAGCATAGTCCCGACACGAATAAACGGGTCCGACGGAATCAAGCGCTGAGACCGTGCAGGATAGACAACGAAGAAAGGCGATGCCCGGCGCGCCGCCTTCGCCCGACAATCCGACTCACAGCCCTGTTCACACCTTCCGACGAACGGAACCGGCGCTCGGTAGGACGAATCCTGGTGCATCCCATCCCTCGAAAACGCGGTTACTCCTCGATACATCTTCCGTTCCATAAAGCGCAGCGGCGGGTCCCTATCCGGATACCGGTCACAGTCCGACGGATACCATAGGCTCTCCCAGCGAACTCATGTCTACGAGAAGCGACCCCGGAACTTGACGGACGAAGAAGAGCAACCAAAAGACCCGCTTCTCGGGCGCCCAAGGACTCCAGCCTAACAAAGGACGACCCCGTACGGGTTAAAGAACCGTGGAAGACGGGCCCACCAGCAGGCGGCGGATCCTGGCGGCCAGCGGACACCTCTGTGTGCACACCATTGGCTCCTTCGGCTTGCTCGGGCTTGGTCACTCCTTTCACGTGCCCCAGCCAAAAGTCGACAGGATGCGCACTGGGAAAACTGGTACGCTCGTCTTCACGAACACGGCGGCCCGGAGGGCGACATCGACAGTATGAGTACGCACCGGCCTACTCAGAGGGCCCAGCCATTCCGACGGATTACAGAGAATGATGCCCTGATCCGGTGGCTGGGAGGGCTGCAGGGGAGGAGGACTGCAGTCCGTGACGTTGAAAGGAACTCAGCGTTGAAAGAATCCAACGATCAAAAGAGACGGGCTACTCAAAAATAGTTAAGCGCTCGGGACGAGGCTACGGGGGAGGGGAGGTAGTGTTACACCTTAGTAATTAGCTAGAGTACGTAGGAAGCGAGACTCATCACGGGCCTTCAGAGAAGCCCTAGTTGCTCTCTGAAGCACGGGTAATGATGTCAGAGAGTCTAGGTAGGAGATCGAGGAGACGGAGGTTAGCTGTCGGCTGAGAAAACTGGACCTAGGCTAACTCCGGAGATGAGGGGGTGAGTGCAAACGAACGGATCTCCTTCAGAGGGAGATTGCGTCACCTCAGGGTGATCGACAGGCTCTAGAACTTAGACCCCGCACGACCGCATGGCCCTCATGCAGTACGTGGCTCCCCAGGGAGCTCTCACCTCAGGGAGAGACGGAGGACTCTGAGCCTAGGGTGCCGCAAAGGTGCATGAAACCTCATCTCCCCTTATCTACACCCTGCTATGACCAATGAATCACCCACGGGGTCCCCGCACCTCGGGGGAATCCAAGCCCGAGTCACCAGCACTCACGCTGGTTCATCAGATCTCACACTATGGCCTCCACCATAAAAAAGAAAGAGGTTTCTCTCGGAAACAAGAAGGGAAACCAGCACGAACATCCTCACCAACACTACCGAACCAAACCCACCGAAACCACACACAAGATCTAAGATTATTCCGCTGTGAATTATCGAAAGTAGCCTGATTACCTCTGATTCTCCCTACACTACGGTCACGATACGACCCCAGTGTCACATGAGCAATACGCTGCCATCCGAGGGGCAATACGGCGCGAAAACGGTCATGAAAGCCGTTGACGAGCGGAATAATGAGCACTGCGCTGCCATCCGGAGAGCAATACGGGGCGCAAACCGTTGTGAAAGCCGTTGATGAGCGGAAGTATGAGCAATGCGCTGCAATCCGCTGAGCAATACGGCGCGCAAACCGTCGTGAAAGCCATTGACGAGTGGAAGAATGAGCAATACACTGCCATCCGCTGAGCAATACGGCGCGAAAACCGTCTTGAAAGCCGTTGATGAGAGAAAGAATGAGCAATCCGCTGCCATCCGCTGTTAAATACGACGCGCAACCCGTCGTGAAAGCCGTTGATGAGCGGAAGTATGAGCAATCCGCTGGCGGAGCAATACGACGCGCAATCGGTCGTGAAACCCTTTGACGAGCGGATGTATGAGCAATCTGCTGCCATCCGCTGAGCAATACGGTGCGCAAACCGTCGTGAAAGCCATTGACGAGTGCAAGAATGAGTAATCCACTGCCATCTGCTGAGGAATACGGTACGCGAACTGGCCGGCGATAATTGACGTCGACGAGCGGAAGAATGAGCGATACGGCGAGCAATCCACGGCGCGTAGAACGTTAGCAAAGTCATCGACAAGCGGAAGATATGAGTGAACCCACCGATGAGCCGACTTACCTTCCGTCGAGCCATACGGCACCCAAACAGTTGGGAAAGCCGTCGACGAGCGGAAGAATAATCGATCCAGCGTGCGATCCCGCCGAGCAATATGGCATGCAAACCATTGTGAAAGCCTTCGATGAGCGGAAGAATGAGCGATCCGCCTCGCCATCCTTCAAACAATATGGCATGCAAACCGTCATGAAAGCCGTCAACGAGCGAACGAATAAACGATTCGGCGAGCCCACTGCAGCGCCTGGGATCGTTAGCAAATTCATTGACAAGCGGATGAAATGAGTGAACCCACGAACGAGATGACGTTTCATCCGACGAGCAATACGGCAGGTGAACCGTCGATGTGCGCAAGTAATGTACGATCCGCCGAGAAATATGGCGTGAATGCCTTGTGCAAGCCCGTTGCGATTTCATCAGTCAGCTCCTGATCGTTTCCTTCCATCATTTTGTTCAATTGATTTGGCATGTACTAAGCACGTAACAATATCGCGCAGATTTGTTGCGCGATATTGTCACATGCTTATAGTTCTCGTAGGTCAATCCACGCCAAGGCGCTAGCTACAGCGGCGGCAGGCTTGGCATTGCCGCAGTAGTGGTTAGGGTTTCCAGAGATCATTCTCGCCATGGCGCTAGCTACAGCGGCGGCAGGCTTGGCATTGCCGCCGCAGTGGTTAGGATTTCCAGAGGTCATTCTCGCCATGGCGCTACCTACAGCGGCGGCAGGTTTGGCATTGCCACCGCAGTGGTTAGGGTTGCAGGCAGGAATTAACTGGTGTGTGAAGTTTCTCAGCTAGCAAGATGGCTAGACCGTCGACGTACGGGATTAAGGAGCTATCCGGGGAGCCATCCGCCGTGCAAAACGGTACGCGAACTGGCGGGAGGAAATAGCCGTCAACGAGCCGAAGAAGGAGCGATCTGCCGAGCTATCCGCGGAGCAATCCGGCATGTAAACCCTCATGAAAGCCGCCGACAAGCGAAGGAATTAGCGATACGGTGAGCAATCTACGGTGAGTAGAACGTTATGAAAGTCATCGACAAGAGGAAGAAATGAGTGAACCCACTACCGAGCAGTAATGCCATCCGGCGAGCCATTCGCAGAGCAATACAGCGCGCAAATCGTTGTGAAACCTGTTGACGAGCGGAAGGATGAGCAATCCGCTGCCATCCGCTGAGCAATACGGCGCGCAAACCGTTGAGAAAGCCGTTGACGAGCGGAAGTATCAGAAATGTGCTGCAATCCGCTGAGCAATACGCCGCGCAATCCGTCGTAAAAGCCTTTGACGAATTGAAGTATGAGCAATGCGCGGCCTTGCGCTGAGAAATACGGCGCGCAATCCGTCGTGAAAGGCTTTGACGAGCGGAAGTATGAGCAATCCGCTCTCATACGCTGAGCAATACGGCGCGCAAACCATTGTGAAAGCCGTTGACAAGCGGAAGTATGAGCAATGCGCTGCAATCCGCAGAGCAATATGGCGCGCAAACCGTCGTGAAAGCCGTTGACGAGAGAAAGCATGAGCAATGCGCCGCCATCCTCTGAGAAATACGGCGCGCAAACTGTCGTGAAAGCCGTTGACGAGTGCAAGAATGAGCAATCCGATGCCAACCGCTGGGCAACACGGCGCGCAAACCGTCGTGAAAGCCGTTGACGAGTGGAAGAATGAGCAATACACTGCCATCCGCTGAGCAATACGGCACGAACATCAGCAAAAAAATGAAAAGTTGAAGTATATTGCTTTTTTTACAGGTGAGACATAAATTTGAACTAACTTTTCTCGAGGTTTCAGCTAAAAATAAACATCTTTTTTTTTTTCAAATCCTTACGGGAGCAAAATATAACTTCTCCTCTTACGGGAGTGAAGGAGCCAATAGGAGCGCTGGGATCATTTTTCGATTTTTTGCTGATGAAAACTGTCGTGAAAGCCGGTGACGAGAGAAAGAATGAGCAATTCGATGCCATCCGCTGGGCAACACGGCGCGAAAACCGTTGTGAAAGCCATTGACGAGTGGAATAATGAGCAATGTGCTGCCATCCGCAGAGCAATACGGCGCCCAAACCGTTGTGAAAGCCGTTGACGAGCGGAAGTATGAGCAATGCGCTGCAATCCCCTGAGCAATACGGTGCGCAAACCGTCATGAAAGCCGCCGACGAGCGAAGGAATGAGTGATACGGTGAGCAATCTACGGTGCGTAGAACGTTAGGAAAGTCATCGACAAGAGGAAGAAATGAGTGAACCCACTACCGAGCAGTAATGCCATCCGCCGAGCCATTCGCAGAGCAAACGAGCGCGCAAATCGTTATGAAACCTGTTGACGAGCGGAAGAATGAGCAATCCGCTGCCATCCGCTGAGCAATACGGCACGCAAACCATTGTGAAAGCCATTGACGAGCGGAAGTATGAGCAATGGGCTGCAATCCACTGAGCAATACGGCACGCAATCCGTCATGAAAGCCTTTGACGAATTGAAGTATGAGCAATGCGCTGCCATCCGGTGAGCAAAACGGCGCGCAATCCGTTGTGAAAGGCTTTGACGAGTGGAAGTATGAGCAATCCGCTGTCATCCGCTGTGCATTACGGCGTGTAAACCGTCGGAAAAGCGGTTGACAAGCGAAAGAAGTAGCAATACGCTGACATCCGCTGAGCAATACGGCGCGCAATCCGTCGTGAAAGCCTTTGACGAACGGAAGTATGAGCAATCCGCTGCCATCCGCTGAGCAATACGGCACGCAAACCGCCGTGAAAGCCGTTGACGAGAGAAAGAATGAGCAATCCGCCGCCATCCGCTGAGAAATACGGCGCGAAAACCATTGTGAAAGCCATTGACGAGTGCAAGAATGAGCAATCCGCTGCCATCAGCTGAGCAATACAGCGCGCCAATCGTCGTGAAAGCCGTTCACGAGAGAAAGAATGAGCAATCCGCCGCCATCCGCTGAGAAATACGGCGCGAAAACCGTCGTGAAAGCCGTTGACGAGTGCAAGAATGAGCAATCCGCTGCCATCCGCTGAGCAATACCGCGTGCCATCCGTCGTGAAAGCCGTTGACAAGCGGAAGATAGGGCGATCTGCAGAGACATTCGCCGAGCAATACGGCGCGCAAACCGTCGTGAAAGCCGTTGACGATCGGAAGAACGAGCGATACCGCGAGCAATCTACCGTGCGTGGAACGTTAGCAAAGTCATCGACAGGCGGAGGCGATGGGTGACCCCACGAGCCGGCAGTAGTGCCAGCCATCGAGCAATACGGCACACGAACCGTTGGATAAGCCGTTGACGAGCAGAAGGAAAACCGCTCCAGTGAGCCATCCGTCGAGCAATACGGCATGCAAACCGTCGTGAAAGCCGTCGACGAGCGAAGAAATAAACGACTCGGCGAGCAAACTACAGCGCGTCAAACATTAGCAAAGAGTTCGACAAGCAGAGGCGATGGGTGAGCCCACGAGCCGGCAGTAACGCAAGCCATCGAGCAATACGGCACACGAACCGTTGGTTAAGCCATCGACGAGCAGAAGAAAAACCGATCCAGCGAGCCATCCGTCAAGCAATACAGCATACAAACTGTCGTGAAAGCCGTTGAAAAGCAAAAGAAACAGCGATCCGGCAAGCAATGCAGCGTACGCACTATTAGTAACACTGACTACTTGTAAAAGATTGAGCGATCCCTGCAGCGGCAGCAGGCTTGGTGTTGCCGCTGCAGTGGTTAGGGTTTCCACTGGTCATTCCTGCCATGGCGCTAGCTACGGCGACGGCAGGCTTGGCATTCCCGCCACAGTGGTTAGGGTTGCACGCAGGAATTAACTTGCGGGAGGAGAAGCATCTCACCTAACAAGATGGCTAGACTGCCGTCGACGAGCAGGAGTAATGAGCGATCCGCCGAGCCATCCAACGAGCAATACAGTACACGAATCTACAGCACGTAGAATGTTTGCGTAGTCATCGAAAAGCGTAAGAAATGAGTGAACCCACGAACGACCTGTAGTCCCATTCACCGTGCAATACGACGAGTGCAAGATTGCGCGATCCGCCGAGTGATCCGCCGAGCAATACGGCGCGAAAACCGTCGTGAAAGCCGTTGACGAGCGGAAGAATGAGCAATCTACTGCCATCCGCTGAGCAATACGGCTGGCAAACCGTCGTGTAAGCCGTCGACGAGTGGAAGATTGAGTGATCCGCCGAGTGATCCACTGAGTAATACGGTGCGCGAACTGTCGTGAAAGCCGTTGACGAGCGGAAGATTGAGCAATCCGCTGAGCAATCCGCTGAGCAATACGGTGCGCGAACTGGCGTGAAAGCCGTTGACGAGTGGAAGTATGAGCAATCCGCTGCCATCCGCCGAGCAATACGGCGCACAAACCGTCATGAAAGCCATTGACGAGTGAAAGAATGAGCAATCCGCTGCCATCCGCTGAGCAATACGGTGGGCAAACCGTCGTGTAAGCCGTCGACGAGTGGAAGATTGAGTGATCTGCCATGTGATCCGCAGAGTAATACGGTGCGTAAACTATCGTGAAAGCCGTTGACGAGCGGAAGATTGAGCAATCCGCTGAGCAATCCGCTGAGCAATACGGTGCGCGAACTGTCGTGAAAGCCGTTGACGAGCAGAAGTATGAGCAATCCGCTGCCATCCGCTGAGCAATACGGCTCGCAAACCATCGTGAAAGCCGTTGACGAGTGAAAGAATGAGCAATCCACTGCCATCCGCTGAGCAATACGGAGAGCAAACCGTCGTGTAAGCCATCGACGAGCGGAAGATTGAGTGATCCGCCGAGTGATCCGCTGAGTAATACGGTGCGTGAACTGTCATGAAAGCCGTTGACGAGTGCAAGATTGAGCGATCCGCAGAGCGATCCGCTGAGCAATACGGTGCGCGAACTGTCGTGAAAGCCGTTGACGAGCGGAAGATTGTGCGATCCGCCAACCTATCCGCAGCTAGGTGAGATGCTTCTCCACCCGCCAGTTAATTCCTGCGTGCAACCCTAACCACTGCGGCGGCAATGCCAAGCCTGCCGCCGCTGTAGCTAGCGCCATGGCAGGAATGACCGCTGGAAACCCCAACCACTGCGGCGGCAACACCAAGCCTGCCGCCGCTGCAGGGATCGCTCAATCTTTTACTAGTAGTCAGTGTTACTAACATTTCGTACACTGCATTGCTTGCCGGATCGCTCCTTCTTTTGCTTTTCGACGGCTTTCACGATGGTTTGCATGCCGTATTGCTTGACGGATGGCTCGCTGGATAGGTTTTTCTTCTACTCGTCGACGGCTTAACCAACGGTTCGTGTGCCGTATTGCTCAATGGCTTGCACTACTGACGGCTCATGGGCTATCCCATCGCCTCCGCTTGTCAATCTCGTTGCTAAGGTTCGACGCGCCGTAGATTGCTCGTCTAATCGTTCATTTCTTCGCTCGAAGATGGCTTTCACAACGGTTTGCATACCGTATTGCTCGACGGATGGCTCGCTGGAGCGGTTTTTCTTCTGCTCGTCGACGGCTTACCCAACGGTTTGTGTGCCGTATTGCTCGATGGCTGGCACTACTGCCGGCTCGTGGGGTCACCCATCGCATCCGCCTGTCGATGACTTTGCTAACGTTCCACGCACGGTAGATTGCTCGCGGTATCGCTCGTTCTTCCGATCGTCAACGGCTTTCACATCGGTTTGGGCGCCTTATTGCTCGGCGAATGTCTCAGCAGATCGCCCTATCTTCCGCTTGTCAACGGCTTTCACGACGGATGGCACGCAGTATTGCTCGTTCTTCCGATCGTCAATGGCTTTCACAACGGTTTGGGTGCCTTATTGCTCGGTGAATGTCTCAGCAGATCGCCCTATCTTCCGCTTGTCAACGGCTTTCACGAAGGATGGCACGCGGTATTGCTCAGCGGATGGCAGCGGATGGCAGCGGATTGCTCATTCTTGCACTCGTCAACGGCTTTCACGACGGTTTTCGCGCCGTATTTCTCAGCGGATGGCAGCGGATTGCTCATTCTTGCACTCGTCAACGGCTTTCACGATGGTTTTCGCGCCGTATTTCTCAGCGGATGGCAGCGGATTGCTCATTCTTGCACTCGTCAACGGCTTTCACGACGGTTTTCGCGCCGTATTTCTCAGCGGATGGCGGCCGATTGCTCATTCTTTCTCTCGTCAACGGCTTTCACGACGGTTTGCGCGCTGTATTGCTCAGCGGATGGCAGCGCATTGCTCATACTTCCTCTCATCAAAGGCTTTCATGACGGATTGCGCGCCGTATTGCTCACCGGATGGCAGCGCATTGCTCCTTCTTCCGCTCCTCAACGGCTTTTGCGACGGTTTACGCTCCGTAATGCTCAGCGGATGACAGCGGATTGCTCATACTTCCGCTCGTCAAAGCCTTTCACGACGGATTGCGCGCTGTTTGGCTCAGCGGATGGCAGCGCATTGCCTAAACTTCAGTTCGTCAAAGGCTTTCACGACGGATTGTGCGCCATATTGCTCCGCGGATTGTAGCGCATTGCTCATACTTCCGCTCGTCAACGGCTTTCACAACAGTTTGCGCGCCATATTGCTCTGCGGATGGCAGCGGATTGCTCATTCTTCCGCTCGTCAACAGGTTTCACAACCATTTGCGCGCTGTATTGCTCTGCGAATGGCTCGGCGGATGGCATTACTACTCGGTAGTGGGTTCACTCATTTCTTCCGCTTGTCGATGACTTTCCTAACGTTCTACGTGCCGTAGATTGCTCGCCGTATCGCTCATTCCTTCGCTCGTCTGCGGCTTTCACCAGGGTTTACATGCCGGATTGCTCCGCGGATAGCGCGGCGGATCGCACATTACTTCCGCACATCGACGGTTCACTCGCCGTATTGCTCGTCGGATGAAACGTCGTCTCGTTCATGGGTTCACTCATTTCATCCGCTTGTCAATGAATTTGCTAACGATCCTAGGCGCTGCAGCGGGCTCGCCTAATCGTTTATTCGTTCGCTCGTCGACGGCTTTCATGACGGTTTGCATGCCATATTGTTTAGAGGATGGCTAGGCGGATCACTCATTCTTCCGCTCATCGAAGGTTTTCACAACGGTTTGCATGCCATATTGCTCAGCGGGATCGCTCGCTGGATCGATTATTCTTCCGCTCGTTGACGGCTTACCCAACTGTTTGGGTGCCGTATGGCTCGACGGAAGATAAGTCGGCTCATCAGTGGGTTCACTCATATCTTCCACTTGTCGATGACTTTGCTAACTTTCTACTCGGCCGTAGATTGCTCGCCGTATCGCTCCTTCTTCCGCTCGTCGATGTCAATTATCGCAGGCCGGTTCGCGTACCGTATTCCTCAGCGGATGGAAGCGGATTACTCATTCTTGCACTCGTCAATGGCTTTCAGGACGGTTTGCGTGCCGTATTGCTTTGCAGATGGCAGTGGATTGCTCATACTTCCGCTCGTCAAAGGCTTTCACGATGGATTGCACACCGTATTGCTCCGGCAGCGGATTGCTCATACTTCCACTCGTCAACAGCTTTCATGTCGGTTTGCGCGCCCTATTTAACAGCGGATGGCAGCGCATTGCTCATTCTTTCTCTCGTCAATGGCTTTCACGACGGTTTTCGCGCCGTATTGCTCAGCGGATGACAGCGTATTGCTCATTCTTCCTCTCGTCAACGACTTTCACGACGGTTTGCGCGCCATATTGCTCAGCGGATTGCAGCGCATTGCTCATACTTCCGCTCGTCAATGGCTTTCACAACGGTTTGCGCGCCGTATTGCTCTGCGGATGGCAGTGCATTGCTCATTATTCCGCTCGTCAACGGCTTTTACGATGGTTTTCGCACCGTATTGCCCCGCGGATGGCAGCGTATTGCTCATTCTTCCACTCGTCAATGGCTTTTACGACGGCTTGCGCGCCGTGTTGCCCAGCGGATAGCGTGGCGGATCGCTCATTCTTTCTCTCGTCCACGGCTTTCACGACGGTTTGCGCCCCGTATTGCTCAGCGGATGGCAGTGGATTGCTCATACCTCCGCTCGTCGACGGCTTTCCCGACTATTCGCGCGCCGTATTGCTCAGCGGATGGCGGCGGATTGCTCATTCTTTCTCCCGTCAACGGCTTTCACAACGGTTTGCGCGCCGTATTGCTCAGCGGACGGCAGCGCATTGCTCATTCTTCCGCTCGTCAACGGCTTTCACGACGGGTCGCGCGCCGTATTGCTGGGCCGATTGCATCGGATTGCTCATACCTCCGCTCGTCGACAGCTTTCACGACGGTTTCCTCGCCTTATTGCTCAGCGACTGGCACTATTACTCATTCGTGGGTTCACTTCTTTCATCCGCTTGTCGATGACTTTCCTAACATTGCACCTGCCATAGATTGCTCGCCGTATCGCTCATTCTTCCACTTGTCTACCACTTACCCGACGTTTTGCGTACTGTATTGCTCGACGGATGGCGCAACTGCTTGATCGTGGGTTTACTCATTTCATCCACTTGTCGATGACTTTGCTAACATTGCACCCGCCATAGCTTGCTCGCCGTATCGCTCATTCTTCCTGTCGTGTACGACTTACCCGACGTTTTGCGTGCTGTATTGCTCGATGGATGGCAGCGGATTGCACATTCTTCCGTTCGTCAATGGCTTTCACGGTTTGCGCGCCGTTTTACTCGGAGGATGGCAGTGGATTGCTCATTCTTCCGCTCGTCAACGGCTTTCACGACGGTTTGCGCACCATATTGCTCTGCGGATGGCAGCGGATTCCTTATTCTTCCGCTCGTCAACGGCTTTCACGATGGTTCGCGCGCCGTACGGCTCAGCGGAGGGCATCGGATTGCACATTCTTGCGCTCGTCAAGGGTTTTCACAATGGATTGCGCGCCGTATTGCTCAGCGGATGGCAGCGGATTGCACATTCTTCCGCTCGTCAATGGCTTTCACGGTTTGCGCGCCATTTTACTTGGAGAATGGCAGCGGATTGCTCATTCTTCTGCTCGTCAACTGCTTTCACAACGGTTTTTGCACCGTATTTCTCAGTGGATGGCAGGTGGATTGGTCATTCTTCCTCTCGTCAACGGCTTTCACGACGGTTTTCGCACCGTATTGCTCAGCGGATGGCAGCGGATTGCTCATTCTTCCAGTCGTCAACGGTTTTCACAACGGATTGCGCGCCGTAATGCACAGCAGATGGCGCTGTGGACCGCTCATTCTTTCTCTCGTCAACAGCTTTCACAACGGTTTACGCGCCGTATTGCTCAGCGGATGGCAGCGGATTGCTCATACCTCCGCGCGTCAATGGCTTTCCCAACGGTTCACGCGCCGTATTGCTCAGCGGATTGTGGCGGATTGCTCATTCTTTCTCCCCTCAACGGCTTTCATGACGGTTTGCGCGCAGTATTGCTCAGCGGATGGCAGCGCATTGCTCCTTCTTCCGCTCGTCAACAGCTTTTCCGACGGTTCGCGCGCCGTATTGCTCAGCGGATGGCAGCACATTGCTCATTATTCCACTCGTCAACGGCTATCATGACGGTTCGCGCACTGTATTGCTTAGCGGATTGCAGCGGATTGCGCATACCTCCGTTCGCCAACGGCTTTCACGATGGTTTTCGCGCCGTATTGCTCAGCGGATGGCAGCCTATTGCTCATTCTTCCGCTCACCAACAGCTTTCACGACGGTTTGCGCGCCGTATTGCTCAGCGGATGGTATCGGATTGCCCCCACCTCCGCTTGTCGACGGCTTTCACGACGGTTTGTGCGCCGTATTGCTCTGCGGATGGCAGCGGATTGCTCAATCTTCCGCTCGCCAATAGCTTTCACGACGGTTTGCGCGCCGTATTGCTCAGCGGATGGCAGCGGATTCTCATACCTCCGCTCATCAACCGCTTTCATGTTGGCTTTCGCGCCGTATTGCTCAGCGGATGGCAACGTCTTGCTCATTCTTCCACTCGCCAACAGCTTTCACGACGGTTTGCGCGCCGTATTGCTCAGCGGATGGTATCGGATTGCTCAATCTTCCGCTCGCCAACTGCTTTCACGATGATTTGCACGTCGCAGATTGCTCGCCGTATCGCTCGTTTTTCCGCTGGTCGACGTCAATTATCCCCGGCCGGTTCGCGTATCGTATTTCTCAGCTGATGGCAGCGGATTACTCATTCTTCCGCTCGTCAAAGGCTTTCACGACTCTTTGCACGCCGTATTGCTCAGCGGATGGCGGCGGATTGCTCATTCTTTCTCTCGTCAATGGCTTTCACGACGATTTGCGCGCCGTATTGCTCAGCGGATGGCAGCGGATTGCTTATACCTCCGCTCATCAACGGCTTTCACGACGGTTTGCGCGCCGTATTACTCTGCGGATGGCAGCGAATTGCTCAATCTTCCGCTCGCCAACAGCTTTCACGACGGTTTTCGCTCTGTATTGCTTAGCAGGTGGTATCGGATCGCCCCCACCTCCGCTCACCAACGGCTTTCACGACGATTTGCGCGCCATATTGCTCAGCTGATGGCATCGTATTGCTCACACCTCTGCTAGTCAACGGCTTTCCTGATGGTTCGCGCGCCGTATCGCGCAGCGGATGGCAGCGCATTACTCTTACCTCCGCTCATCAACGGCTTTCCCGACGGTTTTCGCGCCGTATTTCTCAGCGGACAGCAGCGCATTGCTCATTCTTCCCCTCGTCAACGGCTTTCCCGATGGTTTTCGCGCTGTATTGCTCAGCGGACGGCAGCGCATTGCTCATTCTTCCGCTCGTCAACGGCTTTCACGACGGTTCGCGCGCCGTATTGGTCAGCGGTTGGAAGCGCATTGCTCATTCCTCCACTTGTTAACGGCTTTTCCGACAGTTCACGCGCCGTATTGCTCAGCGGATGGCAGCAGGTTGCTCATACTTCCGCTTGTCAACGGCTTTAAAGATGGATTGCGCGCCGTATTGCGCTGCGGATGTCAGCGGATTTCTCATACCTCCTCTTGCCAACGGCTTTCCCGACGGTTTGCGCGCCGTATTGCTCTGCGGACGGCAGCGTATTGCTCATTCTTCCGCTCGCCAACAGCTTTCACGACGGTTTGCGCGCCGTATTGCTCAGCGGATGGTATCGGATTGCTCAATCTTCCGCTCACCAATTGCTTTCATGACGATTTGCGCGCCGCAGATTGCTCGCCGTATCGCTCATTCTTCCGCTCGTCGACGTCAATTATCCCCAGCTGGTTCGCGTACCGTATTCCTTTGCGGATGGCAGCGGATTACTCAATCTTCCGCTCGTCAACGGCTTTCACGACGGTTTGCGCGCTGTATTGCTCCGCGGATGGCAGCGGATTGCTCCTACCTCCGCTCATCAACGGCTTTCACGATGGTTTGCACGCCGTATTGCTCAGCGGATGGCAGCGGATTGCTCAATCTTCCGCTTGCCAACAGCTTTCACGACGGTTTGCGCGCCGTACTACTCAGCAGGTGGTATCGGATTGCCCCCATCTCCGCTCGCCAACGGCTTTCACGACGATTTGCGCGCCGTTTTGCTCTGCGGCTGGTATCGCATTGCTCACACCTCCGCTAGTCAACGGCTTTCACGACAGTTTGCGCGCCGTATTGCTCTCCGGATGGTATCGGATTACCCCCACCTCCACTTGTCAACGGCTTTCAGGACGGTTTGCGCGCCGTATTGCTCAGCGGATGGCAGCGGATTGCTCAATCATCCGCTCGCCAACAGCTTTCACGACGGTTTGCGCGTCGCATTGCTCAGCGGATGGTATCAGATTGCCCCCACCTCCGCTCGCCAACAGCTTTCTTGACGATTTGCGCGCCGTATTGCACACCGGATGGCGTGGCGGATCGCTCATTCTTTCTCTCGTCAACGTCTTTCATGACGGTTTGCGCGCCGTATTGCTCAACGGATGGCACCGGATTGCTCATACCTCCGCTCGTCCACAGGTTTCCCAACGGTTTGCACGCCGTATTGCTCAGCGGACAGCAGCGCATTGCTCATTCTTCCGCTCGTCAACGGCTTTCCCAACGGTTCGCGCACCGTATTACTCAGCGGACGGTAGCGCATTGCTCATTCTTCCTCTCGTCAACGGCTTTCACGATGGTTTGCGCACCACATTGCTCTGCGGATGGCAGCGGATTCCTTATTCTTCCGCTCGTCAACGGTTTTCACGACAGTTCGCACGCTGTATGGCTCCACGGAGGGCATCGAATTGCACATTCTTGCGCTCGTCAACGGTTTTCACAACGGATTGCGCACCTTATTGCTCAGCGGATGGCAGCGGATTGCACATTCTTCCGCTCGTCAATGGCTTTCACGGTTTACGCGCCATTTTACTCGGAGAATGGCAGCGGATTGCTCATTCTTCCGCTCGTCAACGGCTTTCACGACGGTTTTCGCGCCGTATTTCTCAGCGGATGGCGGCGGATTGGTCATTCTTCCTCTCGTCAACGGCTTTCACGACGGTTTTCGCGCCGTATTGCTCACCGGATGGCAGCGGATTGCTCATTCTTCCAGTCATCAACGGTTTTCACAACGGATTGCACGCCGTAATGCACAGCAGATGGCGCGGCGGATCGCTCATTCTTTCTCTCGTCAACGGCTTTCACGACGGTTTGCGCGCCGTATTGCTCAGCGGAGGGCAGCGGATTGCTCATACCTCCTCGGGTCAACGGCTTTCCCGACGGTTCGCGCGCCGTATTGCTCAGTGGATGGTGGCGGATTGCTCATTCTTTCTCCTGTCAATGGCTTTCACGACGGTTTGCGCGCAGTATTGCTCAGTGGATGGCAGCGTATTGCTCATTCTTCCGCTCGTCAACAGCTTTTCCGACGGTTTGCGCTCAGTATTGCTCAGCGGATGGTATCGGATTACCCCCACCTCCACTTGTCAACGGCTTTCACGACGGTTTGCGCGCCGTATTGCTCAGCGGATGGTATCGGATTGCTCAATCTTCCGCTCACCAATTGCTTTCATGACGATTTGCGCGCCGCAGATTGCTCGCCGTATCGCTCATTCTTCCACTCGTCGACGTCAATTATCCCCAGCTGGTTCGCGTACCGTATTCCTTAGCGGATGGCAGCGGATTACTCATTCTTCCGCTCGTCAACGGCTTTCACGACGGTTTGCGTGCCGTATTGCTCCGCGGATGGCAGCGGATTGCTCATACCTCCGCTCATCAATGGCTTTCACGATGGTTTGCGCGCCGTATTGCTCAGCGGATGGCAGCAGATTGCTCAATCTTCCGCTTGCCAACAGCTTTCACGACGGTTTACGCGCCGTACTGCTCTGCGGATGGTATCGGATTGCCCCCATCTCCACTCGCCAACGGCTTTCACGACGATATGCGCGCCGTTTTGCTCTGCGGATGGTATCGCATTGCTCACACCTCCGCTAGTCAACGGCTTTCACGACGGTTTGTGCGCCGTATTGCTCTCCGGATGGTATCGGATTGCCCCCACCTACGCTTGTCAACCGCTTTCATGACGGTTTGCGCGCCCTATTGCTCTGCGGAGGGCAGCGGATTGCTCAATCATCCGCTCGCCAACAGCTTTCACGACGGTTTGCGCGTCGCATTGCTCAGCGGATGGTATCAGATTGCCCCCACCTCCGCTCGCCAACGGCTTTCTTGACGATTTGCACGCCGTATTGCACACCAGAGGGCGCGGCGAATCGCTCATTCTTTCTCTCGTCAATGGCTTTCACGACGGTTTACGCGCCGTATTGCTCAGCGGATGGCAGTGGATTGCTCATACCTCCGCTCGTCAACAGCTTTCCCGACAGTTTGCACGCCGTATTGCTCAGTGGACAGCAGCGCGTTGCTCATTCTTCCGCTCGTCAACGGCTTTCCCGACAGTTCGCGCGCCGTATTGCTCAGCGGACGGTAGCGCATTGCTCATTCTTCCTCTCGTCAATGGCTTTCCTGATGGTTCGCGCGCCGTATGGCGCAGCGGATGGCAGCGGAGTGCTCATATCTCCGTTCGACAACGGCTTTCACCACGATTTGAGTGCCGTATTGCTCAGCGGATGGCAGCGGATTGCTCATTCTTCCACTCGTCATCAGATTTCACAGTTTGCGCGCCGTTTTGCTCAGCGAATGGCAGCGGATTGCTCATTCTTCCGGTCGTTGACATCTATTATCCCCGGCTGGTTCGGGTACTGTATTCCTCAGCGCATGCCAGCTGATTGCTCATTCTTGCACTTGTCAATGGCTTGCACGATGGTTTTAGCGCCGTATTACTCAGCAGATAGCTAGGCAGATCGCTCATTTGTTCGTTCGTCAACCGTTTTCACGATGGTTTGCGCGCCCTATTGCTCCGCGGATGGTAGCGAATTCTGCATACTTTCGCTCGTCAACGGCTTTCACGCCGGTTTTCACTCCGTATTGCCGAGCGGATGGCAGCGGATTGCTCATACTTCTGCTCGTCAATGGCTTTCCCGTCGGTTCGTGCGCTGTATTGCTCTGCGGATAGCAGCGGATTGCTCATACTTCTGCCCGTCAACGGCTTTCAGGACGGTTTGCGCGCCGTATGGCTCAGGGGATGGCATCGGATTGCTTATACCTCCGCTCGTCAATGGCTTTCATAACAGTTTGCGAGCCGTATTGCTCAGTGGATGGTAGCAGATTACTCAAACCTCCGCTCTTCAACGGCTTTCCCAATGGTTTGAGCGCCGTATCACTTAGCGGATAGTAGCGTATTGCTCATTCTTCCGCACGTCAACACCTTTTACAGTTTGCGCGCAGTTTTCCTCAGCGGATGGTAGCGGATCATTTGTCCTTCCGGTCATTAACATCTTTCACCGTTTACGCGCCATTTTGCTCAGCGGATGGCAACACATTGCTCATTCTTCCACTCGTCGATGGCTTTCATACCTGTGGTAATCGACTAAGCTATTTGGCATGCTGTGTAAACTTTAAATTTGTAGGAAATATGTAGGAAAAGCTAAATGTTTGAAGTTGTACGCACTACTAAAGTTTGGGTAACACAAGAGAGTCTGAAAAAAATGTGAGTGTCTTGTGTAACCTGCT
>Ga0307516_10003576_pt1 | contig 19827 bp, 26 predicted proteins | sample 19_EM_MG_FD_203310 | JGI IMG/M metagenome (GOLD analysis project Ga0307516, IMG submission 203310) | Populus trichocarpa ectomycorrhiza microbial communities from riparian zone in the Pacific Northwest, United States - 19_EM | ecosystem: Host-associated > Plants > Roots > Unclassified | place...
TGTTCATTTTATGTGTGCGCGTCTTATGCTTAGGGACTACATAGCACGGGTAAGCCCACCAGCAGGGCATTAAAATGGAGCAGGAAACGTCACGGGTTTCCAGTTGCACTGACCTTGTAGTGTAGTCAGCCGTAATTACAGCAACTTAGTTGATTCAATTCGCCTATTGTCACCTTGTTTACAAGGTCACTGCGACTGGAAAATGTGACCCTTTTTTCATCATCTGCGAATATTGATGTTTTAAATGAGCGCCCAAGGTCTGCATGAAATAAACTCAGCTGTTCTCTAATGTAAGATAGCTTTCAAGTTACAATAATGTGTAAGAATTGTCTGCATGAAAATGTCATAAGAGCTGTGAGTGGTGCCTATAGAAAGGTGGTGGTCTGCACAGGGAAGGTCTAGCCTGAAAGAAGGGAGAAGGAGAGCTGTAGGGTAACCTCAGTAGTCTGGCAAGCTACTATATATTAGTATATACCTGTAGGGTAACTACAAAGTATCAGTAAGGAATAGACAAGGTACTCAGTGGTACTCACCCTCAGTAGTCTGGCAAGCTACTGAGGGACTATAGTAATAGAAACTACTGTAGTGCGATGTATGCTTATGTAAGTATGTAAACAAACCATAACAGTCTGTTTATAACTCCAACAGTGCCTAGTATTGTGAGGAAGTAACACAAAGTCTGTTTGTCTCCAAAACCTACAGACACTTTTAATGATTCCCAACGTAGTCAAGTCCACGTTCTCAAGATCTTTGTTGCTTAGATATTCACTGGGATGTTGTGTGAACAATTTGTCGTCGAAGTCTCTAAAATGAATGGTGCCTTTCCTGCAGCTTCGTGATAGGGTAACGTATGCATTGAAAGGTGGGAGACGATCCAATGTCTACGATGCAGTACTCAACCAATGGGTCTTCTGGACGTGAATTTGCCAATGCTGTATGGAGAGCCTGGGAAGAAAGGATTTTCAGTATCCTTCCAGATGACCCGAGCTTATTCGCATATTTTGATAGAATGGAGCTGATGGGTCACAGTGAATTCATCCAATATATCCTTGTTGAAGGACGTCCCAGAAGGACTGCACTAGAAAGGTGGTGAGCAGGTTACCAAGAGCAGGCAGGGCACTCGAGTGCAAGCAAGGATCAGGGAGCATCAACATAACAGCAAAGGGCACGAATGAGGTGGTGGACATTGACAGGGTGGCCATGTTGGAAGGTGATCCAGAAATGAGGTCCTGTGAGGTCAACGACGGTGAGGGGCTCGAACGGTGCCGTGTGTCGATCGCATCAATTTGGTGTGGGGGCACAAGGGTGTGTATGGGCAAGTTGGATAGCCCTAGGCGCTAGTATGCAAGACCACCTGTAAAGTGCTACTATAAGGTCACTGGACTAAACGTCAACGCAGAAGAATTAAATTCGCAACTGTAGACGTCAGTCGAACAGCAAAGATCAAAGGGGCTTACCTTGGACGCGATAGTGCGATGCTGGAGCTGGCGAATGAGAATCGGACCATGCAAACATATTGTTTATGGAGCCGCACAGTGGTGTTTTCGTATGCATGCTCCGTAAACAAGGTGCCTGCCGTCTATGACGGCGCTATTGTTCTGGTTATATGAAGCTTGCTGTAAACAAGGTGATGTACTAATCAGGAAAACTACAAAATGTATATCAGTCTTTATAGTGAGTGTTACAGACTTTCAGCTTATGTTGAGACATCAACATTTAATGGTCACAGAAGGGAACCTGCCACCTCACTTCCAAGGGCAGTGTCCCAGATTAGATTCATGCTGATGCCCTTCGAGAGATGGCATGCTAGGTGATGGAAAGCATCTGAATGGCTGTGCAACAGTTTAAGTAAAGACTGTCAACCTCGTCGCAGATGGCAGTCTTTATGTAAAATGTCGGACAGCCATCCAAAGGACACTCAACTATGTATGGACTTGAGTGCCTAGCAAAGCGACAATAAGTACGAGGCCTTTGGTTCTGATACTAGACCCGAAGCCGACTAAGGCTGGGCCGGCAGCTTTTCCATAAGCAGAGTACTATGCTCACTCAGTGTTTTGAGCACCCTACCTAATGGAATTCCCACTGGGCAGAGTAAGTAATGAGTGTGGACTATGAAAAGAGTGAACATGCACTCACGTTTATCTGAGATGGGGGGACGGATTAATTGAATGGTCCTTTCACTGGAAAGGTCAGTGAGACATTGTGTGACCCTTACAACAAGATATTTGTCGGAGAGTCGAGTAGAGAGGGAAGCTATTGTGTTGAGATCGTGGTTATTTAATCAATGACAGACCAGGTGGTTGATAGAGTGAACGGCTTACAATCGCTATCTGTGTTGTGCGCTCGTGTCATCTATTTCGTACTCCCTTGAGGCGACATGTCTACCTTTACTTGAAGTAATCAAAAAGATTCCTTCGCGGTAAAAATCTGCGAAACTCGTCATGCAACCATAATCCCGAGTTGTTTTCGTAAGATCCAAGAATATGAAAGGTATGCGCACCCACATTCATCCCGATGATTGATAACCTGAACTTCATGGAAACCCCACTGACAAGTACCATGTACTTACTTTCCAACGGCCTCCAAGATTGGCGTATCATGAGACCCCCGCATGTCACAATTGGGATTGTTGGTTCTCTAAATATCGTAATATCAATACCAATGTGATAGCACTTGTGCACAAGGAATCTACTCACATGAACGTCGAAACCTGTCCATCCATCCGATAGTCCACTAAAACGAGGAACCCCAAATATCTCGATCCTAACTCCCCAGCTTCTTGAACTCTCCCATGCGACGCAGGAAGTCCGCACAGCACGGTCTGATCTAGGGAGACTGGTTTGCGCGATGCAGACATGTCCATAGCGCTCACCTCCACAGCACGCCTTAGCCATAGAATGGGCGTACTCTGGCTCTCTGGACAGTATGATCTTGTACCGGATTTTAGCCAAGTCCTGCCATGAACTGTATCCAGTGCTGTCCAAACCCCACTGCACAGCAACGGTATATTTCGCTATCCGGTGTTGCTCAGCTTGAGTGGGTTTCCTATGATGACAGTGGGTATGCGCCATGGTATGAAACCATTCTCGAGGATCGAACTGTGGTCGATTTCGATTGTGGCGTGTCTTGGTATCCGAGATAGAACCGACAGAATCGTAGACTTCCATCTGTATAAAACCGCCCCGCATCCCTCAGAGGGAGAAAATAACGAGAGTGATTGGATTTCCACAAAGCCAGTGGTAATTGGTGGATGCGATGAACGAGTGTGGCATGGCAGTCTAGCTTGAAAGACTGAACAAGAAGTTTCCAGGAGGGCGAGAAGCAGCCAGACTTAAATGCCGTGGTCGGTGGTGGGAAATGCTCCAACTCGATCTTCCTTGGTCGAGCTGCGCTTTGAGGTCGTGCTTGAGTTCTCGGACGAATTCGTCGTGGTCCATCAGCTCCATTTCATGACAACCCCGGAAGAAGCTTGGATCGTTGGCGAGGACACCGCCAGTCCGCCCATTTTTTCCGTCGCGACACCATGCAAAGATGCTTTGGTCGGATGACTGCAAGCTGAAGACGCTGAAATGGACGAAAGCATTTCAGCGTCTTCAGCTTACCGGCATGTTCAGTCATCCGGCAGACCCAATGGCTCTGTCTTTGACTCGAGCCGTCGTCCGATAGGCAGCCCACGACAAAATTTGAGCAACGCAAGGGAAGTCTGATGGTCAGGAACAGGCATGATATCTGTTGTCCACGAGTGTCTTCTTTTGTTTTTATGCTGTTCCTTATGGTCGCCTATGGCGCAATGCGCTGCAGCCAATTCTTGTTGAAGAACTGGACGTCACTTGGGGCTATCATCTCTTGCAACGTCCACCCACGCGAGAACAACTCTGGCTAGCCGTTGGAATCAGGATACTTTTCTCACTCACAGTGGGTAAGGACGAGCCAGGGACGTCATAGCATACTCTCGAGTTCTCGTACCACCGGTACCAGTACTACTGCTTCTCTTGTCTACACAGAAGGTATCGAGCCACAACCACTCGGATCCATCCTTCTTGCCAGCAAGTTCACAGTTATCGAGGAGCTTTCGATACCCCTCAAACTCATCTCTCCCCTCATCTATCTTTGCGAGCTCGGCCATCTCCCCGTAGTCAACTTCTTGCAATCTACCGATAGGATAAGGTTGCATAGTCCGTGGCTTCACGTCACGGAACTGGGGGACGTTGGTTCGACAGTCCACTTGCTTTCCCTTTCCAATCAACTCCTCCCCTTCGACAAAGGCTCTTACGTTGATCAGGCGCATTCTGCACGAGTGTGTGTTTGCCTTGGTCCGTGATCGACGATTGTAGAATGCTTTCCATACCTTCTCTAAATGAATTGGTCGAAAACAGACAGAGAAGCTTGAACGAAAAACGGTGCACTGCAAGTCTGCAAATGATTGTCCCGAAGGCGGATAGGAAAACTACGAGCACCTCGAGTCACCCACTCCACCCCTGCCCCACCCCAAATTACGTGGCATTTCCTGTCCGAAAGGCTTGGGGAGTGCAGAATGACATCTTCATCTTTCGAAACATGTACCAACTCTGTTTTCCGTTGATGGTTGATCTGTAATAACAGTGAGTCGTTGGTAAGGCGTCGGTAGTTGTTTGATAAGTCAGGTTATCCCGGACAATTTACATGCTGTGCAGGGCTTCCAAAAAAGGGTATGGTCCTCTGGGCTTGGAGAGCATTGCGGATTGTTTGATTATCTCTACAATTCCCAGCACAGCCAGCTCGACCGGGCGTTGGTCGTCCTGCGGATTGCTACATGTAGGATACAAGTCACATATTTGGAAGGGTGGTAAGGAATGCAAGATATCGAAACGTTTTACAGTAACAAAGGAGTCCCACGCCTCGACCAGACGCTGAACCGTGCAAACACAGAAAATTCCTGTGCTTTACAAACAAAAAAGAAAACATAAACATTGTCTTGGTATGTTGTACTTCACGAGACACGCGTAGTAGTTATGCAGGGGCCGTCGCTCCGTAGGTTGCTGGAGGGTTATAACCTTGCGGAGCAGCAGGACCACCGACCGACTGATACTTGCCACTTCCGATGTCTATCATACGTTGGTATGGCCTTGTTGTCTCTACATGGAAAAATGATGGACGTACAGCGATATCCCCCTGACCCGTACCTCTCCTCGGCTTTGGCCCTCGTATAAATAAGCCAGAACGCGTGCTGCAGGACCAAATTAGGCCATTACCCAGCCCACTATAGATGTCTACCCACGATGAGTCCAGGGAAATATCCGAGGCTATTATGTGATTGTGGTAAGTGAGCAGAAGCACAAAGTATGACACCGGGACACGCACAGCGTGAATAAGATATTGATGAAAAGGTCACAGCCACATCCCGATAGGAATGCCACCGCTGCAGGAGGGAATATGATAGCAACCTGTGTGACAGGATTACCATCAACATAGAGTGGCCTCGGCAACTGGGGCTTACAATGACGAGTATAAAACTCGAGCCACCCATCTGTATACGAGGTAATAAGGTGAAGATATCTGAATCAACACGACAAAACAGGAGGTGATCAGATAAGCAATCACACGTTGGTTATCTCATAATGCATGGTGCCACCCTGCATAAATGTCATACTGCATGAAGTTTTCGTCAGCCCGAGTTCAACGGGGCTGACTGGGCAGGGAATTTGGATTACACCGTTCCAATCTCAGTTATCCGAATATACATTTGACATGTGAATCCGTGAGACCACTAGTGCTGGTACAACCATGAGCATCAAAGGCCATCACACACAAGCAAAATCTGAATGATGGGGAGTCAGGGGCAAAAAAAAACGGATGTTGAAAAACAACATAATCACGATATCATCCACATGGCATTTGCAAGGAGTTCACATCTTGTAGTCCAATTTCACCAAGATTTCATCTTTCTTCCCAATAATATCATTGATATCTTTATATCCACACAGCCCCAGTGTGATATGCAAGTCACAAACTGTTTGCAGCAGAATCTGCTCTACGCCTGCCTGCCCTGCAATAGCAAGGCCGTACATGTAAGGTCGACCAACTAAAAGATCATAACGAAGGCATGTCAAACAGTGAACAGGCAGACAGGATCAAATAGACTGACTGAGGACACCCTGAGCTCCTATGGCAAGCGCCTTGATCACATCACTGCCCGTGCGCACCCCAGAGTCGAATAGAACAGTGAATTTGCCAGACTTTTGCGCCAAACGCACTTTTAGAGAATCCATTATTTTGTCGAGTGCATCCAACGAGCCAATGGCACCATCAACCTGACGGCCACCTATCACGCATCAAATCCGCAAATCCAGTCTGAACGAGATAAAAAAACTTACCGTGGTTAGACACCACGATACCATCCATGCCACATGCAATGGCCTTTTCCGCGTCCTGCGCACCATTTCTAATTGAGTCAAGAATTGATGCAGGTTATTCATCGTACGAACAGAAACACGTTGGATTCCTTTGAGGACAATGGGCCCTTGCCAGTTAGCTCTAATGAATTGCAAGTCATCCCACGTCCTCCACACGCCCGAATGCGCCTCGCCCAACCACTCTTTTCCGATCATTATGTTCTGCATGGCTTTTTCATTACCTTGCGTGAAAGCAGCCTCCCGGACCCTTTGAGGGTTAAAGGGGAACACAGTTCGTTCGTTTACGCGTGGTGAGAGACCAAGGCGCTTCATGAATACGGGGTCAGATGTACCGACCTGGGTCCCAGCTCCGTATAGAAAAGGAAGATAGGCTGTTCTGAGGTCGTGCGGACGCCAACCAAGATGCATTGTGTCTAGTGTAACTACAAGGGCTGTAAACCCGTTGGCCTTGGCACGTCCCAATATAGACAGCGTGACTTCCGCTGTACGGGGCCTTGCATTGATGTCAGCTTGTAAGAACGTGGCAGTAATACAGACAGAAACTTGCCAGTAAAGCTGGTACCATCTGCGACCATTGGGACCATTTGCTTTGGCAACATCCTCGATAGAGCGTGTGGCCGCCGTGCTCATTATGTACGGAACGCCAACATTGCCAGCTGCTCTAGCTGTAGCGAGCTCGCCGTCAGGATGTAAAATGCCCTGAACACCAACCGGGGCTATGAGGATGGGTGATGGATATTTAACCCCGAAAATGGTTGTCTGGAAGAAGAGCCCAAAGGTCACATGCTTTACCTGAGTAGCCACCAGGGCACTCACCTCGATACTCCGATTCGACGCATCGACAAGCATTTGCGGCACCAATTTATACCTTCCAAACGCTTTTTTGTTTGCCAGGTCTGTTGAGCAAGTACCAGCGCTGCCAAATGTATACATATACGCCGCTAACCAGGAGGCAGTTGCTGCTATGCGACTCGGTAATAAATGTCATTGACTTACGAATGTCGTCCTTCATTGCTTCCCTTGCTTTTTCTTCAATCTCTTTGATATCCACGGTGCCCAGAACAGGTGGCTGGCCCTCTTGGTATACTTGCATGAGAAAGTCCATCCATTGGTTGGCAATTGGAGGTGTTGCGGTCATCTGAGTGCCAAACTGTGTGCAACGAGATAAGTAGGCGATAGTGAGAAGACGTGCAAGTGGAACTCGGATTTATAGATATTTCAGACGGGAAGCCACGTCACTACTCTCGGCGTAAGTAGGAATCTTACAATACATGCCAGATCACAGGCTGAGCGGCGTGATAGGAATGTCATAACAAGATAACGCGATCCCCAGGCCTACCGGAGTCCTACGACAGCATCGAGGCAAGAGGAGTTGGAACGAGCTCGTCTTTTAACGACTCTTTAAACTTTGTTCGAGTTTCCGTCACAGCCCGAGCCTATGATATGTCCCTCTTATGTAAGCTCTTCTCGTCAGACCATCATGGTCTTCAGTTTCTTACACATACCACCTCTGACTTTCACGAAATCCCCACGCTCACCAGCTCCTGGCCGTATGCAGCGGAAACACCGAACGATGATACTAACTATCCACCAGAAATTAATCTATCACGAGCCAAAAGAACTCACCGACTACGTTGAAGAAGAAATTAATTTCAAGTTGCAGTGCCTTCGCAACATATCGTACCTGGGAGAAAAGAACAAATCCTGCACTTCGGTTTGGGTCACCCTCACACATAACCGTGATTCCTGCCGCCAAATAAGCCACTTCAAGGTAAGATCGTCACCAAGCCTCCAACGTTGCAACCAACCGCCATGGGGGCCACCAAGTGTTTCAAATTCGGGGTTTCGTCATTCGCCCATGGGAGATCGCCCTTCCAAGGTCTCGGAGCCGTGAATACCAGCCATAAAGAAAGGGGTGTCACACACCAATAAGTGTCCTTGGCGTACCGCTGGAAATGCACGACAGGGACTCTGCACCGTGATCATCAACTTGGTCGCAAAAACGAAAAGATGGATAGTGGGTGATCTTCCCTTGACCAGGTCGTCAATTTTGACCTTCTGTGCTTTAATGGCCTTAGCTGCACTCACAGGTTACCGCATGTGTTGTAGAGAAAGAACGAGGGCACTCCAAGTTAGCTCACATCGTCCTATTTGTATTCTGGTTGGTGCATCTTCCGCGTGGTCCTCGATGCCACCTGTTTATCCGTGGTGATTGCATCAACTCCGTTGGCGCTCTGAACTGTGGTGCAGGTACGATGGGTCGCCACTTTCAAGAATACAACATACTCCGTGCAATCCCGGAAGATCCGATGCTCGATGCCATCAAAAATCTTGCTTGTCGGCCAGCCCACGACGACGGACATGCCACCGACAAAAAGGCGAAAAGGAAAACGTCGAGGCAATCCTACAAACTCGAAGCTAGAGCGACCACTACGTCCGGTAGACAACCACAAATTTTCTATGTGCATGAATTTTACATGCAGATGTTGTACTTCTAACATGATACTCATTGACAACAGACACTGGCATTCGGGGAATCCAGAGTGCCAGCAGGATTCTTCAAGCTGCTGTTTCTCCCATGAAGGACGCCATAACACACTCCTTGGTATCAGCATGCCAGTAAACCACGTCCCGTCAGCGCAAAGTATGGGCGTGAGGGGACCACACTGATGCTCCTAATCAAAGGACTCGCACAGATAACACCTGCAAATGAGATGCTGAGAAGAAGAACGCCCGTTTTTGTAAAATACATTGTCATGAGATTCCTTTCCAGGAATCCTGTGTAAAATCATTAAGCTACATGGCGTACTTTTGTGAATGAAAGTCCGGAAGAGTAAGGCTGATGTGCACTGATCCAGGTGACCTCTCTTGAATGGTTCTTGTGAATTTTGTGCGCTGTCCAGATTGAATGCCATGAAACACTATCCGGGCCGGTAGACGTCGATGTACTCAGCACTGCAAGTGCCTGGATTAGTTATCTGATTGTTTCTCTAGTAAGCAGTACAATATCATAGTAAACTTGAAGCCATCATGTGGAGTGACAGCACGGAACGCTGAATGTATTTGCACGAACCAGTGACCCGCACAGAGTAGGTAACGGCGATTCGCCCTCAGATGGTACACAACACCTTTCCAAATAAACACGAAAAGTCAAGCAACAAATGCTTCAACTGACATACAAGCCAACGTCTGAGTATGTACATAATACCTATGACGATGATATAGGCAGTTAACCGCAGCTTAAGAAAAAATTCTATGAATGTGGCAAGACTGCATGGCTTTGTTTCATACTATGGACGGACTTTCCCATAAGCATAACTTTGCGAAAATGCGAGGGGAGCCCGGAGTCATGAGTATTTGTCATTTATCCGTTGCAAAGTGACAGCCCACACCTTTTAGTGGGTGATATTCCACATCTAATAAGTCAAGACTGGTTGGTAGACCAGAAACAGGATCTCATTGATAGTCGGAAGGGAGAGCAGGCACACCATCAAGGGAATGGCTGAAATGTTATTAGGATCATCGTGTTCGGGTTCCGCAGTAATGCACCTGCATCATGGTGGAGGTTAAAGCGCTGAACTTTACCAACGGGTTCATTATTTCTCTGAGGATTGAGATCCGCCTTTGTATTTCCGTAGTATATGCGTACATGGAGCTGATGCCAGGGAAGAAGGTGAGTGCGCGTGGGTGTTTGAGGGATCCCGAGGAACGGAAAGGTTGCATGTGCGAGGGCATCAAATAGATATGGAAGTGCGATATGAGGCGCTGCATCTCAAAGCACTATAATGGCAATTTGAAAAAAGAGGCAGTACTCTGAGAGGGTCAATAACCTGTGCGTCCCAGGCTAGCTTACCCTTGCTCCAGGTTTTTTCAATAAAAAAAGGAAGGACTACCGACTTGGATTCCCATCTGTGAGTACCACCTGGTGGATTGGCCCCTTTCCGGGCCCGATCGAGTGGTACTGTTAGTCGCATGGAAAATAGCCCAACGAATGTATGCTTATACTAGAGGAACAATAATAAGCGGAGCGGAAGAAAGTCCTATATCGCCAATATTAAGGGAGCACCGTTACCAGTCACTGAACCAGTTCTAAGAAAAGATCGTGAGATCGCACAGCACTGAGCGACTGACGTACCTACGCTTTTTAAAAGCTGGAATGGGCTTGAGGCGGGCTGAAATGCAAGGAGTTCGGTGATGGTGAATGTCCGAGTTGTTGCAACCTTGTGGCCCTGGGAGTGAGATGATCCATATGGTTGCATATGCTGTGGTGTCAATTATAGCGTAACCGAAAATGGCAGCTGTTTAAGAATGATGGAGCTGATTAAGCTTCTATGTGTAATGGTGTCCCTTCCGCCCTTAGTTGCAAGGATAAAATATTCGGCGAGGACAGCAGCCGTGTCGCGTCGAGTTGGACAGACAGAAGGTGAGGACCACCGCATCCTATGCGTTCGACGGTATGTCTTCTTGTTCTGTTTGTCGTGGGTCGCATTGCAGTGGAACGTGAAATGCGGTGTCTTGTCTGCTCCGAGAGGAGAGGTGCGCTGACGCAGCAGATCTCTCTCAGCCGATGCAGGTGACATTAGCCAGATAAGTTTGCTTCCCACCCAATAAAATATCCATCAACAGCCCACCATCCCTCCTCCCTCCAACCATGTACTATTCCCAACAGCTCACGCACTCGGGAAACAACCCACAAGCCAGCGACCACGTTCCCGGTCAGCCAAAACACCTCCCGTCTCTCAACTCCATGTCCGTACCTGCTCTCCTCCGAGAACAGTCCGTCCCAGACTACCGACACGGTCCAGCCATTGCTCCACCCTATCCGTCATCCTCTCACTCGCATCTTCTTTACCAGTCATCCCATAATGACCACCATCACCTTTCCCAGGATCTCGAACCTCATTCAAACTGGAACCACCTCCCATACGCGCTCGAGCAGACCGTTAATCCAGCTCCTGAGCGAGACCACATTCATAGGTTTGCTCCATCGCACCAGCACCCCCACGACACGTACCATCGTGCAGACGAAACGCGTGCGTCAATGTCCTCTTTCATCCAAGTTGACAACCCCTTTTCGGCGGGCGCGCAACTCGAACATAATCTTGTTATCCCTCCAAATGCCAACTATATATCTAGACAACGGCTGACTGTCGAGCCTCCCTCTCCTTCACCATACCCTTTGCACACGCCACAATCCTCTACTCATTCTCTATCTGAGCATACGCAGACGCAGACGCCCCGTCAGACTCCCGCAGAAGACGAGCCTTCCGCCACTTCTCAACAGAAAAAATCGCGCAGGGCAAAGCCACATATCGATCTGGCTCCAGACCAGCCCTTGACGACGCAAGGTAAACCACGGGCGAGGGTCTATGTAGCCTGTATCCAGTGGTTTGTCTCACTAGTATCGAGTTACACAGTGGTGCTGATGTTCTGTGTGCCACTCGTGTTATTATAGCCGTACAAGAAAAATTCGCTGTGATGGAGCAAAGCCCGCGTGCCACAACTGCGTGCGACGCGCCAGGGTAGACGATGCATGCTCTTATGATGTCGCACCAAAACGAAGGGGCCCAGACAAGGTACCCGGTGCAAGACAGCGCATCACGAGGGAGGCAAGGATGGGCAGTACCGATTCCACTATGAGTACACATAGGCGGCGCCGGCGAAGGGACGAGGGGGTTGCGAACGAAAATAGCACTACGATATCAGAGGACACGAGCGGAAGAGATGAGGGTATGGGTGGGGCTACACATTCGACCTCGCCAATGTTGACGCTACCACCCCTCCGCCCACCTTCTCTCGCGCTGGATCCCCATATCACGCCCTTTCCCGGAGGTCCCGGTAGCTCCATAGACGTCTCCACCTCCGCACGGACACAGATACACCACGAAGCATCGTCATCAACGTCAGCAGCGGTGTTAGACCCAGGGTTTGAGTCAGTCATCCCAAGTTCTGCCCAGGATTTTGCTGAAGACATTCTGTACACAACAAATACCCAGGTATTAACTCGATCATTCTCACCACGCATCTTCTCACCCCTCTCATGTCGCCCGTGACTGAAGGGTCTATACGACGTTCAAACACTTGGTGGGATCGACGTCGCTGTGGACCCCCCGCCCTTTCCAGTGCCGTTCCCGGCACTGCAAGCTCCACCACCAGACAGTGTGGGTAGTCACGGGTATTTAGTGCCCACATTTGTAACCCCACCACAGCAGATGGAAGGGGAAGATGGCAGTGACAATCTGGACATCATTACATTCGCATCCGAACCCTCCGTTGAGTTTACCCGAAAAACATGGTGGGACTCGCTCTTGGCCGTGTACACAACTGATCTATCTGGTCACCCCATTTCTATATCTCTAGCACATACACTGACATCTACCGAGCGCCACCGGGCCACGGTCCACATCATGAATGATCTTCGTTTCTTCTTCCGCACGACCAGCCACTGGTTCTCGTTCATCAATGTTCCCTCCTTCCTATCGGCTTTCATCGATCCGAGGAAGAGGGGGCAGATGCAACCGAGCTTGGTGTATGCTGTGCTCGCGATTTCAACGAATATGCAAAGTTCGGATGTCGGATTGGGCAGGGAGGGGAGAGAGAAGGCATTGAGATTGAGAGATGCTGCGCAGGGCGCATTGGATGCGAGTTTATATGCAAGGTGGGTGGACGAGGAGTTGGCGCAGGCTGCTTGGGTAAGTTTTCTACCCATCTGCCTTGAGGCATGTGACTGACTAAGATGTCCAATATGCAAAGCTGTTATCCTTTTTTGAGATATCTCCGCATCCACTTCACTCAAACACACGGGCGGTGTCGAGCATGTTCATGCTTGATACGATTATTCGAACACTATCACTTACACTTCTCGACGCCGATAATCCTGCTGTGATACGGTTTAAGCCTAAGACTGTCCCTACAGTTTCGCTTGCACTGTGCCAAGATTCAATCGCATCGTGGGGCAGTGATCCCAGTTTTGCGACCTCTGCGAGCCAATACAACTCCTCTGATCGCACTGCACCATCCTATCCTGCGTGCGGCTGCTCTTGCCTCTCCCTCTCTCTTGGCCATCGTTGGTCCGCCGCGCGCGAGTATGCGCCACTGTGGATGGCGACCCCGGGGTGGGATGATGCCTGGACACCTGGAGAGATCAGCAAGGAAACATGTCGGCGGCTGTGCTGGCACTCGATGATGCTGGCTGCAGGGTTCATGTCCTATATGGATGCGTCGAGGCGAGTGATGCCGGAGTTTTTCGTTGGGGATCCTGCGAATGTGCGTCGTCCTACTTGCCTCGACTTGTTGTCGATGGTTGATCTGGTTTCTAATTTTATTGTGATGGTAGATGGCACTCTTGTTCCCTGGTGAGGCGGTGACCCCGGCTCCGCACGTAATGTCGTACTCGGCGAAGGACACCGTATGGGCACTTAATTATCGCACGATATTACTCTGGCAGAGTTGTTTGCGGATGCGGAGTAATGTGGATGCGAGCGATGCGGAACGGGCGAGGTATGGCGTGAATGCATGGCTGGAGGCGGATGCGCTCGAGAAGGCCTTTAACTCACATACGTGTGGACTAGAGAAGACGTATATATACCAAGGGAGGGAGTACTTGTTCAAGTGAGTGTCGTTCTTTTTTCCTGGTTACGGTATCTCTTGTGGGACAGTGAGGCGATTGACTGAATGGATTGGATGAAACAGCGTGCGGTTCACGATCTCGAACGAGTTTCAGCAGTACATTCCAATCGTGACCATGTATGTACAGTCCTTCATCCCTCTGGTCCCACGAGCTCACCGACTGTCACAATCAGTAATGCCAGCGGGGTTTTCTACCGTGAAAAGGCGGAGGAATGGCGTAAGTCATTTTTTATGCGCACGAGACGACGCTTATTGGGTCTGGGGTTGGCAGTGAAAAATCAAGCGGACGTGGCGCAGCGCATTCTGCATGGGATGAGCGCCGTGACGGGGCAGACGCAAACGATCCTTCATAGACCCTTGTTTATATTTTGGTTCATGGGCCAGATTAACAGGTACCTGATTACCATTCCCAGTTCCCTTAACTAACGAGATGTTCCACGTTTCTGTAGGGCTCTGCTACTTTGGGAACGAGATAACTCGCTGACCCTCGCTATCGATGTGTGTGTTGCGCTCTTTAAACCGATCGACTATCTATCTGAGGTGTGGCCTTGTCGAGGTGTGTTACTCTTCTTTCTGTTTCCTTCCTTTGCATGTCGATCAGTGTGCTGATGCCATTTCTTATTTGATCCCCTTGATGCTATTGATGTTTGATGGGTGGACCGACGATCAGAACAAAGACGCAAGGCTAAGACTCTCAGGGAGCAGCTGACGCGAGCTTGCAAAGTGACTGGAAGACCACTGCCATTGGCTTGTTATTTGGGTAGTGATACGGATGTGATGTAGATTTCCACCAAGGCTGGTGTGTTCATTCATTTTTCCACCCTTCCTTTTTCTTGTGGACATGTAATACGCACTGTTTCATTCTCAGTAATCTGTGTAGATGCTACATCTATGTTACACTATACATCGTACCTGTGTTCTATGTACTTACCCTTGTCAAGTTGTAGACTAGATAGATTCTTCCCATATTTGTAACCTGATATTACTAATACCTAATCAGGAATATCAATTTCACTCACTCTAATAATTAGCTCAGCTGGGCAACTCGTAGTACTCCATTCACCATCCCAAGGACAAGACGACAACGTGCACATGGAACGGGAAGGCGTAGTCGAGCAGTATGATGTCGAGATGGAAACTGGCATACGACTAGACATGCCTTTCATAGCGGATCATCGTGGACACCGACCGCCACCACCACCAGGCTTTGAATCATCCTCGACGACCGTGAAACGGGCTCGTTCTCCTTCACTTGAGGGTCTAGACAGTGCTATAGGGAGGAAACGCTTTAGAGAGGAGGGAGATACATTGTCACCGCCGTCGAACTGTGAGGTACAAGGGGCTGGCTCCTCTTGTCCATCCCCAAGTACTTCCTTTCCCACATCATCGTCACAACCAACTGCCACAATGAAATTCACTACCCTCGTCAATGAACTTGCGCAAGAGCTGCAATGTGGATGCTGTGCTGAGCTGGTATATCACCCAGTAGTGGTGTCACCTTGTCAGCATTTCTTCTGCGGCAGGTACGTATGCAATGGTCTTGCCTAGTGGATAGGGGTATTGATGTGCACGGTTAGCTGTTGTTTCCTCTGGATCAAGGTAGAGTTTCTTCTTCCTATTCTTTCCTATTGTCACGTCCCTGCCACCGGTGTCTGCAAACCATGGGTGATCATCAGGATCAGCTCCTGCTCCTGGCATTACTTTCTCGAGCAAGGAATGAATTCGCATGCTGACATTTAGCATAGAACGGCGGGACAAGTTGCCCAGCATGCCGTGGGGCATCTAGAGACGTGACGCACTCACGACCTCTTCAAGCGATGGTCGACGTCTTACTCCGCTCGGACCCTTCCCGGATACGCGCAGAAAGAGAACGAATGCAAGCGGACGAGGTGTACAAGCCCGGCCAACCGATAAGGGTGTGTAGCGTACAATGCGCATCCTCTACAACTGACGTTACTATTCGGCACCAGATTCCATCACCACGCGAAGCATCCGCATCACCTGAACCCAATTTCAATCATAATCCAGAATACGTTCGGCCGTGCCCCCATTGTGCATCAGAGAATCAGTATGGGTGGAGGTGTCCACAACCAGTTATTGATTATGCAACGGACCCAGAGCGAGCGTGGCATGTCGATGACGGTGCTCCGCCCGGTCATGCATATTGTGGAAACTGGTATGAAGCCAGACATAGATGTTGATACACATGTTGATGTGCCTACTGCTTAGCGAAAACCTCCTCGCGTTGAAAGCCCCTAACACGACTAAATGCGACTTTTGCCAAGTATCCTTTTGTGGCATCTCCGTTCACGAACGGTGTGTCGCGCTGCCACTGAACTCTCAACAGCCTCAAGGCATGAATGACATTGCGGATTTCGTGCAATCGTCGGAGATCTACGACTGTTTCGATAACAACACGGCTGAAGTCGAAATCATGTTAGATTTCCTGGCCACGCGGCAAATCTCCCCCAAAGATATATACCGAAATGTCAGCTCCTAAATTATAGTGTGTGCATGCATGACACTTATTGGTTCCTAGGTTGCATTGTACATCCAGGCTCAGCCAAGTGGGTTCAGACCGTTGATAGAACTGGAAATCTTTGTGGAAAGTCATCATGTGGCGGGAGGAACAGATGAAGATCCGAGTGCACCTAGAGCACTCATTTGCAGGCATTGTGCGACAGAGGTCCTTTTGTGGGGACTGAAGGAATGGTGGGTTCGGGAGCGAGATATCGCATATCAGAACGGTCAACTTCCTCGCAGACCGGACTGCCAAGCTGGCAGTGGCTGCGGTCAACAAAAAGATCTCGGTGCGCCATTTTGGCTCGAGTACCTTCTCGCCCCGACTCACGTTTCTATATCCTCCACCAATGAAGCTCATGCAAAGGAGTGTACGTTCTTTCATGTCAAGGAAATTGGTTTGCAGTGTCTAACGGCGTTTTTTGCTCTAGTCAACCACATCATATCACAACCACCTATGGATCACGACACAGCTGCACGGACTAATCATGGCGTAGAACAAGACACGGGTACATCCAACAACAGTGGTAATAATGATGACGACCCAGATGACCGTCGGCCCCGTGTCGGTGGCAGCACGGCCGCCGACTACGCATTGTCAGAGTGGGCAGATGCTGTCAATGCAGCGACAGCGGCGGTATCAGCTGCTTCGGTGCTTCTTTCAGATATTGCTGCTGGTCAGGATTGAGTGTGATGACTAGATTCACAATGTTAGCCTGTCTGCTCGTTTGTTGAGTTCAAGCCAGTTCTAGTGTGATGGTCTGAAACAACAGGGTGCACATTCGACTGGGGTACGTTGTGCAAATGTCTATAATAACAATAGATATACAAGGACTGGAAGGTATCCAAGAAGTAATGACAGTGACCATCAAATATCCACAGTGTAATGACAGCAAAGACATTCATACAGAAACAAATTGTAACACAACAGCAATAGGAGCACAGCGAGAAAAAAAGCAGACAAAAAAAAGCATAAAGTCTAAAGCACTGCGAGGCCATCATACATGGAGCGCTCTTCGTCCCATCGTCGACCGCGTGCACCTTGAGAATGAATAGAACGCTTGTCTTGTTCTAGCATCTTGCGTCTCCGGCGTTCCTTCAGTTCTTCCGCCAATCGTTCCGTTCTTGCTTTCTCCTCCGCCTTTTTCATCCTCTTCGCTTCCGCCCTGCGGGACTTCGCCTCCTTGGCTTCTTCCTTCTTCGTGTCTCTTCTCGCCACCACGCTTGTAGTCAGCGATATCGACGGGGGATCTGCCTGCGACTGCGATGATTGCCTGGATCTGGACGTGATCTTATTCAACGAGGTCTTGACAGTTCGCGTGCTTGGAGTGGGGGTGGAGCGGTTGGGCACTGGTTCCCGATCGAGATCCTTGCCCAACGAGGGAAGCGGTGACGACAAGGGAGGGAAGTGGGTCGGAAGAGGCGGTACGTTGAGTCGCAAGTGTTCGACGTTGCGGGTTTTAGTGGGTCGCGGGTCGATCGCCTTGGGCATACGCGCCGTAGATTTCTCTACATCGGAGGAGACATCGATGGGGGCGAATATGATGCTGCCAGAGCTCTGAGACAGCCTGCGGGGACTACGCTCCACAGGAGAGCGTTCTTCAATAATGGTTGGGTGACAAGGGAGGGCATGATCGATAGGGGTTTTGAGTGTCGCGGGAGAGTGAGGCTGAGAGTATGTAGCGCTTGAGCGGGAGCTGAACGAGGTAGAGGATGACAAGGAGGGTGTGTCGCTGTCACTGGTAAGGACACTGACGCCAGTGTTGGAACGCGCTCGCAGCCGACTGCGACGGGGAAGACTGAAGTATGTAGGAGAGTACGTAGGAGAGAAGGACCAAGAGGAATCGGAAGACGGTTCCTGTTCCGATTCCGAGTTTGGGCTGGGAAAATGTGCATCGAAAGGCGGAGAAAGTGGCTCCTCGTGCTCTAAAAGGAGATGTGACTTGGTGGTCGTCTTCGCAATGGCACGAACGATAGAGTTGATTTCGGCATCGAGATAATCGTCGCAAAGGTCGTCTAGTGCAACGCCGCTGAAGTCTTCATCCTCAGGGAAAGTGGGCAAGTCACCGACAGAAGGGGAGAGCAAGTCAGCGAAAGCACACAGTTCTAGGTCTGTATGCGTCGAGATGATGCTGGCTGCTCTTCCTGAACGAGAAGACATTGTGCGCCTGCGTCTTGGTGGCGTGACAGTTGACTGGGACGTCGTAGCTTTATGTGTCCGTTGCTTTATATGTTGAGGTTCTGTCGCGGTCCTATCCGATGTTTGACGTGATGGATCAGTCATACGAGAGGTGCCAGCTACATATCACCCGAAAAGGTCACACCATCAGAGATCTATGTTCCTAGCCATGCTGCAGTGTATGCGCCCTACTCACTCTGGTGTAACAAATGGCCCCTGGCGTTTGAAGGCGTACCCTGCTGTTCAACAGCACCAGGGGACTTTGCATCTGAGGCTCCCCGATAGCGATTGGGAGATCCCAGCGCATCGTCTGAACCATGATGACCTTGGTGGTCGCCATCACCTTGGTCCTGATTCTGTTGACCTCCACCTCCACCTTTGCTATCTGCACGCGACCGACCTGTGCGTCTTTGGCTGTACGCCTAATAGGTATGATGGACATTTCAGTTTTTCAGCCACTTTAAAAATCCAGCCAAGCTTCCACATACCATTACCGTTTTCAGTGCACTGCGGACCAAATCAAGTAATTATTGTGAGTTCGGATCACGACTGCTGTCAAAGAAACCCACCGGATTTGTAGACTCCGACAGCTGCACAGTGTGGCAACCTCGTACACACCCACGGACGTCTGGTTTGATAGTGCACGGTGCATGGCGTGCTTCACTAAGGACTCCAGGTGGGCGATCCGATACGTACTCGAAAGGACCAACAACTGGCTCAACACCGCTGGTGCGAGCTGCAGGGGAGTAATAAGAGCCAGCGAGTAGAAATATTGAAGTAGCGCCACGGTGATGGGGTACGGTTCTGATAGGTTGAAAGCCCGCGGCGTTAGGCGTGGGTCAGGTCGTGCCTCTGACGATTCGGGCGCTCCTGGCAGGTCTGGTAGTCCAACATCCATGGAGGTCGGTGGCATTATTTCAACGGTTTGCTTGGCACGTTCAAGAAATTTTATCCGCTGTTCCTTGAACCACGGCCACCTTTCTTCCAGAACCTTTCTTGAACATTTGATTTTGCGGCCATCATCGCAAATAATATCGAAATCGGCTAAGGCAGTTTCCTCAAGCGCAGAAAGGCCAAATTCCTGCATTGGGATATCAAGCAGCAAAG
>Ga0307516_10003577_pt1 | contig 19826 bp, 19 predicted proteins | sample 19_EM_MG_FD_203310 | JGI IMG/M metagenome (GOLD analysis project Ga0307516, IMG submission 203310) | Populus trichocarpa ectomycorrhiza microbial communities from riparian zone in the Pacific Northwest, United States - 19_EM | ecosystem: Host-associated > Plants > Roots > Unclassified | place...
TGGTAAATTGTTAATTATAATTTCTTTTTTATCATAATGGAAGAGTTGAACCCAAATTTAATATAATTGAAGTACTCCAAGGATATATTATCACCACAACTATCATACTTATTAAGAAAAAAAAAGTCATAATTTATTTATGGTAGATGAGACTCTTAAAAAACAACTTTTATGCCGAAATAGATTTACGTGTTCATTTCTTTGTTTTTGTTTTTATATTTTTATTTCTTTGTTTTAAAAATATTTTTAAAAAATTTAAATTTTATTTATTTATTTAAAATTAATATGTTTTTAGTATTTTTAAATTATTTTGATATGTTAATATCAAAAATAATTTTTAAAAACTAAAAAAAATATTATTTTAATATATTTTAACATAATTTTATTTTTAAAAAATAACTACAACCACGCTATAATAAATTATTAATAAAAATCACATTGATTCTATATATAAATAAAAAAAGCAAGTTAAAAATCCGGTAAACGATGAGAGAGTCACAGCTGGACAATGGCAAGGGGTGGCATCTGGCATCTGGCCATTTGCCTTTTGTATATCTGCATTTATTTATGCTTCTCTACCGTCACCTTCATCTTTCCCTCCTCCTCCCCCCGCATAAGCTTCCACCAGCCTCCTCCTTTCAGCATGCCTCTCTCTCTCTCTCTCTCTCTCTAAACTGGTGAAGAGCTTATAGCTAACACTAAACTTGCTTTTTCATGTGAACTTGTATTATAACCTTCCTTCCAATGATTCCAAGCTTTAATCACCCTCACCTTCTCGCTCTCTCTTCTTCTCGAAAACTTTCCCTTCTCAAACATAATCTTTCCTCTCCATTCCTCCCTTTTCCTTCCTCTCTCTCCAAAATCTTCTCATAAAATCCAAGAAATTATATATATATATATAGACACACACACACACACTCCCTTTCTCAAGCTTTCTTCTTTCTCCTCAAAATCTCTCTCTCTTAATTCCAGCTATTGGCCTCTCAAAAAGCTCTCTCCTTTCTCATCAAAACCTCTCTCTCTCTCTAATTTACCCCTCCAAGCTCACGCTTTTCTCTTGAAAGCTCCACTCTTTTCCAAATCTACAAAAAAACAAATCCCTCTCCAAACCCAAGATCAACCCAAAAAGATGTTTTTCTGTTGTGGAGTAGAATCTGTAGTTATACTAGGCTTCGGTCGCTGGGCTTGGAAGCGTTGCACATACATTGGTGCTAATGACAGTGCAAACTGGACCTTGGCAACCCCAGAAGAGTTTGAACCAATCCCTCGTATGTGTCGTTTAGTTCTTGCTGTCTACGAATCAGATCTTCACAACCCTCAATTCATTCCTCAACATGGCTACCGCTTAAACCCAGATAGGGTTATTAAGCGTGTAACTTATGAACAAACACAAGGGCGTGCCCCTCCTTATATAATTTACATAGATCATGATCATAAAGAGATTGTTTTGGCGATTCGGGGATTGAATTTATACAAAGAGAGTGATTATAAAACGTTGTTAGATAATAGGTTAGGAATGCAGATGTTTGATGGAGGTTTTGTGCATCATGGGTTGTTGAAGTCTGCTGTTTGGTTATTGAATGAAGAAGGGGAGACATTGAAGAGGTTGTGGGAGGAGAATGGGAAAGTGTATGATATGGTTTTTGCTGGACATTCTTTAGGGTCTGGCGTAGCGGCTTTGTTAACTGTTATTGTGGTTAATCATAGAGATAAGTTAGGAGGGATTCCTAGGGAGAAGATTAGGTGTTATGTTATGGCTCCAGCGAGGTGTATGTCACTTAATTTGGCTGTTAAGTATGCTGATGTTATTCACTCTATAATTTTGCAGGTGTGTTTTGTTTGATGATTTGTGTTTTTTGGATGTTTGTGTTTGTTGAATTAATTAGTTTTGTGATTTCATTTGATCTGTGATGCCAATGAAAGCTACTAGTTTTTGACAGTTTTGTGTGTTTTTTTCTGGTGCTGATTTGTCAAAAGTTTGATTTATGTTGAGTTTTTGCTGGCAAGATGTTTTGAGGCTGAGTGCGTGTCCCTGCAGTTAATATCGTTTTAAGAGGTGATGAATATTTCATTTTAACTATGGTGCTTTCGTAGTTTAAATGCCTGGGAACGCAGAAGCTATTGATCTGTGTTTCATGTTGTATGATGGGCGACTTTGGGGCATAATAACTGATGATTGGTGCAGGTAGTACTTTGTCTCCCAGGCAAATAAAATGAACAAATCATCATTCTCTGAGCATGTGCATGTCTTAATCAAACCATATTTATGTGAAAGTAGTTTAGATGCCAGTACTTGATGTTTGCTGTTATTTATTGAATCTGTGATATAATAGCGTATTAATTTACGTAGATCATTCTATTTTAGTGTTGAAGGCACGAACTTGATATAAACTTACTGTTTTTATCCAGGATGATTTCTTACCAAGAACAGCTACTCCATTGGAAGATATCTTTAAGTCAATCTTCTGGTTGGTATTTCTTAATTTTATATCATCATAGAGTCTATGGTGCCTTTCATTTTGTCATGCAAATCCCCACCCTAGTAACTTAGTGCATTGAGTTACTATTATCATCTCTTAAACCAGGTGTTGATCCTTTGGACAGCTTGCCCTGCTTGTTGTTTTTGGTTTGCTTGAGAGATACCTTCATTCCAGAAGGTAGAAAGCTTAGAGATCCAAGAAGACTTTATGCTCCTGGACGAATGTATCATATTGTAGAGAGAAAATTTTGCAGGTAACATGTTCAATTTATCAGTTTTGTTGACCAAATGCATTAGCCTACCATTGCCCTAACCATTATACAAACTTGCAAATCTGTGATTGCAAATAATCACATGCATTTTGATATAATGTATAGACCATAGTTAGTTTCTAACATCCTGTTATTGCTAATATAGTCCTTACCTTTAGAAATTATAAAAATCTTCTATTGTTGCTCAGCCCTTATTCTGTCTCTCTCTATAACACGGTCACACACAAACTGCCCATTAGGTGGTCTGCTTCTAGATATTCTTCCATCAACTTATAATCCACTCGTTCAGGGAGGTTGCCTGGTCAATTGATTATAACTTGATAAAAATGCAGTTTAATCATTCAGCTATCCATTTTTGTGAGCCACCTTTTGTTTATATAGTGTGCTTATCATCATTGGGTTAAAGTTGACTTTGAACTAACTATAATCTCCCTAATTTGGTGTTTGTTCATCATAAAGTTATTTCTCCCTAATTTGGTAGTATATGCTTACTGAAAACTATTGTGCATGTCCTTAAAACTATGTCCTCGTTCATGTTGTCACAGATGTGGGAGGTTTCCACCAGAGGTCAGAACTGCCATTCCTGTAGATGGAAGATTTGAACACATTGTCCTATCATGTAATGCCACATCTGATCATGGAATTATTTGGATAGAAAGGGAATCACAGAAAGCCTTGGAGGCAAGCTCTTGCTTTTGATAAAATGTTTATGTTCCATTTCATTTACAATAATTTGGAGCAGTAAATAGAAATAAATAGTTTTACTTTTTAGTATCATACTGCAAAAGCATTTCTTCCTGCTATTTAGCCATTTAGTTAGAGTGCATGCTCGCTTTTTTCTGATCCAAAGAAGGTTATTTGGATAAAGCATTTCAACCATGTGGTGATGTATGTCTCTCCATCTTTCTCCATCACAGATACATACATGCCTGCCCACGGCTTATACAGACATCATCCTATTTTAACTGCAACTCTAATGCTTTTCTGCGACTTTGATTTTTTATACCCTTTTCTCCTTGGGGACAAACCTCCCCACAGTTCTCCCCATTAATTCAAGTCAGGGATATGCATCTTGCACCACAGGGCATTGGCATTTCTAATCTCTCTGTTTCCTCAGTCTTTAATTTAATTACTGAGATTTTGTAGTAGTTCTTACTATCAACTGCCTGAAGCCAGTCTGCAAGGAGCGTATCCAAGAATTCCTAAAATTGGCTCCCCTGTTATTGAAAACCGTGATTGTGTCTACAAGTTGCATGAGAGGGGATAAATTTTTGTTTTGCCCTTAAATTTCCAGGGCTCAACTTCTTTTTCTGTTGAATAGTTTACTGACTGTTAACAATATTAATTTTCCACAGAAAATGAAGGAAATCAGTTCTGAAACCATCACAACTCCTCCGGATGTACAAAAATTTGAAAGGATGCAGACAATTGAACAAGAACACAGGGATGCATTGGAAAGAGCTGTCAGTTTAAATATTCCTCATGCTGTGGCCACCCCTGATGCAGAGCCCTGCATGGATAATGATGCAGAACCCTGCATGGATAATGGAACAGTGCCTTCCCAGTCCGAGGGTGAACAAGCCTCGAAAACTAAATCTACCTCCAGTGGTGGAAAGACTAACTGGGATGAAGTGGTTAAAAAACTTTTCAAGAAGGGCGAGTCGGGACACCTTGTCTTAAACAAAGATGTAACTGCTCTAAATAACATTTCTGTTGTTCAACCTTCGTGAATACACTTAATCTTTCTTTCAATCTTTTAGTAAGAACTGAGAGTTTGTGTATCTTGTTGCCATAATGCCATTCAACCCCTGGTTTGTTGCACCTGTGCAAGAAAATGAGGAACAGAAGCAGAATTGCACCCGATCCTTTGTAGATACATTATCTTCTGATTCTTCATGTGTTTGTCTCGCCCGGAAGGGGCTTTCCATTAGATCTGGAAGGGGCTTTTCATTAGATCCGGCAGCTAAGTTCTGATTTGGTTCATGCTATTTGTCATTCACAGTATGCAAGATCATGCAGAGTTTAAAGATGAAGAACAGAAAAACCCTTGCAAATAGTAGATCAACCCGCTGCTTTAAAATTGTTCAAGGATCACCTCAGCTCATTAACTCGTCCTCCATAACGAATTTGTACGCGATAAACTTGTCGTTATCAATCAGTCGAATGTTTCAAGCATCTAGCCTGAAGGCATTACACGAGCAAGCAAGCAATAGGTGACTTGTTAATAACATAATCCTCTCTTGATGGGAAGCAAAAGCGTGAAGGAATTCAAGTTTTTCATCAACATGCCTCAATTTCTCGGAAGAAGACTAGTCAACTGGAATGAGGGGCAATTGTTAAATAAACTGCACTACTTGGCCATGAATGTTTAACCATCCTACCACGTTATTATGCTATATAGCTCCGAGGAGAATGAGCCAGTCGTGTTCATAAAAGTTTCTCATCCATGATTAGTCTTGAATGATTATATACATTCTTTGATTATTAAACAAATTGTCTATCATTCGGGCAATATTGTCTTCGTGTGAGCACACGTTTCTCGTCCAACATAACAAGTGAACGGATTTTGGAGCTTGGATCGCTATTATTACAACTGAGCTGTCTCATGGCCCATGCTGGTGTAAGAAACAAGACAATCCAGGATTAACGCAGCTAAAACCTGAATAAACTCTTTTTTTTAAAAGAAATTGTTTTTTACCGAGTCAGGTTTAAAGTTTTTTAAAAATTATTCTTTATCAAGATTAACCATGGCATGGCATGGATGCCCCTCCTTTTGTGTGACTAGCTTGTTCAATGTTCATCAAAATAAACAAAACAAAAGAAGCATTATGACTCTCATTTTTAAACATAAGCAGGTAATGGTGGCCATGCTAATGAGGATTCTTAACTGAAGTTGATATCTAAAACGAACCAGTGGGGCACACCAACTCCATCAAAGACATCAAACTTGAAATTAAAAATTTAATTCCTTGCTTCGACTCTCAATCTTAATATATGAAAGCTTGAATGCTCAATACCATGTTAACAGTGTATACAGAAAAATATAAACAACAACGGTAAAATGAGGATGATTACGAGATGAAAAAAACAACCAACATTCTCATTTACAATAACGCTTCCAGATATAGTGTTAAAAGTCACGAAGCAGAAAGGGGAATAGCTACCATCACTGCAATTACCATAAGTTTGTGGATCTAAAAAACATAAACACCAGCTGATACTATGATGTCTAGTTGTGATCAGCTTTCAAATTTAAGTTTGCATGGCTTCAGCATGATAACTTTCCAATTCCTTATCCAGGTCATCTACTGACTTCTCAGCAGGTTGTTTCTTCCCACGGCCTCGGCCTCGACCCTGACCCTGACCCTGACCCTGAGCACGACCGCGACCACGGCCATTTCTCATACCATTCCTTGGACCCCCACCCCCACGACGGCTCTGACTGCACAGATTCAGCAACACATATATCACATTATTGTTCATAACAATATTAACACAAACAGAAATCCACACCAACAGGTCATAGAATATGCTGATGTTAAAAAAAATGTTAGCCATGGCAGGTAACATGAAACAAAATAGTTTTTCAAGCAACCTAAAACTGATACCCGTAAACTAATTGTCAAACAAGACTAAGGAATTGAATCAACATGCAAAGCAACCACCTCTACAGTCAGAAAAAGCTTACCCAGAACCATGATTATTCACAACACCACCTCTTCCACGACCTGGTCCAGGCCTGCATAATTTTCAAACTATAAATGGAAGTCTGCCGAAAATACAATTAACCTTCAGGCAAAAGCTTCAAATTAATGCTTTCCATCACACCTTCAAACATGAAAAGTGCCAATACATGAAAGATGCTCATCATGTTTTCCAGGATTCCAGCCAAACAACTGGTAGATGTACACATAAAAAGCTAATTTTTCATTGATAAGCTGAAGCTACCATTCCCTTCTCATTCAACAGCAAAATCAGCCACAATTAAATTGTTTAAGAAAACAGAAGCTTGCTACCCATTAAAATGTTGAAATGTTCTCCATCGAACTTCTGAAACTGGTATCTTGCAAAAACATTCAACAGGTGACCAGAAAAAGCCCTAACTTCCCATGGAATGGCAGATTCAGATAGAGCATGCAACAAATTTCAATCGACCTCAGGAATCACATCATGAAAAGAAAGACAAGAACAAAACCACATACATCATAACAACAGTTCTCTTCTTCTTTCCATTTGCTCCAGTAACATTCACTCGAGCTGAAATAGGCACCTCTGGATTGGCACCCACAATCTCAATCTTCATAGGCCTTCCATCTAAAAGTACATTGTTATACTTCTTAAGAGCAGAAAACGCATCACTTCTTCTGGTATACATAACTTCAGCTGAGCCCTGTCACCAAGCGATCAACGTTAGAAATTCCTATCCAGAGAGATCACTTAGAAACCAAAACTGCAACAGACAATGACAAGATTAAGAATCATGGTTATGAATCCGACAGCAAGTCAAACTAACAGAACTGCCAACGACATTAAAACCCACTAAATAATCATGGTTATGAATTTGTGAGGCGGACAATGATTTCAAGGCACACACGTGATCCAGGCATCAATGTCTTGAGGCACCATATCCAATGGCCAGTATACATATGATTAAACAATCTAAGCATTTGCATTGATGAACATTTTTTATTACACAGCTATGGAAATACTTCTTGATCTTAATAACACTAGAGTGCATTTGGTGAGGAATAAAGCACGTCAATCATTACCCTAACAAAAAACATGTAGCTAACAATTGCCCCTACAAAATGCTAGTGGCATTTAACATCAATAAGTTTAGATATTAAGAAATAGAACTTACAGTAGAGCGACCATTTTTGTCATAGTGAACAGCAAATCGTTTCAAGTCTCCAATCTCTGCAAAGAGCTCCTGCAGTTCCCAGAAAACTTAGTTTAGAAATCCATTACAGCACACAAAGCATCTATGATGAAAACATACAGCTTAACTAGTACCCTTATGTCTTCATTGGTCACGCCATAATCCAAGTTTGAAACATATAACTTGGTTCCAACTTCTAATCCTGTTATCCCTGCAGCTCTAATGCTATCCTCAAGCAAATCATGCTGCCAGGGCAGACTCCTAATTCGGCGGGAAGGCTGGTGATATTAAATAGAACATGTCAGCTTATTTCCATAACAAGATCACCATCTTCAATATCAATCTCACTTGATGAAATTTTCAAAAGATAAAAAGAAACTGCAGTTTAGTAAAAAGCTCAAGCAACCATGTGTCCAAACTTCAGGAGGTTGAATTAATAGATGGAAGATGGGAGTGAGGAATTCGACCCACTGCGTGCAAAAACCAGTGCTTTGATATTGGTGAGAGCTCCAGTTCTGAAGTTAAGCGAAGGAACTCCTTTGCAAAAACACCATGAACTAGGAGAGATGGGATCTCGCACCGAACAAATTCCAAACATAGCAAGAGGATCCATTCCATCTAAACAAGTGATAACTATATAATATGGATTATATAGAGGTCTAATTGTTAACTGACATTATGTTACTGGTGTGAGCTCTGGTCCAAAATATTCACCTAATGAAGCCGAGTAAAATGCTAGGAAGTAGCACAATAACTGAATGTGAACCAGAATAACTTCTGCACAGACTTATGTCATCAGATCTGTGGCAAAATCCCCAGTATATAGCCCCACAACCCACAAGTACAACTAAATCCCCAAGATAATGTTATAAATGCTACGAGCTGTAATGCTTTAGTGGATGAGGCCAAAATGAGCTTCTCCATGAACAAATAAATATTAAGATCCACTGCATTTTGACTTCCTAGTTTCTAGAGCATAATGGAGATCCCTTGCATTTGGATTTCATAGTCCTAGAAGGTTCTGAATCTTATGCATAAACCATCCACAGTTTTGAGCTTGCCTTGGCAATTGAGTATTTTGGTGGCCGAGCATTCACTGAGAGAGGGCCTCTACGAACCGCCCCTGACATCCTTCCATTATTAAAGAACCTACCAGGTCCACGATCACGGCCACGACTGGCCCTGCCTCGTCCTCTACCTCTCTCTCTGTTTTTCTTTATAATGTCATCAAGAGACATGTCCACAGTTGTAGCCATTGAAATTGCAGCAACAGCACAAACTTTTTTTGAGCAAATGAGTAGCAAGTAAACCTGCAAAATGCAGATACAAGAAAAGAAAAAACAATGCAATGGTCAGTATCAAAACTTTGGCATAATAAAATAATACATGCATATTCATCGTTCACCAATAGCCCCTTAAAGAAAATCTTTTGGAGCAGTTACAGACAAAATAAACGAAGGACCACAACAAATTAACAGTAGAAATTGTTCATATTCCACCCTTGTTACATATATAAGCAAGCAATGGTGAGCCCGATCTTAGAAAATAAATATTCCCCCGATCTTCATCACCAACCAAAATATCACGCAGAGAAATAGAATCCACATATTTGATCACTCAAAAACTTTATAAACATAAACTCGCAAAAAAAAAGCCCAATAATTTAACAAAATGCTGGGTCAACAATATAAAAGAAACAGATCATAATTAGCATGCCAAGCTCCTCTTTCTTACCCACAAAAGAGCCAGAGTACACTGCTTCTAAACTTTTTGACAAAAAAGCAACAAAAACTACTTCAAACTGTTGTCGAATATATATTTTAAAAGTTCAAACACTCGGATTAGCACATTAACCATTCAAAAACTAACAAAAAGCCCCGAATTTCGGTTCTCCTTTTTCCACTCCAACCGTTTCATCAATATACAAAGACGTCTTGATAAATATCAAGAATAGTTAGATTCGGATCATGCACGAAGCAAAACAAAAAAAAGGAAAAAACGCTAATTGCTGCAGTTACGAATCTAAATTTTTTCTTAAGAGAACCATACTTTCAAATCTCTAAACAAACAAACAAATAGGACCAAAATAGCCACACATCAACGAAACCCTAATTCCTGCCTGTAAAAAACTGAAATAAACAGAGCTCAAAACCAAAAAAAAAAAGACTTTCAGATCCGTAAATATAGTCAATAACTTAGTCAACAAACACAAATCAAAAACCCTAGAAAATTCGAAACCCTAAAAACACAACACAGCACAGGAGAGGGAGAATACCTGGAGAGAATCAAAGATCGGAAAGAAATGTGAAGAGAGATAGAGAGAGGAGGGAGTGAGGGATGGGGATTTAGGGCTTTGAGGGGGGGATTTTATTGGGGTCTGATAAATTCTAGGGCTTTTTGTGGATTTTCTTTTTTCTTTTTTGTTTCGAGGAAGGCGGTGTGTTTGAAAAGGAAAGGAAAGGGAAAGTAAAAGGGGAAATTGAAGTTGCAAGTTTACGAGTTTATACCATGGGCGTGGATTTGTTTTAGGGTTTGTGACTTCAAGGCCCATTATCTCAATATTTTAAAGAGGCCTATGGGCCTAAATCTGTGCCGGTTTAGTAGACTAGCACCAGCTTGAATACTTTAGTTTTTAAACGTCTCAATATAAAATCAATTCAAATTAAATCTGGCATGAGATAAAATCCGGTCACTAATCCGGGCTAATTTTTTTAAATAAAATAGTATTTTTTAACAATTTTTTTAAAGTTAATTTTTACTATAGATCAAATATCAATCTGAATTTTTAACTAAATTAACTAATTTTTATTTATTTTTATTTTTTTAACCTAAATTCGATCAATTAAATCTAGGTTAAAGTTCGACCATTTGTATCTATGGTCTCCGTTCTGGATCAATCTAATTAAACTGGTCTGGGCTCAAGCCGAGCTGGGCCAGGGTGAACAATGCCTTCCCTTCCTCTCCCACTCGTCTCTCTTCGTTGAAACCACCAGGACCAGAGCGACCCAAAAAAACTCCCCCTCCTCTACTCAGTCACTTCCCCTACCTCTGCATGCTCTAATTCTCTGCTTGAGGGTTTTTTATTTCAAAATCCAAAACATGGAAAACCCTAGATTAGCCCTACTTTCTTCTTCTTCCCCAAAATTAGTTATGGGATACCCAACTTCTCTCAAAAACCCTACCACCCCTAAATTCTCCATATCCACAACCAGGCCCTCTCTTCCTTTCTCTCTCAGAATTTCCAAAACTGCCCCTCATGCTTCAATATTTTCCATTTCTGCCCTTGCCAACTCTCATGGTCACCGTAGAACCTCCAAAAATGGTAACTTTCAGTCACTTAATTACTAATTCGACATCAAAGTCTCTTCCTTTTTGTGATTTCATTTGTTGATTCTTTTGATTTTTTGTTGAATTTTGTTTCTTTTAATGATTTTGTTTGTTGGATTTTTGTTAATTTTGTGTTATAATGTGGTAGGGAAATTAGGGAGTGAATATTTTGCTAGCATTTCTTCATCTAGTGGAAAACAAACAGCTTCTGTAGGAGTTAATCCTCAGCCAGTGTCGCCACCTCCTTCGCAAATGTAATGGATTGCTTTTCGAGCCTTTTGCATTTAGCTAGGCATTCGTGTACACCAGTTATATTGGGTGTTCTTTGTTTTTATGTGTTGATGGATGCTTATTTTGTGTGTTTGTAGAGGATCACCGCTGTTTTGGGTTGGAGTTGGTGTTGGGTTATCAGCAATTTTTTCATGGGTGAGAATCACTCGTTTATATGCACCTTTATCTAGTTGTTAAGGGTTTTTATTTTCTTTTTGTGATGCTGGATTAACGTTGGGTTTTATCTAATGTACAGGTGGCTACCAGGGTAAAGGTGAGTTTTTTTTTTTAATCTCCTGCAAGGTACAAATATCTGCATGTTTTGCTTAACTTTCTGGTCTTCTTACTGAGCAACTGTGCCAATGGAATGATGACGGGGAAAATTTTTGTTGATATTATAGTACTTATTTTTTATTTATATAGAATTTCAATGCAATCACCATGTGGTGTGGCATTTATGGAAAGAAATTTGTAGCTAGGTGCTTGTAAAATTTAAGCTGTGGAAATCAGTATGTCATTGACTCCTGTTACTTGAATAGTGGAGGCTTTGTAGCTTCAAGGTTAACTTTTCCAAATCTTGGCTAAGTCATACATTTAATTCCCTTTTTCATTTCCTGACTACCTATCAATTTGTGTGCTATAGCATTGCGATTTAGAGTAAAGGTTGGGGCTGAAAGGTTTTTAGTTCACTTATGATCGGTTGTTGAGTGTTTTATACTAGTTATTTATGTGCATAATTTAGTGCAGTGATAGATGTTATGAGGGTGATTTCAGGAGGTGATATTGACACTCCAACAACGGTTAAACCACTCTCATTTACTCCATTTTCTCAAGCTGACTATAATACCCATGGAACATATATTGCTATTTATATATTAACTTTTTTGTTACTGTAATAAAGATGCCTCCAATCAATGCTTGTCACCACCATCTCCACCAAATCAAGCCAGCTATCTCCACCGCTGATTACCACCATTTCAACCCAGATCAAGCCCTTCACCACCATTCTTAGACCACAAATCCAATTCACCATCTATTCTCTCTTTGTCCATTATAATTCAAGATAAATTAATTAAGCACCAAACGAACACAAGCAACATGGTAAAGATCTGTATAGTCAACATGGTGTTTATAGGGAAGATTTAACTCCCAATGGATCTTGCAATTTTGGGTCTCTCCTGTGAGCTCCAATGGATTTGTGATCTTGCAATAAATTGGAAATTGAGGTATAATGTACCTGAGTTGATTGTGGAGTAATGAAAGGGAGTGGCTTTGGTGGCAGTGGCACCAATGGTGGAATTGTAGAGAGCATCTTGCAATAAATTTTGTGATCTTTGTCAATATTGGTTTTGTTGTTTTTCTTATGAAAATTTGACAAATATGATTGATTACTACTGGTTAGTAAATGGTGATTTAAGAAAAAGATGGTTTTTTCATTCTTGAGAGCAAAGCTGGAAAACTGAAAGGGCGATGGACATAGGGAGTCTTGATTTTATTCAAGGGAAATATGGAGAGCTTAACCTTTTCCAAGGATATATTGGTCTGTTTAGTAAAAATAAGTGCTAGTGGGAGTTTGGTTAAACATCAGGGGAGTGTGAATATCAGCTCATGGTGATTTCCTTTTGTCATCCTTTTCATTCTACAGTTTCTTCTAAGGGCAGTGACAAATCCTTCTTGTTGGGTTTCATACTGCTTGCAAGCAATTTTTTTCCCTTTTCACCTTTTTGTTGGGCTTGATCCATTAAATTTGATCTTTGTTATTTCATTCCCCTGGTCTTGCAAGACAGCCTTCTGTAGATCCAACAATGTCACACCTGTGGAATGTAATTAACTCTTATATGTTGTTTTGCAATTTAAAAAAATTTATTTTCCTTGTGTGAGAGTTGATTTGTTCAGAGATTGAGGTCTTCTGCTTTATTCCCGTTTTCTTTTCAACTCTATTGAAGGTTTATCATGCCAATTTTAAATTAAGGGACTTTTACTTATTTTGAATGAAATTTCATGTTCTTACAGTTGTTAGGTGGTTGGTGTCTTCTTTTGTGGATGGAAAATTAGTATTCCAAATTTCTATAAACTCTCAACCCAATGCTTTCTTCTAATTTGTCTTTGTCAATGATTTGTTCTAATCTGTAGTTTCAAATATTTTGAGTAATTAAATTTGGTTTCACGATAAGTGAAGCTTCTGGCGAGTTAGTTTTTTCTAGTATGTACTACCTACGACAGAACTCGTGTTTTTCAGTTCCTAGAGGAGTGGTGTTATAAAAATAACTGCACCTTATGGAATCTACTTCTCAAAAACTGGAGAACCTTTCACCTCAATGTGGGCATTTCCATTGGAACTAGTGGAATGATTTGACCTCAAATCAGAGGACCTTTAATATTCTACCTTTGACCTCAATTATATTAGTGGTATGCTTTACATTCTACTTTCACTTGTTCCTTTCTAAACTTCTTTGGCTTGATTTCATCATAATTGTTCTTTCCCTATGTATGTGACATTTTGGCCTGGCATTTATCATTTTCAGGTAAACAATATGCTCTTTGTGATCTAACGAATTAACTTTGCAAATAATATAACTAGTCATTCTAATCCTATTTTGCATGTGTGTTTATGAGTCCACGTTTCATCTCTTTGTCCAGAAATAGCTAGAAACATTGCATATTTAACTTCAATAATTTCTCTATGTTCATCTCTTCTTTCAGAATTATGCCATGCAACAAGCTTTCAAATCTTTGACAGAACAGATGAATACACAAAATAACCAATTCAATCCTGCATTTTCTGCAAGGCCACCTTTTCCATTTTCTCCGCCACCAGCATCACACCCTTCAACCTCACCTTCTCCAGCTGCTTCTCAACCTGCAATCACAGTAGACATCCCTGCTACAAAAGTAGAAGCAGCTCCAACCACTGATGTTGGAAAGGAAAAGGAGACTGATTTTCTAGAGGAAAGGAAGATAAAGGAGGAGACAAAGAAATATGGTATGACAGAATCTCTGGTTGTGAGTCCATATCTTGTTTAGGGGTTGCTATTCGGATGATTAACACAGAATCTCTGGCTGTGAGTCAAAATCTTGTTTAAGGGTTGTTATTCGGAAGATTGACGATTGATAACTGGTTATTGAAATATTGAATTTCCCTACCATTTCTATTTCCTTCTCCCTTTTTTCCTGCTTCCCCGCCTCTTCCTCTATTTCCTTCTCTGTTTGCATCACAGGCACTGTCGATTTTTCATGATGCATCATGCATGCACCCCCATAACTTCAAAACTGATTATACCTTAAGAAATGCTAACATTCGATTGCTCATTTTAATACTGGGCACTTGCTTATAGGATTTTTAGAAGTTTTCTCCATAAGAAAGTATAATGCAGCTCCTGCTTGCAGCTTTTGTGGACATTTCTCCTGAAGAAACCTCGCTGAATACTCCCTTTTCAAGTGTTGAAGATGACAACGAAACAAGCTCATCCAAGGATGTTGAGTTTGCCAAGAAAGTAAGTCTCTATCATTAAAACTTAGCGTGCCATATTCTATATTCAACATATTCTGAAGTAAATTGTTCAATACTGTCTGTAGGTCTTTCAAAATGGAGCTGCCTTTAAGCAGGGCCCAGGTGCTGCCGAGGGTTCTCAATCTACTCGTAAGTAAAAATTCAACAAAAACTACTCACTTTCCTGTATTATTATAGTTCACACTTGCTGGTTTTATGTGCCCTAAATTACTTTTGTTTCTAATGATGAAACCAGGGATTCATGAATTTATGAAGTTGACTGTAATATCTAGCATTGTTTTGGTATTCTGGTTCTTTTATATCATCTTCATACATATTTGCTAGAAGAAAATATGAGAGTAGTTTGAAGAATAAACAATCAGAAGATATAAAAATTAGAAAGCATTTATGATGCAAAGATCAATTTCCATTTTTAAAAAGGAAATATGCAGTTAGTAAAAATTTGTAGTCGGTGGTGGAACATGTAGTGTGACTATTCAAGATTGATCTCTTAGGAATTTCATTGCTCATTTTTAGTACATTGATGATTTTCAGTTGCATATCATGCCTGCTTGCATTGCCATGGTGATGTTATCTTCAAGCATTCCTCTGCTCTTTGGGGCTGGATCCAATTAGTTGTGTAGGGAATCATCCATTCAGATTCAATTGTATCAAGTCATTAATGCACTGTTCTCGATAAGTGATATAATGAAGCACTTTTGCTTTCAGGACTGTTGGAAGTTGTAGTTTAAGGTTGATTTCATGTGGGAACTGGGTATCACATGCTAACTTGATATCCTGCAGCCTTTCACTTTCCCCACCTGACTTTATGTGCTTGATTGCTATTTATGGCCTTAATTCCTATTCAGTATTCTCTGATATTAAATAGCTTTCTGAGTTGATATTTATTCATGGACAAAAAAAGCAGGACCTTTCTTATCCGTGGAAGCTTTGGAGAAAATGATGGAAGATCCAACAATGCAAAAGATGGTTTATCCGTAATATAGCTTCTTTTCCTCGAATCAAATCATTTTGTGCTTTAAGTGTAGTTATTTCATTATGCCGCTGTTCCATTTTCCCGGTATTTCTTTATTTGCAATGAACTTCAGTTGTCATATTAGCTTTCTTCTTGTTTTTCTTTCATATAAACACGTGGTGGCCTTACATCCTCTTTTGCTTGTCTGATTTACATATGGTTATTGCACCCTAAAATTAGATGTCCTGTTTCATATTTTCTCTTGACAGTTTAATTCTTGTCATATCTTTGCAGGTACTTACCTGAGGAGATGAGGAACCCTACCACCTTCAAATGTAAGTCAAATCTTCATTGATTTATATCTTCTCAAAGCTTACTTTGGTTGTGGTATTTGAGAAATCTTCTAGATATGATGCATTATAGACCACATTTTTTTGTTGTTTAACACAGTTATTGAAATCATCATAGAGTTTAATTGAATACTTAAAAATGAAGTCCACAATTGTGTAGGTTGTGGGAATTCAAGTCTATTGTTTTTCCTTTCTTTGTGGATATGAGTTGTCAACATTACAGGTCAATCATGTTGCATGTAATAACTTGTCAGTTTCAGTTTGGATGTTTGCATAGTTGTTTTTTTTTTTCCAGCAGGTTTCCTGCCTCTTTTTTTTTTTTTTTTGGGATGGGGGACTTTACAGACATAATGTCTCACTACAACGGCTCACTTGGAATGCTATTTTGCTATTACTTTTGCTGTTTCAACCAATAGCACAGTTTATATATCCTATCCAAATTCAAAATTCAATAATTTTAGCAACTCTAAATTTAGAGTGCATATCGATTGATACGTTATGGTTTTCTGTGTTGTGCATTATGTAACAGGGATGCTACAAAATCCACAATACCGTCAGCAACTGGAAGACATGCTGTAAGCTCTTGTTTGAGCTCCTTTGTAGTTGATTTTGTTTTATGATGCTCAATGTTGATTGCATGTTTGACCTTGAGGATATTTGAGCCTTTTGTTTTGATTCTTTCCTAGCATATGAAAGGATGGCATGCTGAGGAAATTTCTAAGCTATGGTTGATGATACTGCATTTCTTATTGCAAGTTTTTGGTGGATGTAATTGTTTAAATGCTTAATGAGATGCTATTGTGCTCATTTCTTTTGTTTGCTCACTGATATTTCAAATCTATTTGGATTGGGGATGTCTACACATTGACATTTAGGTTTCTGAATCATCTTTTAAACCCATTTCCTTTATGCTCTGATATCAGAAAGTTCTGCATGTGGTTCCTTCACATCAGATATGTGCTAAAAGTTTGTGTGAAGTTATTTTTCCAATTGTATTGGATGTTTTTTTATAACAAGTTTTTCCCGTTTTCTTAAGGTCTGTTGGTTGCTTTTGTGCTGATAAGTTTTATCATAAGCATAGGCCAATTTTTAGCCAGTTTTTGATGGATTTAAATTCATTCGCTGTCTTCTTTTTCTTCAGAAATAATATGGGTGGAAGTGGTAAATGGGACAGCCAGATGATGGATTCTTTGAAAGATTTTGATCTCAACAGTGCTGAGGTTAAGCAGCAGTTTGGTGAGTTTGGGATTGATTGTTTCTGCTATATGTTTCATCTTCCAAATGTTCATGATTATGATTTGAGAACATGGGTTTATTGCTTGCCTTCTTGCTACCTTTCTTTTATTTCTTTTTTATGAGGGACTTTATAAACTTGGCTGTTAAAGTTTTTTGGTTATGTTCTACTAGAATATATAGGCTCTATCTGCTTAATTTTGCCTCAATATGTTCTCTTAGCTTGATCCGTTCAATAAGGAGTGATTTATTGAATTTTGATGTTTTTCAATAATTTCATAAATGATACCTTTTTTAAGGAGTTCTATTTCCCTTTTCTCATAATCTTTTTTCTCCTCATCTTTGTATCTTCTCTTTCCATACTCAAGCTTGAAATTAATTACTGGTATTGTCCTGAATTTGATAGCTCATTTCAGTGGTCGCACAGATTGCCTCCAATTTTGCATTTAACGCTGACGTTTTATCAGATTGATTTTCCATTGCTTAATGAAATGTGTTGATTAGGGATAAATAAAAAATGCTTAAAGAGTTTCATATCATGATTAACATGAGTTTTGGTTCTATTAACATGAAGTTTTTTGTGCTCTGGTAAAATATCAGGGTTGGCCAGTTCTTGGTTAAGATACCAAGGATTTATAAATCCACCAATGATCAGGATTCAGCTTTTACCCAAAACTGCAGGATTTTCTTGATGTACTTGAAATTTGTTCAACTCTTCTTTCTTTTTTTGTTGATTCTAATTTTACATTTGATAACCTATAATTAGAAAATCAGCTTTTTTTCTTACCATCTGGTTCTCTGGTCATTTATGTTTTGCAGATCAAATTGGCCTTACACCTGAGGAAGTAATTTCAAAAATCATGGCCAATCCTGATGTTGCCATGGCATTTCAAAATCCAAGAGTTCAACAAGCCATAATGGAGGCATGTCGCAATTGACTTATAATTAAATTTTTTTTAAAATCTAGAAATCATCTCTCTAATATTTTGTCCGTTTTGCAGTGTTCACAGAACCCAATTAACATTACCAAATATCAGAATGACAAGGAGGTATATCCTATCTCTTCTGATCTCAGACATCCTCCATCAATCATTGAAAATTGTTTGTCACTGTAGCTACACCATTACGCTACTGGTGTTTGTTTTTTGAAATGTCTAAAGTATCAATTGTTAACTGGATGAATAAACTGCTTTTTGAAGTGTCTATTGTTATGTGGAGTGCTGGATTTATGTTTTCCAGCAGGTACCTCATTGACATGGATATTTTCAAGGTTAATTTACTTGAAAACTTTAGATAGATTTCCAAAACATTTGCAAATAACATTCTTTTGTTGTAAAATTGTTTTCCACATCTTTGACTGGTAACTATTTTTTACCAACCCAGTTACAATTTCTAACATGCTTTAGTTTTGTTCTTGCACTCTTTCACGATGCTTATCATTTGTTTGTCGAAGAAACGCCCTGGCCTGATAGGGTTTAAGTTGCATCAATTCGATAGATCACTTAAATATCTGAACAGGAGAATGTGGGGCGTTTTCTCTCTGCTTGCAGGTTATGGATGTCTTCAACAAAATATCAGAGCTCTTCCCTGGGATGACTGGCTGACCTTAATCTTATCATTCTTGGAGAACCATGGTTTCCCGGGACAGACAAAATGGTGGGTTTTCCATACGGGTAATGGGGGCAATTTCCTGCTAGAATTTCTGCAGGTGGTATTCTGGAAAGTGTTCAAAATTTTTGTACAATCACCTTTTCTTAGACTCTTTTTGCAGATAGGCCACAGTTTCACTTTAAAATTTGGAAAGGTCTTGGAAATGTTGTAAAATAATCTACTGCAGAATACTATTGCTACTTTTTGTTAAAATCTCTCTCAATCCAACTCTCATGCTAGATCGAACTTATTTTTCAATAGGATCATTGATTTACAACAGGAGCCTTCAGTTGCAACAAATGCTATTCATTCAATTATCGATCTAGGTTCTGTCAGGGGTGTATCATGCTCTGGTTTGTGGTGAGTTCAAATTCAATTGACTTGCAGAAACCAGAATCAAACTAGAACGAGAAGAATGGATGTTCTCCAAGTTCCAGTGCTGCTGATGTCAGTGGGTTTCTATGGCTGAGTGGTGGTTGCAAATCAGCAAATGAAGTCAATTACTCGAAAATGGCCGAAGCTTCTATCGAAGTAAAAGCAAAGGGACTAATCACATACCAAGTTCTGGTCATAAGACCTATATGATCTCAGCTTCTTTAACCAAAAGGGAAGTAGGCAAAGTACTATTTGGTGATCATATTCTGGACAAAATATCATCTTAGGCAGTGACAATACCTTCGTAGCATTGCCACACAAGTGAAACATCCTTTTCCGTTGCTGCATATTCTAGCTGCAAAAATCCCATTAAAATGTGACATTGTTAGCTCCAATAATAAGTATTACAAAGACAAATGAAAAACCATGATTAAAGCTATTTGCATTAATGGCAACCTGTGTCAATGAACACAAGAACCTTTTTTCCCCGACTATCAAGAATTCTGAACTAGTTTGCTTATCCAT